>ERZ842401.2401-NODE-2401-length-25097-cov-3.443375_pt1 | contig 25097 bp, 20 predicted proteins | sample MGYA00521270_ERZ842401 | MGnify/ENA primary metagenome ERZ842401 (study PRJEB31892, sample SAMEA3878208) | bioreactor metagenome | biome: Moose rumen | place: Sweden | collected 2011-10 | study: EMG produced TPA metagenomics assembly of the PRJEB12797 data set... | reverse complement strand
GCGCCGACGTAGTCGTAGACCTTGTACGCGCGACCCGTGAGCTTCGCGAGCTTGTCCATGTACTTCTGGACGATCGCGGGCGTCGCGACGTAGTACTTCTCGCAGCTCTCGCGGCCCTGGAAGTTGATGTCGGGGTTCTGGGCCGTGCCGCGCATCGTCGGATGCTCGGGGTCGAGGGCGCGCGCGCGGAAGGCCTCGACGTACTTGTCGTCGATCATCTCGCGGATCGTCTCGTATAATGTCGAGCGCGACTTCGGAAGCATCAAACCTTCTTCGGCATAATCGTTTATCAAATCGAAAATCGTTTCGATATCGCCGAAATTCGGTTTGCGATACAGAATTTCTGCCATACATCAGCATCCTCTGCAAAATTATCCCGCTTATGATAAGTTTTCGGCGGCAACTCTGTCAAGTCAAAATTCGGCGATGATTTTAATCATGAAGATCGCGAGCACGAAGATGATCACCGGGCGGACGACTTTCGAGCCGCCGCTTACAAATGCGCGCGTGCCCAGCCAATTGCCGAGCATGTTGAAAAGTCCGGCGATCACTCCGAGCACGAGCAGAACCTTGCCGTAAAACAGCAACACGGCGAGCGCGGCGACGTTTGTCGTGAGATTGATTGCCTTCGTAATGCCGTTTGCCTCGGTCAATTTCATGTGCGCGACGCCGGTGAGGATCAGCAATAAAAAAGTGCCGGTGCCCGGTCCGTAAAAGCCGTCGTAAATTCCGATCACGATCGACGACAGGATTGCGATTACGTACATCTCGAGCCTTCCGCGCGGAGCTCCCGTCGGCGATAAGTCTTTTGATCGAAAGACGTAATACGCCGTCAGCGGCAGAATGATCAGCAAGACGTATCGAATGATCTTTTCATCGATCGAAAGCAACAACCGCGCGCCGAATGACGATGCAATCAACGCAAAGCCCGCGCAAACTCCGGCGAGTTTCCAATTGATGAAGCCGCTCTTTGCGAATCGGAATGTGGCGAGCGCGGTGCCCATGGTTGAGCTCATTTTGTTGGTGCCGATTGCCAAGTGCGGCGGCAGTCCGGCGATCAAATACGCGGGCAGCGAGATCAATCCGCCGCCTCCGGCAATTGCGTCGACAAAGCCCGCGACGAATACGAGCGGCAGGACGATCAGAAACGTCGTCAATTCATATTCCATGTTGCATCTTCTTTCATTGAATCAAATTGTTTTTCGGCGAAACGAGTTGCGAAGGGCGTCCGCCGTCGATAAAAAATACTTCCGCCTTCAGCCCTTTGCGCTCGACGAGTGACATGATCATTGCGCGAACATTGCTTTCGGCTTGCTCGAGCAGTCCTTCATTGATTGCCGCATTTTGATTTGCCTGAAGATCGACGGCGAGCTCGGCGTTTTGCTCTTCGAGTTTGATCCCCGACGAGAACGCTTGAGCACTCTGATTGTGCACCTTGATTGAATTCTGATCGATGTAAGAATGCAAAACTCGGCAATGCGGCACGATAATTTTTGCGGCTTCCCCGTTCGGCGAGATTTGTATCAGTTCGAGATCGCAACCGCAAACGATCGTTCCGATATATTCGATGGTGAATTCGCGTTTCGAGAACGGGCGATTGATCGGACCGATGAGCTTATCCTTCGCCGAAAAATGCACGACGGATTTGAAATTCTTCCGAACGACGCCGACTTCGAGCATGTTTTTGATCTCGGCAAGGATTGTTTGACAGACGACGGTTGAAACCGGCTCGGGCGGCGGCAACGATGACTTTTTACCCGATTTCGACATTCTGCCGATGATCATTGCCAACATCACGACGACTGCCAAGACGATGATGAAGTACATTGTCTCGCCGGAAATGATCATCAAAAAAATTTTCCACAACCAATCCATTGCAATCATCCTTTCCGTCGGCATTGTAATTGATCGATCGGAAATTGGCAAGGCGAGCTTCGGAAAAAAAAAAAAACACGACGCTCATCCGCCGACCGTCGAAATCAGATTAGAGGCGCAACCGGTGATGATCGCCACGGAGAACACGCTCGCCAAAAATACCGCGATCATCTTGCGCTCGAACATCGAACTCAACAGCGAGATTTCGTCAGCAGTTCGGTCGGAATGAATTCGTGTATGAATGAGCCCGACCCCGCGCCGAGCATCAAGTACGGCAACACGTTTCGGAATAATGCGCGCGAATTGCCGATCGCGATCGAAATTGACGAACCCGAGTCGATCGAGCAACAGCCCCGTCAGCACCGCGAGCGTGAAGAATGGTGTGATTGCGCCGAGAATTGCTCCGAAAATGCTGTTGAGTCCGCGATGCGGCGTCGTCAACAGATTTTTTCAGTCGAGGATGATTGCGGAATGTTTTTTGACGACGGCGTGCAACATCGACAATATCTGCAATCGATTGACCTCATCGAACGCCTTTCGCGACAGTAATTCCCTCGAGCTCGAGCAAGCGCGCCTTCTTATCAAGTCCGCCCGAGTAGCCGAGCAAACGTCCGTTCGCGCCGATCACACGATGGCATGGAACGATGATCGAGATTTTGTTTCGAGCAACCGCGCCGCCGATTGCTCGCGCCGATCGCATGTTGATCGCTCTCGCCAATTCGCCGTACGTCATGGTCGTTCCGCGCGGAATGAGCAACAGCAATTGCCACACTCGCCGCTGAAATTTCGTGCCGACGAAGTGCAATTTCGGAATGAAGTTCGGCGATCGCCCCGCAAAATATTCGTCGAGCCAACGTTTTGCATCGTCGAAAATCGCCGAATCCTGTTGCCGAGCGTCTTTCGCAAGTCCCGCGCCGAAATGTTTCTGCCCCTCGAACCACAAGCCGCTCAAGCCTTCGTCGTCGGCGGCGAGTACAATCCGACCGAGCGGCGAGTCGTAATCGTTGACGTATTTCATTGTCATTCACTCCGATCAATGCGCGGAGACAAGTGCCGCCTGTTCATGAAGTTTTGCGATGCGCTCGGAAGTCGGCGGATGCGTCGAGAACAGATTTTTGAGTGCCTGCTTGGAATTCTCGAGCGGATTGATGATGTACATGTGCGCGGTGGCGGTCGTTGCTTCAGGGATCGGCGGAGCACTTTGCGCATACGCTTCGATCTTTTCGAGCGCGCTCGCCAAGTAATTCGGATTGCCGCAAATCTCGCCGCCGGTCTTGTCGGCATCAAACTCTCTCGAGCGCGAAATCGCCAATTGGATCAGAGACGCGGCGAGCGGCGCGAGGAAATACAACAGCAATTTGCCGATCCAACCGCCGTTATCGTCGTCGTCGGAATCGAAGATCGCGAATTGCGCGAGAGTCGAGATCACGCCCGCCATCATTGCCGCGATCGTTCCCGTCAAAATGTCTCGATGCTTGACATGCGCGAGTTCATGTCCGAGCACGCCCGCCATCTCGTTATAATCGAGCGTCTTCATAATTCCCGTCGTGACGGCAACCGCCGCGTGCGAGGGATTTCTGCCGGTGGCGAAGGCGTTCGGCACTTCCTCGTCGATGATGTAAACGCGCGGCATGGGAAGATCGGCATTCTTCGCGAGCTTCTCGACCAAGCCGTACAATTGCGGCGCGGAGGCGGCGTCGACTTCTTTCGCGTTGACGGTTTTGAGCACGATGCTGTCACTGAACCAATACGAGAAGACATTGAGACCGAGCGAGATGATCAGCATCACGAACGCAAACGTCGAGCCGCCGATGAAATGCCCGATTGCAACCATGAAAACCGTCAGCAATGTCATCAGCATCGCGGTTTTGAATATGTTCATCGTCGATATTTCCTCCAATCAGAAAAAATCATTGTTGTCGATGATCTTGTCGTAAATGTAGCCCTCGCGGACGCCCGAATCGCTGAAGATTATGTGCAGACTGCCGAAGCGTTTCGCGAGCACGTCGGCAATGATCAGCCCCGGCATGAAGGTATGCATGCGCTCCGGCACCGTCCGCATCAGCAGAATTTTATCCGGCTCGATCAATTCGTTATCGCGCTCGAAACGCCGAAGAATGTCGCCGATCCGGCGCACTTCCATTCGCACATTGTTGCGCGGCATGCCGTACATTGCATTGTATAACGCCATCGCGCCTTTGAACGTGCCGCCTATGCCGCAAATCTGCGCATGCGAAACCGCCTGAAATTCCTTGATCGCGCTGACGGTGACGTCCGCTTCCGCGCGCATCTCTTCGCATTCCGAAGCCGAAGGAAAGATGTGCACTCCGGTATAGCGCGTATGAAACGCCAGCGATCCGATCGGCAAACTCACTTTGATTTTGATCTGCCGCGCCTTATAATAGACGATCTCGGTCGAGCCGCCGCCGATATCGATCAAAAGTCCGTTGTCGTCAACGAGATTATGCGTCGCGCCGATGAAATCAAACGTCGCTTCCTCGTCGCCGCTCATCACGCGAATTTCGACGCCCGTTCGGAATTCGATCTCGTCGAGTGCCGCGCGGCTGTTGACGGCATTTCGCAACGCCGCCGACGTAAAAGCAATCATGCGCGTGATGCCGAGATCGCCGAGAAAATCTCGATACTCGCCGATGATCTCGACAACCTTCTCGATGCCGCTGCGTTGCATGACTCCGTCACGCACGTGTGAAGCAAGTCCGACCGTGTGTTTCTTCTTCATCACCATCTCAACTCTGTCGCCGTCGATGGCATAAATCGCCATGCGAATTGTGTTTGATCCGACATCGATCATCCCGTACAGCATTGCCGGCACCTCCGCTCAAAAAATTTGTTTTTTCTTATTCGCCGCCAACGAGCGATCCCCTTCATGAAAACTGTTGAAAAACTGCTCGGCGAATGATACAATACGTTGTTACATCAGAATGGAGGAGATAGTTTGAAGATCACATGCACAAAAAAAGAGTTGGGCGAAGCGATCAACACCGTCTCGAAGGCGGTCGCGGTCAAAACACAATCGCCGATTCTTTCCGGCATTTACATGCGCGCGGAAGGTTCCCGTCTCGAATTTGAAGCCAACAATCTCGAGATCGGCATCAAAACCAAAATCCCGGTCAATACGGAAATTCCCGGCGAGATCGTCGTGAGCGGAAAATATTTGCAGGAAATTCATCGGAAACTCACCGGCGATATCATTTGCATCTCTTACGATGACGAGGCGAAGGTTGTCACCATTCAATCGGAGACGATCTCATTCAAGTTGCTGGCAATGAATGTCGAGGATTGGGTTCATGTCAAAGAGCCGGAAGTGGAAGTTACGTTTACCATGCCGGTTATCACGCTGAAAAATCTGATCCGCAAGACAATTTACGCGTGCTCGAACGACGACTCGCGTCCGATGTTTACCGGTTGCCTGCTCAACATCGAGGGCTCGAAGGTAACAATGGTCGGCACGAACACGCATCGGATTGCAATCATGAAAGACGATATTTATGACGATATCGGCAATATGAAATACATAATTCCGTCGAAAGCCCTCGGCGAATTGGTTCGGCTGGCGGACGAGTCCGGCAACAACACGGTGACGATCCGTTGCTCGCAAAAAGACGTCGACTTTACCTTCGACAATGTGTATATGAAGACGCGGCTGCTGGAAGGCGAATTCCCGTCGTATGAAAAAGTGATCCCGCGCGAGGCGACGGTGATTGCGCGCGTCGAAACGGCAGAATTGTTGGCGGTGATCGATCGCGTCGGTTTGATCGCGAAAGAGACCGATTACAAGACGATCCGTTGCAAATTCTCGGGCGGGCAATTGCATCTCTCCTCGACGAGCCCGGACATCGGAAATGCCGAAGAAAGCATTCCGGCGCAAATCGAGGGCGGCGACATGGATATTTCCTTCAACGTCAATTATCTCAACGAAGCTCTGAAGGTTATCGACACGAATATTTGCGTGATCAAAATGTCGGGGCATTTGAAGCCGGCGGACATTCGCGAGGCGGATTCGGACGACTTCATCTACATCGTCACCCCCATCAGAACGATGTAAAGCAATTAGGAATTAGGAATGCGGAATTAGGAATTAAGACTTGGGAATTAATTACGAATTACGAATTACGAATTACGCATTGTTTTCCGCAGTTTCGTATTATGTCATACTGCTCGCGTTTTACATCGACATAGGTCAGAACGTCGGCATGAAGTATTTTCTGCCGGCGTTTCTTCCGATTGTCGTCGGATTGATTTTGATGCAAGCCGCGCGGAACTCGCTTTTGCATTTCCGAGACGACATGCCGAATTTGATCACGGCACTCGGCTGGTGCAGCGCGTTTCCGATCCTGTACACGTGGACTTACGAGCGGCAATGGTTTGCGTCACTGATCTGCTACGACTTCATTGTCGGCACGGCGATCTTGCTGATGCTCGGCAGTATCGAAGTGCTCTTGACGGCACTCGGACATTCAAAAATATCGGCGGCGTTGATGACGGCGTTGAATTTTTTTTGCCTGCTGATCCCCTTCATTCAATTCGCGTATTACTGTTTGACGTGGCATTGTTTATCGCCGGAGTCGCTGATGGCACTGTACATGACCAATTGGCACGAGAGCATCGATTGGCTGCAGTCGAGCTTCGGCTTTTCATTGCCGATTATTTTCGGCGTGATTGCATTTCTGATGCGGCGGGCGTATAATGTGCTTCGAGACTTCGCGCGAAACTTCGCGGGCGGATTTTCGCATCGATTGACGGCGGCGATTGTTTTACTCGGTTCTCTCGGAACCTTGAGCTCTTACTTGCCGGAAACGTCGATTGCGGGCGAATGGAAAAACGTGACGGATTACGTCGCCGAACTTCAGCGATACAAAATCGGTTACGACGAGCGTTTAGAGGAATTGCAAATCAATCGGAGCGAAACGCTTGCTTCAAAAGTGCGCGGCACGGTTATTGTCGTAATCGGCGAGTCCGCCTCGCGAGATTACATGAAGGCGTTCAATCCGAACTGTGAATTCGACGATACGCCATGGCTCTCCGCGCGGACGCCGGACGAAGGCTTTTTGATCTTTCAAAACGCGTATGCGTCGTGGTCGCAAACGGTTCCGGTATTGCAACGCGCCTTGACCGAGCAGAGTCAATACAATCAAAAAGAATTTTACGATTCTGTGTCGATCCTCGACGTGGCGAAGAAGGCGGGCTATCGGACGTATTGGTTCAGCAATCAGGGGCGTTACGGCGAATTCGACAGCGCGACGACGTTGGTCGCCAAGACGGCGGACGAATCGCATTGGACGGACGACGCCTTTGACTTTTCCGATATGTATGATATCGAGCTGATGAAGTATCTGAAGACGGTCGACGGCGGCGAGAATAATTTCATCGTCCTGCATTTGATCGGCAGTCATATCTATTACAATAATCGATATCCGCGCGAGTTTAAGAAATGGGTGACGGCGGACGGCACGGGTATGGCGTTGGCGGCGGAAGCGTATGCGAATACGATCCTCTATACCGATTACGTCCTGTCGGAGATATTCGAGTACGCGAAGTCGGAGCTGAATTTGCAGGCGATGCTTTATTTTTCCGATCACGGAGAGAATTTGAAGATATCGCATAACCCGGACGTGTTCAGTTTCGACATGGTTCGCATCCCGATGTGGATTTGGTTATCGGAAGAATATTGCGCGGCGTTTCCGGACCGGTCGAAACAGCTGCTCGAACGTCGGGATCAATATTTTACAAACGACTTGATATATGATACAATCGGCGGGATTTTGAATGCGCGCTCGAACAAATACGAGGCGCGGCAGGATTTTTCGTCGGCGGAGTACGGTTTCAATCGCGAGAATTTGACGACGATGCTCGGGCGTTACCGCTTGACGGACGATCCGAACTGAGGTGAATAAATGGAAGAAAATATTCTGATCATAAGTGTATCGGCGCGTTGGGGCGGCGGTTCGTATGTCTTTCTCGATCAGTACATTACGGAAAACTGTTCCGGCAAAGGCGTTTTTGTGCTCGAACAGCATCGCGAGAACAATGTCGAGACACTGCTCTTGACCGATCGTCGTCTCAATCGGACATTCAAATTCGAGAAGAAGGCGATCGCGCTTACCAATTTGACTCAACATCTGAAGATCTCATCGATCTTTATCAATCATCTGATCGAATTCGATTTGCTTTTCATAATGAATTGGATCGAGCAATCGAAATTGCCGTATACGGTTTTCATTCACGACTACTTCTGCATTTGCCCGCATCCGTTGTTTTCATGTTTCGGAAAATTCTGTGCGGATAACGTCAAAAATCCGTTTTGCCGCATGAGTTTTGCATCGGCGCGTTTGCCGTCCGTGAATATCGATCAATATCGAATGCTGTTCAGTCAATTTTTGTCGAGAGCGCAACACATTTATTCGCCGTCGAATTACACCGCAAACATCATCAAAAAATATCTGCCGCTGTTGCATATCGAAATTCGTCCGCATCGATTGACTCTGCCGTTAAAAAAGACATTCAAACCGCAATTCGCCGAGCGTGATAAGATCAGAATTGTCTTTTTGGGCGATGTATCTCACTACAAAAATGAATTGCACTTACTGGCGGCGAACGAGTTCATTCGCATGCGCGGTTTGCCGATTGAATTGATTGTGTTGGGAAGATGTGCGGCGCGTCCCGGCATCAACGTTCACGGCAAATACGACAACAAAAAAGTATCGGAACTGTTGGCGTCATATGAAACGTCAATCACGGCAGTAATGAGTATGCTGTGCGATACTTATTGCTACACGGCAAGCGAAGCGATCCTGTCGGGATATCCCGTACTTGCGCTGAATATCGGCGCGCATTCGGAGCGCATTGCCAATTGCGATTGCGGTTGGCTTTTGCCGTTTGACTCGCCTAATCGCGGAATAGAGGAGCTCAAACGCTTTTTGCAATTCATTGTCACGCCGGAAGGCAGAAAACAAATTCAATCGAAAGCGGCAAATACCGCCCGTTTCCGAAACGGCGCAAACATTGCCGATATGATTGATGCTCAAGGGCATGGCATGTTGAGAACGTGGGATATTTTCGACACGCTGATTGCTCGGAGATGCGTGCAACCGAATCGCATTTTCGACATTGTCGAGCAACGACTCGGCGTCAAAGGCTTTGCGCAAATGCGTCAAAATGCCGAACAACTTATTCGCAATATCGGCATCAATTTCAAGCAAAGCGATATTTATGACGTCATGAGTCAAATTTTTAAACTCGACAAAAAAACTGTCGAGCAATGGCAAAAAACGGAACTCGAAGTCGAGCTTGAACAGGCGATTCCGATTGCGGAGAACATCAATCAAGTCCGTTCCGGCGACGTGCTGATTTCGGATATGCAATTGCCGAAAGATACAATTCGACAGATGCTTGAAAAATGCGGACTTAACGTGCCGGTTGAAATTTTCATATCGTCCGCGACAGATACGGGCGGAATAATTTGGCAACGACTTCGCAACAACGGAATGTTCATTCTTCACACGGGCGATAATGAAGTCTCTGATATAAAGAAGCCGCGCGAGTTTGGAATGGAATCGTCATGGTCAACGGCGAACCGTCCGACGCCGCTCGAAACTCAATTGCTGAAAATCGACTTCGAGTTCGGCGCGTATCTCCGAGAATTGCGATTGGCAAATCCGTTCGACGAAGAAGTCAAACGCAATTATTGGTCGCTGTTCATGATCAACGTCGGCATTCTGATGTTGATCGCACAGTTGATTGACAGAGTGCAGAAAACGTACGGCTTCGAGTATCTCGGCTTTTGCGGACGCGATACGTATTACATGCGGCAGATTTATCGACGGCTGAAGTCGGATCGAAACGAGCCGATTCCGGCGAACGATTATCTCTACTACTCTCGCAAGCTGGTGAAAAACTCCGAAGAGGATTTGATCAAATACTTTGCGAATGAGATCGACGGACGCCGCGCGCTGATGATCGATCTGTTCGGCACCGGCACGAATTTGAGTATGTTGCGTTCTCGCGCCAAATTGAATTACTCGATCCTGCTTTGCATACTGCTCGAACATAAACTCGCCGTCGGAATCTATTCTCAACTTCAACAGTTCATTGCAAACGATTGGATCGGCATAAAAGATGCGTTATCCGACACACACACACAAGGGGCGTTTGAAAAAGTCGATCTCTGCCTGTTTGATCGCGTTAAAGATGCTCTGCCTGTCATTGATAATGTCGAGCTTTTCAATCGCGCGACGCACAACTCGCCGATCAAGCTGAAAGCGGGCGAATTCGACAAAACAATCATCCCCGCGATCACTTTTACCGCCATTAACGACACCGAAAATTTGGACGTGTTTGAGACGTGCATGAAAATCGTCCTGCAATCCAAAATCGGCCGGTCAAAACTCGAGCGCACGGAAGATTTACTCTCGCTGCTGAAGTTGCTGATTTTATCCTTCGATATTCAAGCAAAACAAAGCATTTTCAGAAGTCAGCATAATTTACAGGAGGTGATCGAAGCCAAGTTGCGTTCGGCAAAAAAACAATAACGGGAGATGTTTTTATTTGAGCACAATGCCGTTGATCTCCGTGATCATTCCGATGTACAACGCCGAAAAATACATTGAGTCTTGCCTTGACAGCCTCGCGGCGCAAACATTCAAGGACTTTGAAGTGATCGTCGTCGACGACTGCTCGACCGATCGCTCCGTCGAGATTGTCGAGGGTATGAATGAAAAATTCGGCGGCAGACTTCATCTTCTCAAGCGCGAAAAAAATTCCGGCGGCGCGGCGATTCCCCGTAATGTCGGCATGCGCTTTTCACATGGAAAATATATCGCGTTTCTCGACAACGACGACATGTTTACCGCCTCCGCGCTGGAAGAACTGTATAAAATCGCCGAAGAGACGCAAGCCGATGTTTTGCACGCCGAAAGATTTTTGAGCACCAACAACGCCGGTTCAAAGCTCGATCAGAAATCTCCGCTCACAATCAAGAGTTGGGAAGTCGGACCGTTCGTAACCAAGCCGGAATTCGTTCCCTACGATATCGGCGAGCGCATCAAACTCTTCACTCAAATGCGTTTGCTTTGGAATGTTTGGAATAAATTCTTCCGCCGCGATTTCATCACCAAAAACTGTCTGGAATTTCCGAACGTCAAAATCATCGACGACATGATGTTCTGCTTCTACTGCTTCTGCTTGGCGGAAAAATATGTCCGAGTGCCGACGATTTTCAATCTCTATCGCGTTCGGAAGGACTCTCATTCGCATAATTTTCCGTCCGTCGAAGATTACTTCCATCAATCGATCAACACGATCAAAGAAGGCACGAAAATCCTCGACGACTTCATGAACGGCATGGATTTTTTCAAACAGCACACGGAGTATAAACACATGGCGATCAATTTCTTCGTGCAATCGCATTTGAATCAGACAATTGACGTGTGCTCGAAAACACCTCCGCATGTTATGGAGTCGATCCTGCACAAAGAATTTGCCGAAGAATTGGGCAGCAATGCGGCATTGATGAGTTATCTCTTCAATCAGACGAACGTTCAGCGTTTTCAGCTCTCGCAAATTCAGCAAAAAGTTACCGCTCTGCAACAGCAGGTCGAAGAGATCAGAAAATTACTCGGGAAGTGATTTGCCTTGAATGAAAAAGAACCCGCAATCTCCGTGATCATTCCGATGTATAACAGCGAAATATACATTCGACAGTGTCTCGTCAGCGTCCTTACACAGAAATTGCAGGATTTTGAAGCAATCGTGATCGACGATTGCTCGACCGACGGCTCGATTGGCGAAGTCGAAAAACTCATGCCGCATTTCGACGGCAGACTTCAGCTGCTCAAACGCGACACCAACGCCGGCGGTGCGGCTCTTCCTCGCAATGAAGCTCTGAAGCTCGCGCGCGGAAAATATGTCGTTTTTCTCGACGCCGACGACATGCTGATCCCCGAGGCGTTCACCATTCTCTTTAATGAATCCGAACAGACCGGTGCGGACGTTTTGCATCTGGAAAAATTTTTCCTGTTCAATGACGACGGAACGGGGCGTTTCGATGCAAAGGAAATGAAGATCGCCACAAACGAGTCGCGCAAAGCCTTTGTCAAAGAGGCGGTCGTCGAAACGAACGATCTTTCCGAACGCATTCGTCTGCATTGCAAAAAGCGTTTTTATTGGTCACCTTGCATCAAAACATTCCGCCGCGATTTACTGATCGACAATAAGATTGAGTTTACCGACATTCCGTATTACGAAGATCTGATCTTCTGTTTTAAATGCCTGTGTCATTCAAAACGATACGTCCGCGTGCCGTATGTCGTCAATATCATTCGCGTTCGTCCGAATTCGGCATCGAAGATCGGCGGCGGCGACAGCGCGATCTTCACGAAATGGCTGAAAGTCTTCATCGACGGCATCAACGCCATGGACGAGTTCATGCGCCGGTTTGACTTCTTCAAACAAAATCCGAAACTCCGACACAAAGAATTGCAATTTTTTACGGAACGTTGCTTTGAAACGATCGGCGCAGTACTCAAAGATCATCCCGAGCATGAAATTTTCAACGCGCTCCTTCAGCGATTGCAACTCAATCCGCACGGCTTGGAAGTGCCGCTCGCATATTTCATTTCAACTGCCAAAACAATTTGACGAGGTTTTTTTTCAATGATCGAAACGAAATTGAAATTCGCCGCGTCTTTCTTCCGAGAGGAGGAAAAATGCGGCTTTTACATTACTCGGAAACGCAAAGAAGTCTGGGCAATCGAACTTGACCTGCTTCATGAATTTGATCAGGTCTGTCGAAAACACGGGCTGAAATATTTCATCGACGGCGGCACTTTGCTCGGAGCAATCCGACACGGCGGCTTCATTCCGTGGGATGACGACATCGATGTTGTCATGCTCCGCGCGGATTACAACAAACTCTTGTCGATTGCGCCGGACGCGTTTCATCATCCGTATTTCTTTCAGCACGCTTACACCGACATGTTTTATCGCCGGGGACATGCGCAATTGCGAAATTCAAAAACCTGCGGCGCACTCAGCGATGAATTTTTGACGGTGAAATTCAATCAAGGCATTTTCATTGACATATTCGTGTGGGATGCCGTTACGGAAGACGAGCAGAAATTGCGGCGGCAGGAACAAGAATTGGAATATTATTGGAAGCTGATGGATCGCATGCTCGAAAATCCCGTGCCGAAGCCGATTTTCGTAAAACAGACAAATCAAAACATCATTCGATTCGAGAATTTATTGCACATCTGCAGCCTGTTTGACGCATGCGCCGCGCGTTTCGAGAACGAGCCGACGGAAATCGTTTCGCCGTTGGCATTCAATCGAAAAGTCGAAGCCAATCGAAGTGTCCGTCGCGAATGGATTTCGGAAACGAAGACGGCGGAGTTCGAGGGCATGACATTTCCGATTCCGGGCGATGCAGACTCGCTCTTGCGCTGTTACTACGGCGAAGATTACATGACACCGCAAAACAAAGCCCCGATCCACGTGCCGGTGATTTTCGACACCGATCGATCGTATCTCGATCTCATCTCAAACATGCGGTTGTAACGAAAGGAATTCAGAATGAATAAACAACTCATTCCGGAAGTGTCGATAGTCGCTCCGACTTACAACGTCGAAAAGTATGTCGGGCAATTTCTCGACAGCATTCTCGCACAGACTTTCAAAGATTTTGAATTGATTCTGATCGACGACGGCTCGACCGATCGAAGTGTCGAAATTGCCGAGAGTTACGTCGAACGATTTGACGGACGCATGCATTTGATCAAACGCGAAAAAAATTCCGGCGGGGATGCTGTTCCGAAAAATACCGGCATCAGACTTTCGCGCGGCAAGTATCTTCTCATTCTCGACAGCGACGATATGATCATGAAAGACGCGCTCGAAAAACTCCACGCCATTGCCGAAGAAACGCAAGCCGATGTTTTGCATGCCGAAAGATATTTTACGACAAAGGCGGATGTTGTCGACAAAAACACCAAACTCAAAATCGAAACGTCCGAAAGCGGCAACTTTGTCGACAAGCCGACGTTCGTCACGGACGATCTCGCCGAGCGCATGAAACTTTACGCCCAATCACGTTTTTTTTGGTTCCATTGGAGCAAATTTTTTCGCCGCGATTTTATTGTCGAAAATCAAATCGAATTGCCGAATCTGCCGGCGTCGAGCGATCTCGTTTTCAGTTTCAAATGTCTCTGCCTTACAAAAAAATACGTCCGCATTCCGACGATTTACAACATCTATCGATTGCGCGAAGGCTCGATGACGCGAGACAAATTATCCGCCGCGAAGTTTGTCAAAAAATGGGTGACGATCCTCGTCGACGGATTGAATGTCATGGAAGAATTCATGAACGGGCTCGATTTTTTCAAACAACATCCGAAGTATCAATTTTTGGTTCGTGATTTCTACATTCAGCAGGTGTTTCATTGGACGGATCGACTGTATCGAAAAGCAACTCCGGCGATGGTAAATTCGATCGTGCAACGGGAATTTGCGGAGCATCCGGAATTTTCGACGGAGCTGATCGGATATCTCTTCAGTTACGCGAATTTTTATCGCGCAAGTCTTGTCGATACGCGTCAACAGCTCGCAAAACTCAAATCCGAACTCGCAACCCTTGACGGCGGCAAGCTCACTGATCAACCATGATCGGCAACTCGCGGAGTCGCAATCGATTTTTCAGAAGCCACACGCCGAACATTCGCTCGGCAACGAAGCCCAAAATTCTCTTTCGACGTACCGATACGTTCTCGAGCACATTTTTAAATTCCGCAAACGACGGCAGAATGAACGAGAACAACCATTGACAATACGCGTCGAAAACATATTTCCGAGTGATCATCATACTGCACGGAAACAGGCATTGCCCATGCATAATTTGCTCGAACGAGTCGACATACTCCGGTTGATGGCGTTCGAGCATTTTTTTGATCAGATCGATTGCCTTGCGCGAGAGTTGCTCGTCATATTCCGCGTCATAAACCATCACGCAACGTTGAGTGTTTGAAGGAAACATTGCTTCCGCGCCGACAATCATGTCATAATCTCTCAAAATCTCCCGTGCCTGCTCGCCCGTCAAAATATTTTGCGCGTTGAATTCGACGCTCGGCTTGTTTGAAAAAAATCGCCGATAATGCGCGATGCCGACAAATTCCTGCCGAACATTTTTCCAGATCCAATACAGCGCGGTCAATTCATTAAGGTACGGATTGAGCGTCGAAATGTTGTCGCCGGTGTCATCGCCGATGTAGCCGAGATCGGTTCCAAGCGCGCGCCCCGCATGGATCGTTACGTAACCGTTCGGCAACTCGGTGAGCGAATGTTTTTTATGCGTGACGACGTAAATTGACAACTCGTCATTCGAGCGGAGTTTCTGCAATAAATACCAATTGCCGTTGACGCCGTTTGCAACAGCTTTCGGCAGAATTTTTGCCGCATCGGACGTACGACGCGCAAAGACGAGAACTCGATCCGCCATATCCCGCATTGCCGAAAAATCCGCGCGGAGATCATTGCCGTTGCGCTCGGCTGTCAACAAAATCATGTCGTAATGTCGGAAGCGGCAATCCGCCGTCGACGCGTATATTCTGTCATAAAAATTATCGCGGATCGGATAATTTCCGGCAGAATTTTGCAAGCCGTCAATTCGCAATTTTTCCAAAGCATGCGGCTTGACGTAACGTTGCCCCTCAGCGAAATATCCGTCCGCATCCAAGAGCGAGCGCATCTTCAATTTATACAGCAATTTAAACAGCAACTCATCATTGGCGTGCGAATAAAATCGATCGCCGACGTTGTACTCGAAATAATCAGCCGTCATCGTTCGCGTGGGATGAATTGCATTTTGCTGAAGATACGACGCATGCCGCCAATAATCAAGATTGTCAAGAAACACAATGTAATCGAAAACGCCGGAATTCGACATATCCTTAAGTTTTTGCAAGTCAATCGGTTGATTGTCAAGGAGCATTTTTCGATCTTTGCGTCCGATTGCAAGGTTACCGACGACCTCCGCCGCTTGGTTTGCGCGGAGCCGCGCTCGAAATTCCTCGACGTTTCCGACGATCAACACTTTTGGCACGTAGCCTGTTTTATTCATCATTCACGCTCCCGGTCATGAATTTTCGTCTGCAGAATAGGTTTCGATTTTCTGATCAATCGGAGCCTCGGCAGGAGTTTCAATCGGAGTTTCGACAAGAGGTTCGCTCGGCTTTTTGAGCGATTCAAACGGCATCGCGGTTGCTTTATCCGAATTCGGATCGAGCGGGAGAACCGTCTGATTGGAATTCGGCTTCATCAACGGCTTCTTCGGCTCGTCCGCGAGATACACCGTCACTCGACGCCCGCGCAAAGTGTTGTTCTCTTGCACTGCCCAAGCGTTGCCGGTCAAAACCGCTTTGCCGTTTTCAGCCGCATAATAATCGATCCGATCGCCGCCCGCTTCCAATTGCTTCGGCGGACTCACCAGATGCGCGTTGCCCTCGCCGTAATAATACTGTTCGTCGAGCCAACCTTCCATGAAATCCGCGCTGAACGTGCCGTCATTCGACTTCGCAATGCCGCCGCTCGGAATCACGAAATGCTGTCGATCGTCGGGATAATAATCGACGTGCTCGCCCGTGAACGTCCGAAGATCGCCCGCCGGTTTTTCGGGCGTCGGCTCGACTTTCTGTTCGGCGTAAACGTTGCCGTCCGCCTGCATGTGACCGTAGCCGTCGTTGATCAATTGATTGCAAGTCAATCGGAAGCCGTCGCGCACGACAATCACGTTGCCGATCAAATACGCCGATTGATTTTCGGTATTGTACATCGCGCGACTGCCCGTCGCCATGCCCGTGCCGTATCGGAGCAGGACATTGCCTTCGGCTTGGATCGTGCCGTCATTCATATTGTAATCGACTTGATCGGCGGCAAGCGAAGCATCTTCAGACTTCGGATCGGCAGAATTTTTTCCGCGCTTGATTTGAACACTGCCGCTCGCGTGCGCAAGTCCGGTTTCCATGTCATACTCGAGCTCATCGGCACTGATCTCCGAAGGCGGATCGTTCGGTGCCGCGAAGCATGTCAACATCAACGACAAGCCGATTGCCGTCGCCGCGAGAATTTTTTTCTTCAACATTTCAATTCACTCCCTTGTCGATATTTTAATCGCCGAACAAAAAATTGACAAGCCGTCATTGTCTGATGATCTGAAGTTGCGGATTGCAATTGAAGAATACCGATTGTTTGTCGAGCTGAAGATTGGGATTTTCGACAACGACGCGCGTCAAATTTCTGCAACCGTCAAACGCGCCGAAGCCGATCATCGTCACGGAATTCGGAATGACGATGTTCTCCGGCCTTATGCAATTCTCGAATGCCCATTCGCCGATATATGTCACCGAGTTCGAAATATCGACGCGCGTCAAGTTCGTGCAACGCGAGAAGGTGTGATTGCCGATGTAAGTCATTGCATTCGAGAGCTTCACGGTCTGCAGGCGCGGGCAATCGGCAAAAGCATACCGGCCGATGCTCGTCACGGTGTTCGGAACGACGACGCGCGTCAAACTCATGCAAAATTGAAACGCATACATACAGATGCAGGTCACCGGCAAGCCGTCAATCGATGCGGGAATTTCTACTTCCGATTGCTCGCCGATGTATCGATTGATCTGAATGTTGCCGTCCGCCGCGCGGCTGTAATGAAAATTCTCGCCGAACTCTTCATCGATGCCGGAGAGTTTCAGCGCGCCGTCTCTTCCGAGCGAGATATTCAAACCGCCGCCGGTCGATACATTAATGAGCGTCACTTTCAGCAGATTGATGCATTTCGCAAAGGCACTTCGATCGATTTTCGTGATCGAGCTCGATAGCATCAACGTCTGCAGGTTCCTGCAATTGTCGAATGCACGCGCGCCGATTGTCGTCACGAGCTCGCCTTCGATTTCAATCGGAATAATGATCTTCGTCCGATCGACGAGACATTTGTCGATGCGAATGCCGTTGCAGACTCGGCTGTATTCAAACTCTTTCATGTCGATTCACTCCTTTGTCAACATTTTAATCGTTGCACAAAAAATTGACAAGCCGCCCCATGTTTGCTATAACGTTAGCGGCAAAAAATAATTTCCAATTGAATCGGGAGGCTTTCGATGAAATTTCAGGAATTGGTTTTTTCATTGCAAAAATACTGGTCGGATCGGGGTTGCGTGCTCGCCGAGCCGTATGATGTCGAAAAGGGCGCGGGCACGATGAACCCGTTCACGTTCCTGCGCGTGCTCGGTCCGGAGCCGTGGAATGTGGCGTATGTCGAGCCGAGTCGTCGTCCGGCGGACGGACGTTACGGCGATAATCCCAATCGACTGTATCAGCATCATCAACTGCAATTGATCATGAAGCCGTCGCCCGACAACATTCAAGAGCTGTATCTGGATTCTCTGGCGGCAATCGGCATTGAGGCGAAAAAACATGATATTCGCTTCGTCGAAGACAATTGGGAGTCGCCAACGCTCGGCGCGTGGGGCTTGGGCTGGGAGGTCTGGCTCGACGGCATGGAGATCACTCAGTTCACTTACTTCCAGCAGGTCGGTTCGCAAGACGTCAAGCCGGTGGCGGTCGAGATCACGTACGGGCTCGAGCGGCTCGCAATGTATATTCAGGGCGTCGAGAACGTCTACGACGTGATCTGGACGGACGGCGTCACTTACGGCGATATCTTTCATCAAAACGAATTCGAGCAGACGAGCTACGCGTTTGATCTGTCGGACGAGAAAATGCTGTTCGAGCTGTTCGAGAAATACGAGCGCGAGGCTGTGCGCGTGATCAAACTCGGTTACGTGCATCCGGCGTATGATTACGTGCTGAAGTGTTCGCATACATTCAATCTGCTCGATGCGCGCGGAGCAATCAGCGTAAGCGAGCGGACGGCATTCATCGGGCGCGTGCGGAAATTGGCGCGGCTTTGCGCGGAGCGATACATCAAACAGCGCGAGGAGCTCGGTTATCCGTTGCTGAAAAAATCGGAGGTGAATGCGTAATGTCTGACAAAAAAACGCTGTTGCTCGAGATCGGCACCGAGGAAATTCCGGCGCATGCCATGCCCGGGCTTTTGGAACAATTGAAAACGCTGGCAACCGGCGCATTCAAAGACGCGCGAATTTCCGTCGATGCAATCAAAACACTCGGCACGCCGCGTCGACTCGCGCTGTTGCTCGACGGAGTTGCCGCGCGGCAGTCGGATATATCCGAAGAACGGCGCGGACCTTCGGCAAAAATCGCATTCGACGCCGAGGGCAAACCGTCAAAGGCGGCAATCGGCTTTGCGCGCGGTCAGAAGGTTGATCCGAGTTCACTGATCACGCGCGACGGCTACGTCTATGCGGTGGTGCATTCGATCGGTCGACCGACGGAGGAGTTGCTTCAATCTCTCTTGCCGAAATTGATCACGTCGATCAATTGTCCGAACAACATGCGTTGGGGCGCGTTGGAGTTTAAATTCATTCGCCCGATCCGATGGTTGGTCGCGTTGCTCGACGACGAGATCATTCCCTTCGAGCTCGCCGAAATTCGGAGCGGAAGGACTTCGCGCGGGCATCGATTTTTGTCGGGCGGAGAGTTCGAGATCAAAACGGCGTCGGGGTATGTTGCCGATTGCGAGCGTAACTTCGTGATTGTCGATCAGGAACGGCGCAAGTCAATGATCCGCGCGGAGATCGAAGCGCAGGCAAAAGCGCATGACGGCAAGGCGGAAATCACGGACGATCTGCTCGAAGAAGTACTGTATCTCGTCGAATATCCGACGGCATTGACGGGCGAATTCGAGACGAAATATCTGAAATTGCCGGCGGAAGCGGTCATCACGCCGATGCGCGATCATCAACGCTATTTCCCCGTCAAGGACTTCGACGGCAAATTGCTGCCGCTGTTTATCACGGTTCGCAACGGCGGAGGCGAGTATCTCGACATCGTTCGGCACGGCAACGAGCGTGTGCTCAAAGCGCGGCTCGAAGATGCGCAATTCTTCTTCAATGAAGATCGGAAGAAGTCGTTGGAACTGCATCGCGAAAAACTCAAGACGGTCGTGTTTCAGGAAGGACTCGGCTCGGTTTTCGAGAAGACGGAGCGGCTTGAAAAACTCGCGGCGAAGATTGCGGACATGCTCGGCGTATCGGCTGAAGATCGCTCGAATGCAATCCGCGCGGCGCAATTGTCGAAAGCCGATCTCGTCACGGGCATGGTCACGGAATTTACTGAACTGCAGGGCGTAATGGGGCGCGAATACGCGTTGCTCGACGGTGAGCCTTCAGCAGTGGCGATTGCGATTGACGAACATTACATGCCGCGCTTTGCCGGAGATGCACAGCCGGGTTCGGCGGCGGGCAGGATTTTGAGCCTCGCCGATAAGATTGACAATCTCGTTGCAACCTTCAGTCGCGGCTTGATTCCGACCGGCTCGCAAGATCCGTTTGCCTTGCGTCGACAGGCACTCGGCATCGTCAACATGCTCAACGAAGCGCATCGCTCGATCTCAATCGGCGAAATTGTCGATTCGGCAATGGATTTGCTCGGCATAAACGACGACGATGCTCGCGAGAAAATGCAATCGGATATCGCCGAATTCATGAAACTCCGGATCAAAAACGTGCTCGCAAACGACGTGCGCTATGACGTGCTCGACGCGGTGCTCGAAGACGTTGATGATCCGTATTCGGTTACGCTCCGCGCGCATGCCGTCGAGAATTTTTTGCAGACGCCGGACGCCGTTCGGATCATTCAGTCATTCGTCCGCGCGGGCAATATCGCAAAAAAATCCATGGCAATGTCGATCGACGAGAAGTTGTTGCAGGAAGAGGCGGAAGTCGTTTTGTGCAAAGCCTTCAATGCAATCAAAGTCGTCGCCTCGGAATTAATCGCCAAGCGAGACTTCGGCGGCGCGTTGGAAGCCTTGCGCAAGCTCGCCCAGCCGATCGATGCCTTTTTCGACTCGGTCATGGTCATGGCTGAAGACGAGCGCATTCGCGCCAATCGCCTCGGCATGCTCAAATCGATCGACGAACTCATCAAAGGCGTCGCCGACTTCGGTAAAATTGTTCTTTGATCGATTGCAGGAATTTCAACGCTCGATGAAGAAAAATAGCCTGAAGAACAATTGTTGTAAAAGGATGAAAGCCTATGACAGAGACAACTCAATTGATAGGAGAAGATTCTCCGCTCAATAGAATTCAGGAATACTTTGAATTGTTGCAACGGATGGCACCGCGAACGTACATTTTCGCGGCGGACTTGAAATCGAAACAAGTTTTGGTGTCCGACAGTTTCATAAATGACTTCAATTTTCCGTCGCGTGTGGTCGACGATTTTGAAGAGAGGCTGGCGTCGCTGATCTATCCCGATGATATCGAGCGTTATGAAGCCGGAGCGGCGAAGCATTTCATCAAAGACGAAGACGAAGAAGAATTTAATTTTGAATATCGAATTTGCCATCCGAACGGCGATTTCGGCTGGACGGTGGTTTGGAGTGCCCTTGACAACGACAAGCCGGAAGAAGCGTCGCTGTGGACGGGAATGATTGTTCCGATGGACGTTCGGCTCGGAGCCGATCCGGTGACGGGTTTGCTCGGGCGCAAGGAATTCGCAAAGGCGATCGCTCGGGAGCTCGAAACTTCCGAAGACGCCAGCGGCGCGGTGATCATAATCGGGCTCGACAACTTCAATGTGATCACGGAAAATTACGGACACGGCTTCGGCGATATCGCGCTTCGACAGATCGCGCAGAACATTACGGACGTGTTGCCGCCGGACTTTCCGCTCTACAAACTTGACGGCTACACCTTCGGCTTGGCAATGCCGTACGCGATGCCGGAAGAGATCGAGATCATTTTTTCGAGCATACAGCTTTGCATGCGCGAAATTCGCAATGCCGAAGACACTATTTATTGCACGGCGTCGGCGGGCGCGGCGTTGTATCCCACGGACGCTTCCGACGACGTGACACTGATGCGATACGCCGAGGTTGCGCTTGAAATTGCGCGGCAGAAGGGGCGCGATCAGATCAGCTTTTTCTCGAAAGAGACTTATGATCGCTGGCGTTACGACATCGGAATGCAGAATTTGATGCAGAACTGCATAGCGCGCGGTTGCGAAGACTTCTTCCTGTGTTTCCAACCGCAAGTCGACGCAAAGAACGGACATTTGACGGGCGCGGAAGCGTTATTGCGCTGGTACGATCGGGACGGTTCGGTTGTGGCTCCGATGCAATTCATTCCGATGCTCGAAAAATCTCGCATGATCATTCCGGTCGGGCATTGGATCATCGAAAACGCGGTCGCCACCGCCAAGCGTTGGCAAAAATTCATGCCGGAATTTCAGATGAGCATCAACATTTCGCTGTATCAATTGGAAGAGCATATGTTCTTCCCGTTCGTCGAAGATTGCATTGCGCGGCACGAGATCGATCCCACGACAATCATTTTCGAGCTGACCGAAAGCCATAATGTCTACGATTGGGATTTTGTCAATCAGCAATTCAAAAACTTCCACGACCTCGGAATCAAAATCGCAATGGATGACTTCGGCACGGGCTATGCGTCGCTGAGCTTTTTGAAGAATTTCAAATGCGATCTGATTAAGATCGATCGCGTGTTCATTCAAGACATCATGAAGAGTGAATTTGATCGGAATTTGGTTAAATACACCGTGAAGCTGTGCCATTCGATCGGAACCGAAGTCTGCATTGAAGGCGTCGAGGAGGAGAAGGCGTACATTTTCCTGCGCGACGAATGCGATGCCGATTACATTCAAGGATTTTTCTTCGGATATCCGGAAATGGAAGAAGTCTTCATGCGTCGTTTCAAGAAATAAATTGTTCGACAAAAAAAGAGAGCCTGCATTGAGCGGGCTCTTTCTTTTATTCCGCGCGGGTTCGGAGATTAATTGTTCTCCTTCGCCGCCTTGTGCGCTTCAATGATCTTTGCCGCGAGATTATCCGGCATGGGATCGTAATGCGAGAATTTGATCGAATACGAACCGCGCCCTTGCGTTTGCGAACGCAAATCGGTTGCATACTTATACAGCTCCGAAGCGGGAACCAGTGCCTTGACTTCGGTCATGCCTTTGCCCTTCGGCTCCATGCCGAGCACTTTGCCGCGCTTGGAATTCAATTTGCCGATGATATCACCCATGTATTCGTCCGGAGTGAGGACGGTGATCTCGTCAATCGGCTCGAGAAGGATCGGCTCCGCTGCCAAAATGCCTTTCTTGATCGCAATCGAAGTCGCGGTTTTGAACGCCGCTTCACTGGAATCGACCGCGTGATAACTACCATCGTACAAATTTACACTTACATTGACGACCGGATAACCGGCAATGACTCCGTCGGCGAGCGTCTCGTTCGTGCCCTTTTCGACTGCAGGGAAATATTGACGGGGAACCGAGCCGCCGAAAATACTCTCGGTGAAGATGTTGCCGAACTCGTTGCCTTCTTCAGGTTTTTTGTTCGGACCGATCTTGAGCCAAACGTCGCCGTATTGTCCATGTCCGCCGGATTGCTTTTTATGTTTGCCTTGCACTTCGACATTCTTGCGGATCGTCTCGCGATAATCGACGCGCGGCTCGCCGAGTGCCATTTGCACGCCGAACTTGCGCTGGATTTTGTCGCCGAGCACATCGAGATGCACCTCGCCGATACCGTACAGAATAACCTGCTTCGCCGCGGGGTCTTTGCGCAATTTGATTGTCGGATCTTCGTCCTGCTGTTTCGAGATCGACGAGAAGATTTTGTCTTCTTCGCCTTTCTTCATTGCCGAAACCGCCATTGCCAACATCGGCTCCGGATATTTGATTGCATCGTAGCGGATCGGGGCGGCTTTGTCATAAAGCGTATCGCCCGTCTTTGCGCTCGCGAGTTTTGCCGTGACGACTATATCGCCCGCGTGTGCAACATCCAACACAATCTGTTTTTTGCCCTGCATCGTCGAAATGCCGCTGAGCCGCTCCTGACCTTCCTTCTCGCCGCTCGCCAATTGATATGTGGCGTCACCGCGCATATCGCCGCTGATGATGCGAATGTATGACATTCTGCCGACGAACGGATCGACCATCGTCTTGAAAATCTGACCGCTGAACGGCTCGGTGACGTTGCGCTCGACAATCGCGTCCGTTTTCGGATTGACTCCGGTATAGACTTTTGCGTCCGGTGCCGGAAGATTGTCGACGACTGCATTCATCAACTCTTTCACGCCGATATTTTTCAGCGCGCTGCCGACGAAGACGGGGAAGACTTTTGCGATTTTGATGCCTTCGGCGATCGCCGCATTGATCTCCGCTTCCGTGAGTTCCTCTTCCATGAGATATTTCTCGGCGAGCTCGTCACTCACGTCGACGGCGGCTTCGATCATCTGCATGTGAGCTTCTTCGACTTCGTCCTCGAGTTCGGCGGGAACTTCGCCCTTGCTGATCAAATTGATGACGCCCTTGAATGAATTTTCGCGTCCGATCGGGATTTGGATCGGAATGACGTTGTTGCCGAATTTGGCGCGGAGTTGTTCGACGCATTTATGGAAATCGGCGTGCTCGCGATCCATTTTGTTGATGAAAAACGCGCGCGGGAGCTTGAGTTGCTCGGCGAGATTCCAAGCCTTTTCGGTTTCGACTTCGACGCCGGCGGGAGCGGACACGATAATCAACGCGCTGTCGGCGGCTGCCATTGCTCCGATCACTTCACTGACGAAATCGGGGTAGCCGGGTGTATCGATGAAATTGATCTTGCAATCCTTCCATTCGCACACGGCGAGCGAATCGCCGATTGTCATCTTGCGTTTTTCTTCTTCGGCTTCGTAATCGAGAACGCCGGTGCCCTGATCTACCGAGCCGAGACGTTTGGTTGCGCCGCTGTTGAAAAGGCATGCTTCGAGCAGACTTGTCTTGCCGGTTTTGCCATGTCCGGCGACTGCCACGTTGCGAATGTTTTTCGTCGAATAATCTTTCATTAAATTACCCCCAGGTGTTTATTCTGCAATCGAGTATAACAATTCTATTCAACCGCCGATAATCCTGCCGAAAAAGCAATTAATAATTCATAATTCGTAATTCGTAATTAAAAAGCGAAAATCACACTTTCCATTACGCATTACGAATTATGCATTACGAATTATGCATTATGCATTTCGCATTCCGCATTTCGCATTACTCATTCCTAATTACGAATTACGAATTAC
>ERZ842401.2400-NODE-2400-length-25098-cov-5.237032_pt1 | contig 25098 bp, 24 predicted proteins | sample MGYA00521270_ERZ842401 | MGnify/ENA primary metagenome ERZ842401 (study PRJEB31892, sample SAMEA3878208) | bioreactor metagenome | biome: Moose rumen | place: Sweden | collected 2011-10 | study: EMG produced TPA metagenomics assembly of the PRJEB12797 data set... | reverse complement strand
TCGCTTTATGCTCTTGCGCTCGGCTTGTTCACTGGACGATGGGTGTTGATGGCTCTTGGTCAAGTGGATTATGGTCTTTATGGCGTAGTCGGTGGGCTGACGGTCTTTATTACATTTTTCAATGGGCTCTTGAGTGGTGCCATATCCAGGTTTTATGCATTTGAAATTGGAAAGTCTCAAAGTGCCACCGATTCCGTGACAGCACTTGAGGAATGCCGAAAGTGGTTTAATACAGCGCTTCTGATTCATACTGTCGTGCCGATCAGTTGCATTGTGCTGGGATATCCTGTCGGCGTTTGGGCAATAAACAATTTCCTGGAGATTCCGCCGGATAGAGTGTATGCTTGTCTTTGGGTTTTTCGCTTCGTCTGCATCGCGTGTTTTGTGGCTATGATCAACGTGCCGTTTCAGGCAATGTATACGGCAAAACAATACATAGCAGAGTTGACTGTCTATGGAGTTGCCGCCTCAACACTTCAGGCTTGCTTTCTCTATTACATTGCATCCCATCCGTCTGATTGGCTTGTACGATATGCTGCGTGGACATGTTTTATCGCTGTCGTACCGCAAATAATTATTTGCATCAGAGCGTTATATGTATTCCCCGAATGTCGAGTACAGATAGGGTATTGCTGGGATAGCACTCGAATTAAGAAACTGGTTTCTTTTGCGGGGTGGCATGCTTTCGGTGCATTGGGGGCAATGCTACGAGGTCAAGGTATCGCAATCCTGATCAATAAATACTTTGGGGCGCGGGTCAATGCCGCAATGTCGGTTGCCAATACTGTTAACGGGCACTCGACGACGCTTGTTGCGGCGATGCAGGGGGCGTTTACGCCAGCAATCGTTCAGGCTTGCGGAGCTGGCAATGATGACCTCATGCGTCGCATGGCCTTCCGAGCTTGTAAATTCGGATTGCTTCTGTCGCTCGTGTTCATTCTCCCTCTTGCAGTAGAGTTAGACAATGTCATGACTCTTTGGCTTAAGACACCTCCGCCGTATGCCGCCGGTCTTTGTCTGTGCATGCTTTTGCAGGTGCTATTTGATAAAAGCACCATTGGGCATTACATTGCAGTGAACGCCAAGGGACGGATTGCTGCTTATCAGTTTTTCTTGGGAGGAATCCTAATTCTCACATTACCGATAGCCTGGCTGTTGGTTGCCTTTGACCTTGGAGTTTATTCGATAGGCGTTGCCTTGGTTCTTATGACGGCAATCTCTGCGTGGGGGCGCACGTTCTTTGCGCGTTCTCTTGTTGGCATGAGCATGAAACATTGGATGTTTCGGATTCTTTTTCCTGTGGGGATTGTTATCGTACTCGTATGCGCGATTTCTATTCTTCCACGACTGGTTTTCGCTCCATCATTTGGACGTCTCTGCATGACTACGTTTATTGCTGAACTTGCTTTTGTACCGCTTGCCTGGTTTTTGGTCTTGGATAACAGGGAAAGGCAGTTCGTTGCCCATAAAGTAAAGGATTTTTCGTGCCGGTTTCTATAGCACAATATGCCGCATGGTCGCCAGATGAGTCACTGCGCCACGAGTCCACCTCTGGCGGAGTGTTTACTGAACTTGCAAGAGCTATGTTTTGTCGCGGCGGGATTGTCGTTGCCGCAGGATGGGGAACCAATCCTCTTCGTGTGGTTCATAAAACTGCTTGTTCTGAAAAGGATATTTCCGATATGCGAGGTGCGAAATATGCTCCAAGTGACATGTCGGGGGCTTGGCGTGCAATAGCGAATAGTCTTAAGTCTGGGATTCCATGTCTTTTTGTAGGAACGCCTTGCCAGACAGCTTCGATCAGAAGGAGATTTGGGGATGGCAAGGGGCTTTTATGTCTGTGTGCAATCTTTTGCCATAGTGTTCCTGAACTGGCGGTATGGGCAAAATATGTCAATGAGATAGAAGCTCAGGCCGGGAAGCGGCTGAAATCTGTGCAATTTCGTAGTAAAACCAATGGTGGCACATGGCGCAAGGGAATGTTCGTTGCAGAGTTTGAAGATAGTGGAGATCGGATCATAGAACCGCTTGCTGGAAATGTCTATGGTGATGCATTCTTCATGCGTCTATCGACACGTGCCTCATGCTTAAAGTGCCAATTCAAAAATGGACATTCTGGCGCTGATTTGATGATTGGCGATTTTTGGGGCATCGAGGAATCGCATCCAAAAGTCGATGACGGTAAAGGGGTGAACGCTGTTCTCATCTATACGCAAACTGGCGCATCTTTGTTTGGTGAAACACAGTGTGGGTGGTGCGCTGCCTCATACGATGAAATAGTCGCGCACAACCATCACCTTGAAGAATCTGTCTCTTGTGACATCAAATCACGTGAACGCTTTTTAGGATACTGCAATACGCTATCCATTCGTGATGCTTTGGCGAAAATCCGTCACCGTCCATTGTGGCTGCGGGCTCTCTATAAAATTCGCACCATGGTAACAAGGTGAGATTGCAATGAAAGTCGCGATCTTAACATATCACAATTCGCCTAACAACGCTGGTGCGGTGCTGCAGGCGTGGGCTTTGCAACGGACGCTTGAGAAATTGGGGCATGAAGCCGTGGTTATCGATTATCATCGCAAGCGTGGTGATGCGAACAAATGGTGGAGGTTCGGCTCACTTAGTGGAATATACTATGCTATGAAGCGCTTTCCTCTGGAAATGCTGCGGCAATCGCGTTGTAATGCCTTTCGCCGACGCTACCTCAACCTGACTCCAGAGGAATATGGTGACCGCGTCCAGTACCGTGATGCAGATGCCTTTATCACAGGCTCGGATCAGGTGTTCAATCCCGTCCACAATGAAATGAATTCTGATTTCCTGCTTGATTTTGTCCCGTCGGGCAAGCGGCGTGTCTCATACGGAGCCAGCTTTGGCACAAAAGATTTCAATGCTGAATATAGTGTGATGTTGAAGACCTGTCTTCCAGAGTTCGATGCGCTTTCTGTCCGCGAGGAGTCAGGTGTGGCGACAATCAAGAATATTGCGGGTATAGATTCGTTGCTTGTCCTCGACCCCACGCTCTTACTTGACGCAGATGAATACAGGCCGCTTATGGCAGGCGGGAGAAGTGCGTCACCTCCGAATGAGCCGTATGTTTTCATGTACATCATAGGCAACCATCCCGATGCCCGGCTAATCGCTCTGGAGAAAGCAAGGGAAATTGGCGCAAAGCGAATTGTCGTGATGACCAACGGACGCGCCGAATGGCATTTGCCGCAGCTTGGAACACTCCGGCGGATTCATGTTTATTCACCGTCCGACTTTCTCGCTCATATAGCAAGTGCTGCATATGTTGTCACCAATTCTTTTCATGGCACGGCATTTTCGATTGTCTTCAATCGCCCCTTCGTATCGTTGAGGAATGGCACGGCTGGCGATAATAGGATGGCTACGCTGCTCAATGCAAAAGAAGGCGGAACATTAGATGCGATGCGAGAAAAGTCGATTTCATTCTTAAAGAAAGCACTCTCATGAACATCCTCTTTTATATGCATCAATTCCCCGGCTTCGGGGGTATGGAGACGATTGCCGCCACACTTGCAAAGGAGTTTGCGCGTCGTGGACACAATGTGTCGTTCCTGTCTCATCGGGCTGGCAAGGGGACGAGCCTGATGACGGCGTTGCCTGAGTGCGTCAAATGCTACATGATGCCTGATGCAGAGCATCTTGTTTCAGAAGCAAACCGACGTTTTCTCAAGGAAACAGTATCGCGAAACAAGATTGGTACAATCTTGTTTCGCGATTCCTATGCAGGAATCGAGAAAAATGTTCTCGGTTGCGACGTTCCCGCAAAAATAATCACGAGCGAACACAACTGTCCTTTTTATTGCACTACGGAAGAACATCCAGAGCGTTTTACGTTCTTCAAGCGCCTGAAACATGGTCGATTCCGTCTGCCATATTATTACGAGGGCAAGCGCAAGCGTTTTCTCTACGACAACAGCGATCTATATGTTCTCCTTTCCAATAGGTTCTACGGCGAGTTCAAGGCGGTTGCCCGCTTGTTGGACAGCCGCAAACTTCGAGCGATCAACAATCCTCTTGCGCCAGAGTTCGTGCCGGAGAATGTCAATCTTGACTCCAAAGCCAACCTGATGGTATTTGCCGCTACGTTGTCCGAGGCAAAGGGAGCGATGCGGGCATTGACGGCGTTGAACATCCTCAAGGAGAGAGGGAAGATGCCTTCGGATTGGCGTGTTCAGCTGTTGGGCGACGGCCCGGAACGCGGCAAATGCGAAGAATTTATCAAGAAGCACCACCTCGATTTCGTGGAGATGTGTGGGTATGAAGCGAATCCGCAGCCGTTCTTCGCTCGGGCGAAATTGCTTCTGTTCCCATCCGCGCGCGAAGGATTCGGAAATGTTCTCTTTGAGGCGCAGGCGAATGGGTGTGTTCCGATTGCCTTCTCCAGCTATTCGTCCGTCTTCGATATCGTGCATCACGGTAAAGATGGGGTGTTGGTCGATGCATTCGACATCGGCAAATACGCCTTAGCCATTCATTCGCTTGTCGTTGATAATGAGAAATGGCAGGCGATGGCGTTGGAGGCAACAAATGCGGTGGATAGATTCGATGTGAGGAAGATTTCCGATCAGTGGGAAGAACTGTTCAGGGAGGTGACCGCATGAGATTCTTATTCCTCTCACAGGCATCCCGAGTCGAAGATCAGCCGGATTTTCATGTTTCATTCTTGAAGGCGATTGGTGCCGATGACTATCGGAACATTCCTTATCAAGGTTTGTATGCTCAGGGCGGTTGGCCGCTTCTTGAAAAGGCGATACACGAGGCAAACGAGGACTTTAAGCCAGATGTCATCTATTTCCAATTTTTTCATGCTCCAGAAGTGGTACATCCCCGTTCGCTTGTCCGATCACTCAAGGCATCCGCCAATCATCCAATGGTTTTAGGTAGTATAGGAGATTTATTTGATATTGGGCCGTTGTCCGTTTTTGGACGCCCTTTGCCACCATCCGTCACAGAACTTGCTTCAGAAGCCGATGCATTCTTCTCTACCTCAATGGGGCGGACAGCAGGTGAACTTGTTAGGAAACACGGTGCGCGGAATCTTGTCTTTCTACCGAATGCTTACTGTCCAGAACACTTCCCTTTAACGGACATGATGCATGAGAAGGAATATGACGTATTGATGCTTGGGCGTTCGATGCGAATGGTGGGACGCCATCCAATAGTCACAGTCCCAACCGCATTGAAGCGCAGATATGTAGTCGGGCAACTCGCAAGGGAGTTCGGAGAAAGATTTGCAATTTACGGCTATGGTTGGAAAGGAATGTCAGCGAAAGGCGGTATCCCGTTCAAGGATCAAGTTGCGGTGTTTCAGAGAAGCAAGGTTGTTGTTGATTCGCCGCCCCGCGTCGCAGAAGAGTTGTATTCTTCTGACCGGGCCTATTTTATGGCGGGGTCGGGTTCGTCATTGGTGATGCCATACGTACCGAGATTTGATTTGTTATTTGAGCCAGGAGTCAATACCCATTTTGTGTATCGGCTGCGAGACACAGTGGAAGTGTGCAGAAACGTTCTTTCGTTGCCAAGCGATGTGCGTTCCGAAAATGAGCGAAGAACCGTAGAGTATATTTGGTCTCGAAATCTCATTGCTAATAGAGTTGACACAATACTTTCAACCATCGAAGCAATACAAAAACAGCGTGACGGCGTGTTTTCGCGAGAGGACGCATTGGATCATCTTCGTCTTTGGCATTTCCGCCCAGAACTGCCAAGAGATGCTTTCATGCCTTATGCTGTAGCCAATTGGAGGGGATGAGATGCTCCGACATTTAGCGATTGTGATATTAAACGCCAAGGCGAGGTTTCTGTCTTTCGTCTATGGTATTGCCTTGCCTGTGAGCTATAAAAGGTCGTGGACTTTACGAGGCCGACCGATAATAATCAAGCGACAAAACAGCAGAATTACGATAGGAGAACGTTTTACGGCATGCAGTCACCCCAAGTACAACTCGCTTAGTGTGTTCCAGCGAGTGTTCATACGTACTTGCACTCACGAAGCGGTTATTACTATCGGTGATGATGTCGGCATGTCGGGATGCACGGTGAGTGCATCTGCTTCGATTTCAATTGGCAACCGGGTTCTCATCGGGTCTGGTGCCATGATCATGGATTCGGATGCGCATCCTGTTGATTATCTCGAGCGACGTAATGGAGGCAAATGCGTATCAAGACCCGTGACTATTGGAGATGATGTATTTATCGGAGCACGTGCGATTGTGCTTAAGGGCGTCACGATCGGGAATGGCGCGGTCGTAGGCGCAGGGGCTGTTGTAGTGAGGGACGTGCCGCCGTTTTCTGTTGTTGCTGGTAATCCTGCTAAAGTTGTGAATCGCAAGCGGAACGAGGAGATAACATGCGAATAATGTGGATAGCTCCGCTTCTCATGCGAGATGCTTGCATTGCTGCTGGATTGCCAGAGGGGGTTGTCGGTGGTTGGGTCCAGTCTCAACTATCCGCATTGCTTGAGGCTTATGGGAACGCGAATGAATACTTTATACTGTCACTCACTTCACACAAGTGCGATATTCAAATCGGGAATGTTCATCATCGGTCGTTTGGCAAGGGGGTTGTTACATACAAGAAATCAGTGCCAATTGAGGTAGAAAACGAAGTTGTGGAGGCTATAGACGAATTCAATCCCGACATCATACATATTCATGGAACCGAGTTCTTTTATGGTAGAATGCGAAAAGATGTTTATTGCAATAAGCCGGTAGTCGTATCTTTGCAAGGAATATTGCATGGGCTGCATTTGCAGGTTGGTGGTTTTCTTTCGCCGAATGAAATATTTTGGGATCAATTTAATCTGCGTCGTTTCCTTTACGGCACCTCTATATTAAAAACACAAACAAAGTGGCGCGAAGAACGTGTTTCACAGGAGAATCTTGTTTTCAAGACGCATAGTCACTTTATGGGACGCACGGAATGGGATAAGGCATGGATGAATGCCTTGAACCCTGACGCGACATACCATCATGTAAACGAGACATTAAGACCTGAGTTCTATGGGGCGATACGACGTAATCGAGCTGCGATTATCCCCCACTCAATCTACTGCTCGGCAGCGGCAGGTTATCCGCTTAAAGGAGTGCATTTCCTTTTTCGAGCAGTTGCGCTTCTGAAATATAAATATCCTGACATCACACTGCGAATCTGTGCTGCGGAGAGGCTTACAGGACCAAGAACATTGATGTCCATGCTCAAGGCCGACCAATGGACGACATATTTGCGCCGCATCATGAAAGAACTTGGAATTGAGAGGCATATAGTAGGGTTACCGAAACTTTCCGCCCCGGAGGTTCTGAAAGAACTGTCAAAGGCGGAATTATTTGTCTTGCCGAGTCTTTGCGAGAATAGCCCAAATTCGCTTGGCGAGGCTCAACTTGTTGGCACGCCAGCGATAGCGACATTTGTAGGCGGGATACCATCCGTGTTGCGTGATTGTATTGATGGTCGTCTTGTCCCCGCTGCCGATCCTGCGGCGTTGTCTGCGATGATCGACTGGTTCTTTTCGCATCCAAAGGAAGCAGATGAATATGCTTTATCGGCGCGAAGCGCAGCCATTGTACGACACGATCCGAAGCGCAACGCAGAGGCAACAATGAAAACGTATGTCGAAGTCGCTGGTAGATAGCACACGGAATGGAGAACTTCTAAGCCATGAATTATTACTCTCAAAGCGGGCTTTGGTCCGATTACTCGCCTGCAGAACGAAATCGATTCATACTTCACACAATGATTGCGGTCGCTTGTTTGCCGCTCTATGTTATGTTCCCCTTTAAGTTCGGGCTGTTGACTGCACCATATCTGTTCTTTCTTGCCGTCCGTCCGCGAAATGAGTATCTTCTGCCCATTATCATTCACATGATTTATGGAACACAACAGCGATTGCTGTTCCTATTCGGATGTTTTCTGTATGTGCTTATTCATTGTTTTGAATTACGGAAGTACGGGTTAAGTTGGGCATATGCCTTTTACATGGCACTCTTTCCATACTTTCTTTGGTATTTTTGGCAGAAGCTGCATATGCCCAGATTTGAAACGGGAATAGGGCAATATTTTGGCGGTTTGATGTCGCACTTTGTGTTCTCTGCTGCGTTCTGGGGGGCTTTAGTGGTTAAGAAAACCGGAAGACCTTTTTTCAGGGGAATAGTATTCGTCTTGTTTGGATTAATCCTCTTGCTCGCAGTTATTGGCGGAGGAGCAACGCTTGACAGAGGCATGGGCGAGGGTGAGTCCCACACTGTTTTCTCGCACATGATCTTTTATGCCGCACCTGTCATGGCAGCCTCGTTTGTTTTCTTATGTCTTTCAAGACGACAAGGATTTGGAGTTGAAAAGACCGTGAGCGGAATCGGCTGTTTAATCATTTTGACTGGAGTGGTCGGATTGCATAAGTTGAATATCACTTTTACGGTGCTCGGCCTTTCGCTGTTTGCCGCTCTGACCGTGTTTCTTGCTCAGCAATCGAGAGGCCGATTTTTAAAGCTCATACATCCTCTTCCTTTATTCATTATCTCTGCATTTATCGTGTTGAGTTCACAGAAATATGTTGACAAGTATGGCGGCATGTTTAGGGGAGAAGGTGCTTACAATGAGATGAAGATCGACTCTGTCGGGGCATTTTTCAAGAAGATGCAGCGAAAAGCAATTGACGACCGGGCCAGCGTGTGGGGGTTAACACTCCAGTACATAAATAGAGAAATTTTACCAAATCCAATTTGGGTAAAACCAACTCCATACATGGAAGTGGATATGCAGACGGAAAGTGGCAAGACGTATGTCAGCTATATTGCGATGGCATCACATAACATGATGCTCAATCAGATACGCTGCTATGGTTTTTATGGGGGGCTTGGTCTGTATCTCTTATATATGTACTTTGCGTGCCGCAGGGTAGATGGACTTATTCTAAAAGACGTTGGGGGATATTCGGCTGTGATAATGGCCGTAAGTCTTGCGGAATTTGTGATTGGGGGACATACAGGGCACTATCCTGTAATCCCCTCTGTCGGTTCAGTCATTTTCATGTGCATTGGTGCCTGCTGGGGGGAATACTATGCAACTCGGCGTCGTAATATATGGCGTCCGCAGGAAAGTGCGTTCTCTCATCCTTCTGTTCCTCAATTCACAAGAATGTAGATTATGGTGCTTGCCGTTTTGATGACATGTTACAACCGCGTAGACACGACATTGGAATGTCTGCGGCGGCTGTTCGCCTGTAAACTGCCGCAAGACGCCGTATTCGACGTATGGCTGAATGACGATGGCTGTACGGATGGAACTGGCGAACGGACGCGAGAGTTCTTCGAAACACGGAAAGTACAAGGTTGGGGCGGTGATGGTCACATTGTCAAGGGTAGCGGCCACGACTACTGGTGCGGCGGGATGCGGCGGGTGTGGGATGCTGCTTCACGCCATTTTAACTACGACGGTTACTTGTGGCTTAATGATGATACATGGCTCATGGATGATGCGATTGAAAGTCTTTTAAGTGCTCCATCCCCTGATGCGGTTGTTGTAGGTGCCGTGTGGAGTAGGGCACACGACAAGATGACCTATGGGGGGCAGATCGCTGGCAAACTTGTCGCCCCGAATGGTAGCTATCAAAGTGTTGAAAGTGGTCATGGGAATGTTGTCTGGGTCCCTCGAATGGCATTTGATGTCCTTGGGAACTTTGATAAACACTGGACCCATGCCATTGGCGATGCCGATTATACGAGAACCGCTGTTGAAAAAGGCATTTCGCTGCTGACCACAGACAGATTTGTGGCTTCGTGCGACTACACTATCAGACCAGTCCCTTGGTCAGACAGTACCGTGCCGCTGCGCAAACGGATCAAGAGCCTTTATTCGCCTATGGGATATTGCGAACCGCGATTGATGTTTCGCTATTGGCGTAAGCATGACGGGTTGCTGCTCGCCTGCATGAGATTTGTGAAACTCCACATTAAGGTCCTGTTCCCTCTGCCTTATATTGCAATTGGAAAATCGGCGAAGAGCCGAATATTTGTTGCGGACATAAACAGTCTTGATACTTGCGGGACTTCGCAAGGGCATTACTTAAAAGTATTCAGAAACTACAGGGAAGTCCTGTCGGACAAATTTGATGTCATAGTCGCCGGAGGCAAGATTTTCGCGCAGTATTTCAGCGACAATTTCTTGTGTCTGCCAAGGTGTGCGCAACGACAATCGTGGCGCATGGTGAACAAATTTCGGAACATTGTAAATATAAGGTTTCTGCTCAAAGCAGCGCAAGGAGAAACCATTGTATTTCAATCATCGGCGCTGACTATGGTCTATCTTGGCGTATTGATTTGGGCGCGCCATGGTACACGGATTTTCGTCATTCAGTATTCAAGCAAACATGGTGGCGCTAATTCGCTGGCGGCTCGCTTCCTCTATTGGCTTGCGAAACACAAGATTACGGGAACCATTTGCCCATCGGATGACGTAGGCAAATCACTTGGAATCCAATACTGTGTCGTTCCCGATTATATCCTGTCGCAAGCAAAGAGCATAATCGTGGGAAAGCACATCGCTTACGATTTTGCGATAGTGGGCATCCTTAACAGGTCAAAAGGCATCTTGGAGGCCGTGAGATTTTTTGCCGGGAAGAAATGCCGCGTGATTGTCGCAGGACGGTGTGATGACAAGTGCCTTGTCGACGAAATTGATTCTGTTGTTGGCGGTTGTACAAATATTAAATTTCTGCAGGGCTATTTGCCCGAAAAGACATTGGATGACATCCTCCTTTGTAGCAGTTATGTTGTTTTGAATTATTCGGATGACTATTCCGAGCATTCAAGTGGAATTGTTTATGATGCTCTTGCTCATGGATGTCCCATCCTTGGAAGACGTTGCAAGGGACTGCGTTTCGCGGAGGATAACGAACTTGGGTACTTCTACAACGGACTTGACGAAGTTGACGTTGAGCGTCTGTCGGATGCCAAGTTGATTGATCGATTTGTCCACAATGTCTCAACATACATCAGCGGTCAGGCTTTGATAGCTGAGAAATTGAATAACTATTTATCGCGCAAATGAAAATACTTTGCTTCCATCCAGCGCTTGCTCCCTACAGGGTGGATTTCTTCAACTTGCTTGCGCGTTTTGCCGAACTGAAGATTGTTTTTTTGCAGGAAAATCTTTTGAATCAGAAATTTGATCAGAACGCGCTTTCTCGCAAGCTTCAAGTGCCATTTGAGATTTGGAATGGCTACAAGATTAAGGGGCAACATTTGCGGCTCGGGGTTGGACGCATAATAAAACGAGAAAACCCAGATGTAATACTCGGCTACGAATCTGGACTCTTGATGGTCCAGCTGATCTTGTGGAGGAAGATTCACTCACGGCAACGTATTCATTTATGGACGATGCTTGATGACAGCCCAGAACAAGTACGTTCGAGGCGTGGACTTCGCCGCACAGTCCGTGACTGGGTTATGCGTAATGTTGAAAAGGTGATTGTCCCGAGCCAGTCCGCAGCCGAAGCGTATGCGGCAAAAGACCGCAGGTTTGCATCCGGTCTGTTCTCTGTTGTCCCAATAATACATGATGCCAATTCCATGCGAAAGAATGCCAGAGAAATCTATTCACTTGGCAAGGCGTGGAGGCGAGCCAACTGCCCGGAAACATGGAATCGGGTTATGTTGTTTGTCGGGCGGCTTGCAAAAGAAAAAAACCTTCATTGGCTGGTGGAAATGATGAAGGATGTTGCTGACGGCTTTGGCTTGCTCATAGTTGGCGATGGAGACGAAAGGCCCTCTCTTGTGCGGCAAATATCTGAATTGGAGTTGGACTCTCGTGTCCGCCTTGTTGGGCGGTTCGAGGGAGATTCGCTTTATGGGATAATCTCCGCTTCGGATGTGCTTGTCTTGCCAAGCACGTTAGAGCCCTTCGGGGCTGTCGTTGCAGAAGGACTCATATTGGGAACGCCATGCCTCGTTTCCGACCGATGCGGAGCGGCCTCGTTAATAGAAGATGGATACAATGGATGTGTTTTCAAGTGTAACGATGCAGCGTCTTTCAAGAAAGCGATTATGCAGTTGCCACCGAGGAGAGGTCATTCAATCCTTAGGATTAATCTTGAAGACTTTGTCAAACATCTTATCTTCTCATAATGAAAATATGTCCACGTTACGACTCCTACAAATTGAAAGGCGAATCATGGAAGAATCTCACCACTCCAATAGGATAGTTGACTCGCTGGCGGAAATGAAAGATGATCCGCAGAAGCCAAGTGCTATTGTTGCAAAGGGCCAGTCAATAAACAAACAAGAAACCCCGAATAACGAGCCTTTTAAGTTATCGGAGGAGGACATGGATAGGATTCTGAAAACGGTTAGCAGAATTGTGGCTCGTGGCAATATTCTCCTTCAGACGGGGCGCATTTCTACGGCAAAAGACCTTGAACAGAAAAAACAGGAGGTTATGACGTATGAATTTTGACAAGTACAATGACAAGGCTACGATTCTGTCCAATCTTATAGACAAAACAGAGCAAAACATCGATAGAATCCAAAATGTAGGCGACTCATTTGTGTATCCTGTGCTTAACGAGTGGAGATATGCGACTAGGCACATGGCGAACATCTTTAAGGCAGATGAGAAGGAGTCTGAGCTTGAAATGCAGAAGACTATCGCGCACCTCAACAGGGCATATCTGGATTCTTGCGAAGTGCTTTTGACAACATACTTGCATCAAGCATTCTTGTTCCTTAAGCGATATCGGTATGTAAGACATTTGGCAAGTGAGCCTCAGTTTTTCTCTGATTACTTGAAACAGTACATTACAGGGAGGAGGATGTTGGCAGAAAGACCGTTAGATGGAGCAAAGCAATCTCTTCAGCACGCGCAAGCAATGGAATCTACTATCGCCAATCTTGAACGGTGTTATGTGAAAGCGCTGGAGCTTGAACCTGATTTTGAATATATGCGTGAACATTATTATAAACGGCATTTAATCATGATCGTATCAGTGGTTGTTTCGGTAATTGTTGCGACATTATCCATCTTTATTATGGTTTGGGGGCGATAATGGGTAAGGAAAAGATAAACGTAAGAAAAGATGTCCTTTGTAAATTAGGGAAGTATGCCGATATCCCTTTGGACGAGTTGGACAAGAGCGACGCCATAATATTGCGTGACCTATCGCTTGTCTACATTAAAACTGTATCCGCTCATCTTTCTTGCAATGGAAAGAAAATTGATTCCAAATCTATTGATGAAGCGAAGGTCGCCTTTCACACTGTTACCCGTATGAAGTTAAAATACACCTTGAGGCAGATTGATACTGTATGGGGATTGTATCGTCGTTATGATTCAATCATAAAAGAATACATTAACATTGCGGAACATTCGGCGGCGCATGGTGAGGCGATAAAGGTCTTGAATGAGTCGAGATCTCGCGATGAAGTCTCTAAAGCAAAGTATTATGATGAGTTTGAAGTTCCAATAAAAAACATGGTTGCACTTTGGGATAAAATTGACAAGACGAAGAACGATTGCAAGGAAAAAATCAATGAAGTGAGAGGGGTGTTCGTTTGGATCAAAGAACATTTGGCATGGGTTGGTATCGGTATTCCCGTTCTTACTACGATTTTGCTTTGTACAAGTGTAGAAACAATACGCAATTCAATTGTCGGTAAACTCATGAACATTTGGTCGCACGTAGCTTTTAGGAATGGTCACACAAAACCGACATCCGACATAGAGGTTGGGGGCAAAGTTGATGCGGGTTATAAAGATGGTGTCAATTCGAATGTGGTGACAGGTGTCAGCGCAGACACAACCAAATAGCATAATAATGGGTGTGGCAGCTCAAATGAATGCAGGTAGGATAATTCAGTTTGATATTCTCAGAACCATTGCCATAGGAATGATACTTGCGTGTCACTTCATCAGGAGTATTGGTTTCCATCAATTGGACATTCCTTTAGGATGCATCGGGAACATGATTTTCTTTGTAATTTCTGGCTGGCTTCTTGGATTGGCGTGGGATGGCAAGCATCATCCTGTTTACGGCTGGCAGTTCCTGAAAAGACGGCTACTCAGGCTCGCAGTCCCGCTCTGGCTGTTTGCGATTCCTTATATGATCTGGTTTAAGGCAAGCGGGCACTCCTTGACCGCAAAGGATGCGTTTCTGAACCTTGCCTTGTGCAACTGGTTTGCCCGAATCCCCGGCATGACCCCATATTGGTTCATTACAGCAATAGCTGCGTTTTACATTGCCGTAATCATTTTGTCGCGTATCAAGAGACAGGAATCGCACCCCTTTGTTGTGGCATCAATTCTTGTCGCTTCTGCAATACTGATTCAGGTGTCCCTGTCGTTCTGCGGAATCCGTTACGGGTATATCTTGGTCATGATGCTCTGCGGCGCACTTGCATTCCTCAACGCAAACCGGCTTCTGTCGTTCTTAAAGAAAGCTATCTCCAGTCCGGTAATCGTTTTGATTAAATCTACTGTCGGTGTCATTCTGTTTTTGGTGTTCTGGTGGCTTGTTTGCGAGGATGTTCTTGTTGTTGGCACACCGCTTTGCTACTACGCAACAATTCCAATTGCATTTTGCATCACAGTGTTCGCATTTGCGTTACCTGCGGCAACTCAGAAAACAGTCGTGTCATTTATAAGTTCCATCAGCTACGAGGTTTATCTTGTTCACGCCGCTATGCTCATCTGGACAAAGCCGATTTCTGCCAACATCGCAATCTACGCTGTACTGTTTCTTGCAGGAACGTTGGTGTTTGCGATTTTGTTGCACTATTTAAGTTCCTTGACAGTTAAATGCATAACAGGGAGGAACGCATGAAAACTGGCGAATCAGCATTTCTGCGTTGCATGTTCTCGTCGCTGGATGACGCCGCCATACGATACGCTGTCCTGCGCAATGCAGAAACATTGCCAGATTCGTTGGACGGCAGCGATATAGACATGCTGGTGGCGCAAGGCAGCTTATATGCTACTGCACAATGCCTTGTAACATCTGCTGAGGTGTGCGGAGGAAGTCTCTTGGGTTCGTTTTCTTATCCGCATTTCCGGCAGATGATCCTTCTTGGATGTCACGAAAATTGCTGGTGGGGTTGCTGCATAGACCTGTTCGAGGGCGTGTTCTGCCAAGGAGTTCTGCCATTGGCGGACGATGGACTTCTGGGGAAACGGATCAAAACTGAAAAAGGAATCTGGACTCTTGACCGTGAACGCGGCCATTATCTTGGGTTTGTAAAGGAATTCATCACGAACAATTTACTATCCACCAGGTACTTCGACGGTGCAAATGCTGCGATGCAGCTTGGCAAGGACGACTTTCTTCCTTCCAATGCAGTCAGGCGATTCACCCGTAAAGTCCTTGCGGACGAACGCCATTCCGCAAAAACATTTCGTTTGACATGGTTGCTCTCATTCGTCATGCGACATCCGCTGCATTTTTGCAAGGACCGTGGAGGAATGATGATGGCAAGGCTGAAACATCTTTTGTGTCCGGCTGGCAGGATGATTGCCGTCATGGGCACGGATGGTTCGGGGAAAACGACCCTCCTAAACGCCATCACTCCCGTTCTCAATAATATGACACATGGCAAGCTTGTAATACACCATCTTAAACCGGATTTGATTCCGCCGCTCGGCCGGTTGCGAGGCGTCAAATATGAAAAGGATCATATATGCGCGACGCCTCACGCTTCAAGACCATCTGGCTTTATCGGATCGCTTGTTCGCATATCATACCTCATGTGCGATTATATTCTTGGCTACTGGTTTAAGATTCGCATCAGGCTCGCCAGGACGCCAATTACCTATTGGATATTTGATCGCTATGCTTATGATATTCTGATTGATTCAAGGCGGTTCAGGATTAGGTTGCCTCATTGGATAATTAATGCGTATCTGTTCTTTGTGCCACGACCTGATTTGATTCTGTGTCTTGGCGGAGACCCAGATAAAATCTTTGCCCGCAAACCGGAAACAAGTCTTGAGGAAGTCAAGCGTCAGGTTGCTGCACTCAAGAAGTTCTGCGAGGTCAACAAACGTGCAGTGTGGATAGATACCACGAAATCAATCGATGAAAGCGCAGATGCCGCGTTGACCGCCATTCTTGAACATATGGCGAGGAGAAGTGAATCATGAGAGTTGCATGGAGCGCACAGCATACCTATGGCAAGTCCCTGCCTATCTTGCTATCATCCATGTCTGGGGATGTCACGTTGGATGTCCTTGGTTGTGGACATGAGACAGCACGTTGGAAACGAATGGCCAGAAGTCTCGGGGTGGATGGTCGCATTACTTGGCATGGATGGCTGCCAAAAGACAAAGCACATGCGGTCGTCTCGCGGGCAGATGTTTTTATCATAACGAGCCTACGAGATCTCACGTCCACAGTTTTGCTTGAAGCGCTTTCTGCGGGAAAGCCTGTCGTCTGCCTCGACCATTGCGGATTTTCGGATGTTGTGGATGAAACTTGCGGAATAAAGATTCCAGTCGGCAAGCCTAAGGATGTGATTGCTGGTTTTACTGCGGCCTTGAAGACACTAGAAGATGCGGCATTGCGGCAACGGTTATCTGAAGGTGCTATGCGAAAGGCGGCAGAGTATTCATGGGGGAGCAAGCGAGTAGCTCTTGATCGATTTTACCGCCTCGAATGGAAGAAGGTGTTGGTGTGTGTATATGCTTGCTCGCCATTGCGAGGGAGTGAGCCTGGGATGGGTTGGAACTATCTTCGTCTTATTGCATCTAACGTGCGAGAGGTATGGGCGATTGTCGAGCAGGAGAAATGGGAGAATGACATTAAGACCTATTTGACGACGCATCCATCTGAAATGAAGAACGTTCACTTCATATTCATTCGCAAGCCGCGATGCCGCTGGCTTAGGAAGATATGGCCGCCGAGTTATTACTGGTTCTATCGTATCTGGCATTGGAGAGCATACAAGGCTGCGCGTGACTTGAATAAGAAAGTTCGTTTCGATTGTGTGCATCAGTTGAATATGGTCGGATTCCGCGAACCGGGTTATATGTGGAAACTGCCGATTCCATTTGTCTGGGGGCCGATTGGAGGATTGGGACAGACGGACTGGCGGTTGCTTGGACTGTTGCCGTTTATGGGTAAGGTTGAGTTCTTCTTCCGCAATATTATCAATTGGTGTCATTCGCATTTCTTGATTCGTCCGAAATTGGCTGCAAGAAAGGCGGCTGAAACAGGAGCCTTGATAACGGCCACAAGCGAAAACCGGCGGGAAGCGAAGCGGTTATGGGGTGTCGATTCGGTGGTTTTGTGTGAGGTTGGAACGTGAGCATTGCTGATCACAGATTCATGGGACTCCCGGCGTCGAAACCACGTGTGTGGATTGATCTTACATGCGCGGCGAGCAAGCGGGCGGGTCTTTACATGCATTCACCTGGACGCAAGATTCTGAATTTGGCGGTTAAGATTCTTGGATGCTTTGCTTGGTTGCCGATTGAGAAGATTATTCGTGGCCCAATCAAGCGTTTTGATGAATTGGACGGCCATGAGGTCATTGAAAAAGCTGTCGGGACAACCATAGAACATTTGACGTTTTACATGGGCAATGATTCTGCTAAATCGAAGTTGACGGTGTTGGTGAGAGTTAGAAATGGGAGAGGTGGGATGAGAGATGAGATTGTCAAATTGGGCAAAACGCCTGAGGCGGCAGAGGCGATACAGAATGAAGTTGAAGTGCTGAAGAATTTGGAGAATTCACCATTGTACGCCCAAGTTCCGGTTGTGCAAGGAGATGTAGAAAGCGAGGGCGTTTGGACGTGGGGCGTACAGTCGGTTCTACCAAAAGGCAATAGCCCAGTTCGGATGCAGAAGGCGCATTATGAGTTTCTGAATGAATTGAAGAAAGCGGGTTTGTCGCACGGCGACTTTGCTCCGTGGAACTGCTCTATCGTGGATGGCAAATTGTATGTTTGGGACTGGGAAGACGCCGGGCCGTGGATCGAGGGCAAGGATGAGGCTTGGTTTAAAGGTCAGGTCAAGAAGTTGTTGGGGATCAAGGCATGAGAATTCTCCTTGTCCATAACTATTACGGCTCGTCGGCGCCGAGTGGCGAGAACAAGGTGTTCGAGGCGGAGAAGGCCATGTTGGAGAGGTGTGGGCATGAGGTGACGGTCTATACAAGGCACTCGGATGAGATAAGATGCGGCAATGCAATTAAAAGAATTCTGGGTAAAATAAAAGGGGCGCTGTGTACGCTCGGCAATCCGTTCACGGCACGGGCGGTGGCGAAGAAGTGCAGAGAATTCAAGCCAGATGTCGTTCACTTCCATAACGTCTTTCCCCTAATCTCGCCGTTGGCGGTTCGCGCGGCGAGCAAGTATGCGCCGGTCGTGATGACTCTACACAACTATCGAACGGCTTGTGCGGCAGGCGTGCCGACGAGGGACGGGAAAGTGTGTTCGCTGTGCCTGGATAAGAGATGTGTATGTGATGGAATCAAGCATCGTTGCTATCGTGGAAGTCTGCTCGCAACGTTGCCATTGGCAATGAGCATTACGTTGTATAGGGAAAAACTGGCGAGGTGGGTGGCTCGGTTCATCGCATTGAGCGAATTTCAAAGGCAAAAGATGGTGGATGTTGGTTTTCCGAAAGAGAAGATTGCCGTGAAGGGAAATTTCATCAGCCGTGCAGAACGTGCAGAATGCGTCGAAAAGAAGGATCAGATTATGTATGTCGGGCGCCTCTCGCCGGAGAAGGGAGTCTCGACGCTTATAGAAGCCTGGCGCATCATCGGGCTTTCGACAGGCTGCAAGTTAATCTTGATTGGCGACGGCGACAACCGAAGAGAATACGAGTCGTTGGCATTTGGCTTGGGCGTGGAATTCATGGGCAATAAATCAAATGATGTCGTGCGAGAGGGGATCGCAACATCTAAGGCTGTTGTCTTGCCAAGCGAGCGTTGGGAGGGCATGCCCATGACGATTCTTGAAAGTTTCGCCGAGGGGACTCCTTGCGTTGTCAGCGATTTGGGTGCATTGCCTGAATACATACGGAATGGAGGACTTGGCGAGATGTTCAAGCCTGGCGATGCAGAATCGTTGGCGGCGGCGATAAAGCGTCTTCTTTCACGGCCAGACTATGATGAAATGTGTGCTGCGGCAAGGCAAGAGGCCGAAACAAAGTATTCCGAGGAAGCAAATTACAAAATGCTCATGCGAATATACGATAGGGAATGCGATGATTGATTGCATAAACAAGACGGCTGGCTTTGTTGTCAACCCATTGTTTGAAGGCATGGTGGTTGTCGTAATCGGGCTTGTGCTTGTGCATCGCAAAAAGACCAAGGCGGCATCGTGGACTCTTGGCGCGGCATTGGCGTGGTTCTGGTTCTGGGCGATGCCGATTGTCGGTACGTTTCTTGGCTTGCATCTGGAGAAGGATTATCCTGTTCAGCTTGCGGAGGATATGCCAAAGGCCGACGCCATAGTGCTTTTGGGCGGCGGCGTGTGGGGCGCCACGAACTGTCCATACGCAAACCTGAGTGAAGGAGCAGATCGGGCATGGCACGCGGCGCGCTTGTGGAAGGCAGGAAAGGCGCCGATTATCGTTCCCAGCAATGTGAATGCCGAATTGTGCGACATCAAGCTTCTGGTAGATTTGGGTATTCCTCGCGGAGTGGTGGTGTTGGAGAACAAAGCCGTGAACACAGAAGAGAACGCAAGGTTTGTGGGGGAGATTTTGACGCAGAGACGCAAGGGAGCAGAGGACGCAGGGAAGTCAAAGATTCTGCTCGTTACGAGCGCGTATCACATGAAACGGAGTCTGTATATGTTCCAAAAGTATGCGCCGGAGATCGAATGCGTTCCTGCCGCGACGGACTATCAGGTGTTGCCGTGGAAGAGCGAGCCGTTCAAATGGCGCAACATTCTGCCCGACATCGGCGCATTCGCAAGAAACAATGCGTTCATTCACGAATACATCGGCTACTACGGCTATAAGTGGTTTAGAAGATGATTGAAAAGGTAAAGACGCGTTATTGGGACATGGCGGCAGCGACATACGGGTCGTTGCTGGCGGAGATGGATACATGGCGCAACCGCCATGACAAAGGCCGCCTTGTCTGCTTCTGCGATGCCAATGGCCTTGCACACGGCTGGCGTGACGAGGAGCTGGTGGAAGCGTACCGCAAGGCGGATGCCGTCGTTGCCGACGGCTTGATAATGCTCATGCTTGCGCGGGCATGCGGCGGACGACTGCCTCGGCGCGTGATAGGGCCGATGCTTTTCGAGATGGCGATGGCGTATGGGGTGAGCCGTGGCTGGAGGCACGTATTCTGCGGCACGAACGAGAAGACTTTGGAAAGGCTCAAGACGAACATGGAGAGGCGTTTCCCCGGCGTCAAGGTGGTCGGGGCTTTTGCACCGGAGTATTCTGTTGATCCAGCTGTGCCGCAAGGGATCGACTGTGATTTTTTGTGGGTTGCACTGGGCAGCCCGAAGCAGGAGAAATGGTGCGCTCGTCATTTGGACGAGTTCAATGCAGCTGCTGTTCTGCCCGTTGGCGCGGCGTTCGATTTTCATGCCGGAACGCAGACGCCGGTTCCGCAATGGGTTCATAGGTGCGGCGTGTGCTGGTTGTGGCGTATGCTTACAGGCGGCTGGCGCGTTCTGAAGCGCAATCTCTGGTGCGTCCCAAGGGCGGCGTGGATTTTGGCGAGCGAGTTTGTCAGGGTTAGGTTCTGATGCTACCGGAGTTGGCGATACTGACGGCGACAAAGCCGTTCGAGGGAAAGACGGGCGATATCCAGAAACGTGCCTTTGTGAATTGGCGTGACGTGTTCGACAGACCTGACATGGTCGAATTCGACGGTCCGCTTGTCCCGTTCCGCGAAATGGTCGAGGCGGTCGAGCATGATGTGGACGGCGATTGGCTCATGTACGCCAACGCCGATGTGCTATTTGACAAAGAACAGGTCTGGGGGCTGTACAGACGCTGGGTAGGACGGTTGCCAGTTATTCTCAAAGGCGATTTCTTGCTGACCGGGCAGAGGGTTGATATTCTTGAGGACGGAACGCGAAAGTTGCATCGCCCAAGCGGTATGGATTACTTCGTATTCAAGCGCGGAATGTTCCATGATCTGCCAAAAGTGCTGATGGGACGTGCCTATTGCGATAATGCCCTTGTGGCCTACTGCCTGCGGCGCAACATCCCTGTGATAGACGCAAGCTTTGCGCTGCGGGTCGAGCACAAGTTCCATGATTATGGGCACGTTGCGGGCGGTCGGCGGCAGGTATGGACCGGTGAAGAGGCCATGGCGAATAAGCGTAACAATCAATTGCACGATTTCGGCCCCAATGTTCTTGATGCCACGTACACGCTTCTGACGGACGGACGCATCGTGCCGAACATACGCAGGCGGCCAAAATGCTGGGCGCTGTGGAATCTTCTGACTCGCGGTGGGAAGTGGTGGAAGAATCCGAAATGGGATGGTGTGGCTCCGATATGAAGAAAAAGACTGCGCTCTACATCACGCGCTGCGACATCGGCTGGTATTCCAAGAACGCCAACGCCTACCGAAAGCCGCTGGAGGTTGCATCAAAATATGATGCTACACTCTGTGTGGACGAAACCTGCCGTGTGCCTCAGGAGATTGCGGAGAAGTGCAAGGAGATTATTCGATTCAAGGGATTGTGGGGCTTGTTTAGAGGGGATTTTTTAACGCAGAGGCGCAGAGACGCAGAGGTGTTCACCGGCTTTGACTTCCCGTGCATGTTCAAGGCGTGGAGACTGAAAAAGAAGTTTGGATGCAGATGGACGGTGTTTCTCTGGGATCCACCGAGTTTGAGCCATCGCGACCGATTTCCGCCCCTCCGCTGGGCGATAGATGCTGTGTTTCGCTTCTTCGTCAGGCGATGCGACAGGCTGGTGCTGAACATCCATCCTGGGCTGCTTGACGAGATCGGCTACAAGCCGAGAGAGGAACAATTGGAACTTCGGATGCAGGATGCATGGGATAGTGTAAAGTGCAAAATGGAAAATGTAAAGTTGGAGTCGGCATCATGCGAGCACGATTTTGGGGTCTTGGCGAATTGGGAGTACGGCAAAGGCGGCCCTTTGATGGCAGAGGCAATGAAGAGGATGACGGACAAGAAATGCCTGTGGATTGGCAACCCGCCGAGTGGCGACGTGTGTGGGCAGATTGTGTTCGTTGGACGGAAACCGCAGGACGAGGCGTTTGAGCTGCTGAAACGGTGTCGCGTTCTTGTCGTCCCCTACTTGGCGACACATGCGTTCAAATGGAACTATCCGCTCAAGCTGTTTGAGTATCTGCAAATCGGGCGTCCCATTCTTGCCAGCGACAATCCCGGCAATTCTGCTGTGGCGGAACGGTATTCGGGGCGCATCGCGCTCTTCAAAAGCGGTAATGTTGACGATCTTGTACTCAAGGCGATGAAGATGTCGGAGGAATCGAAATGAATGCAACTCATGTAATACCGGGAATTGACGACCCGACTTGCGGGATTGCGGTCGCGGCAAAGCAGCTGATCGCACGGGGCGTCGGCGAAGACGACGAGGTTTGGGTCCATTCCATGTGGACGCCGATGGTCGTCAAGGCAAGCATCAAGGCGTTGCTGACTGGCAAGCGACTCGTCCGCATGCCGCACGGATGCACCGACCCGGAGAAACTGAAGCACCACTGGCACAAGAAGCGATGGGTCGCGCCGATTGAACGCTGGCTTTTCCGCCGGGCGGATCGCCTTGTTGCAACGTGCGGAGAAGAGGTGTCATGGATAAGGGCGTTCGAGCCGGGCGTCAAGAGGATCGATGTCGTTCCCCTGTCATCCGCGTCCTCCGGCCACGCCTCATGTCCGGCGTCTTGCGCATCTTCGGAACCAGGACAATCCGGCATCGTCAAGCTGCTGTATGTCGGGCGGCTCCACCCTCTGAAAGGCCTCGATTATCTTTTTGACGCGCTTCACGAAATCAAGGCCGCCTCGGCATCTTTGCGCCGTTTGAGGTTGAAGATTATCGGCAAAGACGAAGGCGAAGGCCGGAAGCTCCGTCGCATGGCCGCCGACTACGGTCTTGACGTCGAGTTTTGCGGAATCGTCAGCGAGGACGAAAAGGAGACCGCCTACAAGTGGTGCGACGCGCTTGTGCTTCCTACGTTGAGCGAGAACTTTGGCCTTGTCATAGCCGAGGCGTTGGAGCGGGGGCGACGGGTGATTACCACCGACGGAGCTCCGGCGTGGGGCGACGGCAACGACTACGGCGGACGGCTTTTTTACCTGAGAGGATTTAGAGATGGTTCTCGCGAAGCCAGAGTGCGCCTTTTAGCAGATTCAATAAAAAAACTATAGGAGAAAATTCAATGAGTACGATGATGATAGTCGGCATCGCGGCGGGAACAGTCCTTGTGCTTGTTGTTGCCTGCGTAATTCTTGCGACGTTGTTTCCACCGAAGGAGTACAAAGGCGACCCGGACGCTTCTTGTAGCGCTAAATCCGAATGTGGACACAATCACAAAGAGGAGGCGAGATGAAGATTGCGCTGATAGTGGTCGGCGTCATAGTAGTTCTTGGTGTCGGGTTTGAGATATGGAGTCGCATCGCATATCGCCGCTGGCGCAAGTGGTTTGATTCGCTGCCGCCGGACCGACGGCGCAAGGAGCAGGCGCGCTTGTACAAGATGCATCAGATGGAAACGTGCGTTCGAGATTTGAATTGGGAATGAGATAATGGCCGTCCGATTCGGGCGGCCTTTGCCGTATCAAGAAGCCTCGTTCGGTTTGTCCGGGCGGGGCTTCTGCGTTTTCCAGATTTTTTCTCAATCCCCCATTGACTTGCAGCAGGGGAATATAGTAAAATATCCGCCGTAAGCATTGAAGTGTGGCAACATGAAGGAAAAGAAAAAAGATGAAAGTAAAACGAGAGCGATATCTGTCGAGACTGATAGCAAGGAAACACGATGGATTCGTGAAAATCGTCACTGGCATTCGTCGGTGCGGCAAGTCGTTCCTGCTCTTCAACTTGTTCCGCGAGCATCTGATTTCCGAAGGTGTCGATCCTGGCCATATCATCGGCGTGGATTTGGAAAGCAAAGAGAATGCCCATCTGCGCAATCCAAACAAGCTCTTCGACTTCATCGTTTCCCTTCTGCCGGATGATGGCAAGTGGACTTATGTGTTTATAGATGAAGTTCAGATGTGCCGCAAAGTTCTCCAGCCTGGAGTAAAACTGCGGGATGTTGCGCCCGAGGACCGCCAGGATGCATATATTACCTTCTACGACATCCTGAATTCGCTGCGCAAGAAGCCGAATGTCGATGTGTATGTGACCGGCTCCAATTCAAAACTTCTGTCAAAGGATGTCGCCACCAATTTCAGAGACAGAGGCGTGGAAATACGGTTGCATCCATTCTCCTTCGCGGAATATCTGCAGGCGACGGAATATGCCGACAAATCCGAGGCTCTTTCCGCATATATGATATGGGGCGGAATGCCGGTTGCGGTCATGGAGGCGGACGATGTCGCGAGGGCCGAGTATCTCAAGAGCCTCTTTTCCAAAGTTTACATCAAGGACATAATTGAACGCAACCATCTTCGGACTGATGCCATCTGCGAATCGGTATTGGATGTGGTGTCTTCATCTGTAGGGTCTCTAACCAACCCCAACAAACTTGCCAACACGATCAATTCGCGCGGCGTCTTGAAGACGGCTGAGCCTACCGTAAAGACATATCTCGATTATTTTGTCGATTCGTTCTTGTTCGCAAAAGCCGCACGCTATGAAGTCCGGGGGCGAAAATATCTTCTGTACCCATGCAAGTACTATGCAGAGGATGTCGGGCTTCGCAATGCAAGATTGAATTTCAGGGAGGTGGAGCCGACCTACCTGATGGAGAACATAATCTACAATGAACTTGTCCTTCGCGGTTACAATGTAGATGTCGGTGTGGTTGATGTAAACCGCAGGGACGATGGTGGGAAAATGGTTTCCTGCCGGTACGAGATCGATTTCATCGTCAATGCGGGATTCAACAAGGTCTATATCCAATCAGCATACGATATGTCCCGTCCGGGCAAGGCGAAACAGGAGACCAGATCCTTG
>ERZ842401.2399-NODE-2399-length-25101-cov-8.859898_pt1 | contig 25101 bp, 47 predicted proteins | sample MGYA00521270_ERZ842401 | MGnify/ENA primary metagenome ERZ842401 (study PRJEB31892, sample SAMEA3878208) | bioreactor metagenome | biome: Moose rumen | place: Sweden | collected 2011-10 | study: EMG produced TPA metagenomics assembly of the PRJEB12797 data set... | reverse complement strand
GTAAGTAAATCCAAAACGGCACAGGCAGAAATCAATGCTTGCGTGGCAAATGGTGACGGATGGTACACGGAAGATGCGGGAGAAGTAATGCTTATCAACATGCTCCTTTTGCTTATCGGAAAATCTACAGACACGCAGACAGTGTTTGGACAAGGTTTAACCAGTGGCGGAACCGAAACAATTAATGATGGCTTCACAACAGGCGTTCATGCTACAAAAGGTATGTTCTATGGTACTAATTCTGGTGCGGCGGCTACTTATACCAATGCGGTCAAATTATTTGGCATCGAGAACTGGTATGGGTTCCAGTGGCGCAGATATGCAGGTGACATTTTGGACAATAGTGTGCTTAAAGTGAAGTTGTGTTGGGGTACAGAAGATGGTTCAACTGTAAATGACTTTAATCTTGATGGTGACGGATATGTAACAATTCCAGACTGTACGCCGAGTGGAACAAATGGCGGTTATATTAGTGAAATGAAATGTACATCTCTTGGTATGTTTAGTAAAGTAAGTAGTGGTTCATCTAGCACTTACTATTGTGACGGACAGTGGTATAATAACAGTGGTGTAAAATACGCTCTCCGCGGCGGCGACTCCGACTTTGGCTTACGATGCGGTGCGTTGTACGTTTATCGCGTCGATGGTTCCGGGGCTGCGCTCTGGCACATTGGCGCCGCCATATCTTACAAGTAACTTCACAGAAAGGGTGAATTGTCGCTTGCGACAAGAGGGGAAACGGGCTGAAAGCCTGTGTCCCCTTAAGATAGAAAATGAGCAATATAGAATTAGTTGAAATACAAAGTAAAATAATTTCAATGCAATCAGAAGTTATTAACGAATTATTTTTAGAACTCATGAATCACATTTCTGTAGAAGAGGCAGACAAACTTATAACAGTGAAAAAGATAAATCACATAGCAGAATTAAGAAATTTAGGGATATAATCTGCGACGCTATCCACGACGGCAACTCCAACAATGGCTTACAATACGGTACGTTGTACGTTAATCGCGAAAATGATTCCGAGAATGCGAACTGGAACAATGACGCCGCCATGCCTTATCCTATTATGGTTCTATCACTAAATGCAGATTATATTCCTCACCCATTGGTGGAAATTAACCCGTGTGAAGTCACTGTTAGTAGCCAAGTTGTGAAAATGGTGTAGGGGATAAGATATATGAAAAGCTATAAATACCTTTGGGATGATTTTATTTCAGACGAGAATATAAAACTTGCAATATCCAATTCTGCAAAAGGAAAGAAACGGAAAAGACGAAAAGATGTTAAATTTGCCTTAGAACACACAGAAGAATATATACAGCATATCAAAGAATATGCAATGGACTACAAAAACAAGCACCATGAGCCGAAAGTGATATATGATGGAATTTCAAGGAAAAAGAGAACTATTATTGTTCCGTCATTTGATGAACTTGTGGTACAACATATGATTGTGCAAGTATTACAGCCTATGTTTCTAAAAGGAACATATGAACACGCTTATGGTTCAATTCCTAAACGTGGAGCGCATAAAGGCAAGAGTTATATTGAAAAGTGGATAAGAAACGATACAAAGAACTGCAAGTATTGTTTGAAACTGGATATAAAACACTACTTTGAAAGCATACCACATGATAGATTAAAAGAAAAATTAAGCAAGTACATAAAAGACAAAAAGATATTGAGCGTATTATTCGAAATTATAGACGTAATAGACATTGGATTGCCACTTGGATTTTATACTTCACAATGGCTATCAATGTGGTATCTTAAAAATATAGACCATGTAATAAAAGAACAGAGTTATGCACCACACTATATAAGATACATGGATGATATAGTAATTTTTGGAGCAAACAAGCGAAAATTATGGAAAACATATGAGTTTATATGTGAAATACTGAAACATGACGGACTAAAGTTGAACAACAAACGACAATTGTTTCGCTTTTCATATTTCAAAAATTCAAAAGAGTACGGCAGACAACTTGACTTCATGGGATTTTGTTTTCACCGAGATAGAACAGTATTAAGGCGTGGAATATATTATAAAATGTGCCGAAAAGCACATAAGATCAGTGCAAAAGAAAAACCTACCATTTACGAATTGCGACAGATGATGTCTTATCTCGGTTGGATTAAGTCAACAGATATATATAATTCTTACTTGCAATACGTCAAACCATTTTTTAGTTTTCAAAAAGCCAAACGGCGCATAAGTAAAAACGACAGGAGGAATAATTATGTGGAAACAATCAGAATCAACAGTAAAGCCGCTTGAGATTGATGAAACTTCAAGCAAAAAGGTAGTGTATGTGCGGAGAAATATCATAGAAGTCACCGCACAAGATGAAATGAGTGAAGAAACACGGACTGTCTATCGGTATGAAGAAAATGCAATTCCTAAGACTGACTGGGAAACATATAAGACAGTGATGGAAAATCAATCAGCTACAACGGATTTGGAACTTGCGATATGTGATTTGTATGAAATGATATCAGGAGGTGGAAAATGATTGCTAAAATCTATGCAAATTTGATTAGAAAAGGTCTTAAAACCATTGATGATGTACCAGATCATTTGAAAGAAGAAGTGTTGAAAATATTGGAGGAATAATTTATGAAAAAAGTCATTGATGTTTCAAGTCACCAAGGCAATATCCAATGGTCAAAAGTCAAAAATGCGGTTGACGGTGTGATTATCCGTTTGGGTTACAGAGGGTATTCCACTGGTAGAATTGTATCTGATAGCTATGCAAAAGTAAATATTGCAGGTGCAAAAGCACAAGGCATACCATTCGGAGTATATTTCTTTCCGTGTTCTATAAGCACAGCAGAAGCGATTGAAGAGGCAGAGTGGATTCATGCACAAGTAAAAGACCTTGACTTGCAATTTCCGATTTATCTTGACAGCGAAGTGGCAGACGTTAAAGGCAAAAAGGGGCGTGCTGATAACTTGTCAAAACAAGACCGCACAAACCTTTTGCTTGCCCTTATGAACCACTTAAAAGGTTTAGGGCATGAAGTAGGTGTATATGCGTCTAAAAGTTGGTTTTTAGAGCGTTTAGACGTATCAAAATTCCCAAGTGATTGCAAGTTGTGGGTAGCACAGTATGCAAGTAAATGTACTTTTGTTGGAGAAAAAGCCGCATGGCAATTTACATCACAGGCAATTTGTGACGGGATAGGTGGCAGAGTGGATATGTCGTACTACTATGAGGACTTTGGAAATACCTCTGTAGCGTCACAAAATCCTTATACAGAGCCGACAAGACTACTTTACAAAAGAATCCCCATGCAAAAGGGAAATGACGTTAAATGGCTACAATATGAACTTATACGGCATGGGTGCTTACCAGAGAAAAACAGTAAAGGCAAGTCCAATATTGACGGATGGCTTGGTGACGATACTGCGAACGCCATCGGAGTATTTCAGGAAATGAGAGATCTTAAGGTTGACAAAAAGTGTGGACCCATCACAATGGCAGAATTAAAGAAATGATTGCTAATAACCTAATGTTGTGATACGATAAAAGAAAAACCGAGGTGTTTATTATGAGCAAAGCAAAAACGATTATCATAGCATTTTTCGCAACACTAACAAGTCTTTTAGGAAACTTGGCTATTCCAGTGTATCTGTTAGTAGGATTTAATGTTGTTGATTATCTGACAGGCATTTTAGCCGCAAAGAACAGAGGTCAGCAAGTTTCAAGCTACTACGGATTTATCGGGATTGCCAAAAAGGTGTGTATGTATCTATTAGTCGGTGTCGGTGTCGGTGTTGATGTACTTTTGAAGTATATCATCGAAACACTTGGATTGCCTTTGATTTTGCCGTTTATTGTTGGCTGCGTAGTTGCGGTGTGGCTTGTGCTGAATGAAATCATTTCTATCTTGGAAAATCTGAATGACATCGGAACGCCTATGCCACCTTTTCTTATGCCACTTGTAAAGCGTATCAGAGGAACGGTTGAGGAAAAAGGTCAAGAATTAGTTGATGATATTCCAGATAGTGAAATTGTGGATTTGGATAGCGAAAGCGAAGATTGACAACGCAAGATGAAAGTAGTATAATTACATATGAGAAGTGCGAGGATAGCCCGACGGGGCGAAAGCGGTAACGCCTAACCGTTTCCTCGCTATTTTTGTAAATAGGCGAAGTTTATGTAAAGGCGGTAAACTAAATATGGAAAATTCTAACTATGACCAACACAAGAGGTTTGTTGATGATCGCATTGCTTGTGAATTTGGTGTCGCAGAAGCATTTGTCTTAGAGCAACTTCAATACTGGATTAGAGTAAAATCCGAAAATCCCCAAAAATTTAAAAACTGTTATAGGGATGGTAAATGGTGGGTATTTAATACTTATAGTGAATGGCAAGAACAACTTTGCTTTTATTCAGAAGTGACAATACGGAGAGCCTTTAAAAATCTTGAAAAGAGTGGAATTATACTAACTGCAAACTATAATAAAAAGGGTTATGATAAAACAAAATGGTACACAGTTGATTTTGATTTATTGAATAAAATACTTTCCAAAGAGCAAACGTCTGATCAAAATGATCAGTCCATGCGATCAAATAGGACAGAACATGAGGACAAAATGACCAAACCTATACCTATAACTACTACAACGATTACTTCAAAAAATTCCCTTAATTATAGGGTTGCTTTTGAGAAAAGCAACGATACTGTATCTGAAAATCATATAGATATGGAAATTGTTTATAGACAAATAGATACTGCTTGTGGTATATTAGAAGTAGATAAAGAAGATACGGATGCAATAAAAGGTATATTTAATTATTTTTATGGCAAGTACAGAGATTTTACTGGAAAAGACCATATAATGCTTTCAAATAAAAATATATACAAAGTTGTAAATAACTTTGTTATGCACGATTGCGACTTGGGATATATTGATTTTGAAGTGTATAAAGAATATATCAAAGATTATTTTTACGGCAACAATAACTTTGTATCGGATTGCAATTATAGTATTATCCATTTTTCAGAAACACTGAAAATAAGAAAATTTAACTATGATAGAAACCAATACGAAGATGAATATTTACCGTTTTAATTGAAAGGAGTAAAACCATGAAAAACGAAGAATGTACTTGCAGTGTTGCTACTGTACCTTATGCGGCTTATGAAAGCACAATGGAGAGAGAAGATAGAAAACATAAAAGAGATTTTATCATTAAGATAATTCTGATTGTTGCGTTGATCGTGAGTAATGCTTTATGGATAAGATATGAAAATAGTTTTGAAGATACTGTTACAGTTACACAAGAAGGTCAAGCGGATGGTGACGGCAATATATTATTAAATAACGGTGGTGATATGAACTATGGCATCGGCGAAACAAACGGTAACTAAACAACGCAAAAAGAAATACGGCGGTAACACGGGACTTGTCAAATGTAGGAATTGTGGCGGCGACGGAGTATGCAAGGCACGAAAGAACAAGAAATAATCTTTCATATATGGTATTATTAAAGGCTTGTCATTATGGCAAGCCTTTTTTATTTATCGAACATATGTATTGACAACTAACTAGATAGATGGTATTATATATCTAGGTGATAAGAAAGGAAGTGATATTATGGGAAAGTCATATATGCAAGACTACAGGAACAAACATAATCTTGTTCAATTCAACACCACTGTAGAAAAAGAGAAATATGACGAACTAACAAAGAAACTATCTTCTATTGGTAAACAAAAAAAAGAATGGCTGAATGAGAAGATAGAAGAAGAACTGAAAAAATGAAAAGCTACTGTCATGCCGGACAATAGCTTTTCAAAAAGGAGTATAAATATATATTGAACGAATTAAATTCATTATATACTATGTCTCCTTAAAAGTCAATAACGGCAATTCTATTAAAAAGGAGAAAAAGAATTATGACTAACGAATTATTCAAAATTGAAGATGCAGAAATTTTAGTAAAGGAGTACAAGGGAAAAAGAGTTGTAACTTTAAGTGATATTGATATGGTGCATGAAAGACCAGAAGGAACAGCAAGGAGAAACTTCTCTGCTAACAGAAATAGGTTTATCAATGGTGAAGATTACTTCATTGTTAGTGCTGACGAAATTCGTACAAACCGCATATTTACGGTATCTGACAGCGATCACAGAGATAAAGCATTGATAACAGAAACAGGGTATTTAATGTTAGTAAAATCTCTCAATGATGATTTAGCATGGAGAGTACAACGGCAACTTGTGGACGGATATTTCAGAGCGAAAAATAATATTATTGATGTAAACCAACTTCCACCACAAATGCAAATGTTTAAGCAATTATGGGATATGCAAGCACAACAATTTATAGAACAGCAAAGGCAAGCAGAACAATTAAACCGTATTGAACAAAGACAAGACATGATTGAAGATACATTTCAGAAAGTAAGCGATATAGAAAATTTTCAGAGATGGGCAAACACTTGTATTACTAAGATTGTGGAAAGTCCAAAATTCAATAAAGGCGATAAGAAAGACCAGAAGTATTCATACGCAAGAGCGGAAAGTTATGAGAGATTGTCGGAAAAACGCCCTTGCAGATTAGATTTAAAAGTAGAAAACGCAAAAGAAAGAGCAAAAAGAAATACGCCGGATATTACAAAAGCAGAACTAAACAAAATTAACAAACTGTATGTAATAGCAAATGATAAAGATTTGAAACCGTCTTATGAGTTGGTATTAAAAGAAATGATGGTTTATTATTGCGTAAATATCTAAAAAGTAGTACAATAAAGGCAACTTTGAAATATAGGTTGTCTTTTTGTATGGAGAAAACTATGAAAAATCTGGATATATCACGAACTGAATTATCAAATTTGATAGATGAATACGTTATCGGTAGCAACGCTATTAGAGATAGAGAAATCATGAAAGACCGCTTGATTGACGGATTCAGTTATTATGAATTAGCAGAGAAATACAACTTATCACTAACGGCATTAAGATATATAATCAGCAAGAGAAACAATCAAATATTCAAACATCTTTAAGGGTGACTTCGGTTGCCTTTTATTTTTTTTACTCAAAATTACTGAAACAAAAAACGCCTACCATAAAGATAGACGCTTTCTGCTGAAAGGTTGAAACCAATGAAACAAAAACACTCTGCTATTCAAGAATTATTATAACACAAATTAAAACTTTGTCAAATAGAAAATTGCCGGACTAACCGACAATCTTCTACATCATTTATATTATGGAGGTATGCAAATAAGAAATACATTTATGGGGGTATAAATGTCTTATAAGAGTATATTATACCTTTTTGCAATTTGTGTCAAGCAAAAAGACTATCATTTCTGATAGCCTTTAGCAGAAAGGAGGTTAATACAAAATGCCAAAATAGCAAAGAAAGCATTCCTAAAATTATTATAATGTTCAATCTAAAATCTGTCAATAACTATATTTCTTTAGTCTGTTTTTAGTCTTTTTGTTTTCTATCTAAAAATCACAAAATATTAGACAATAAAGCCATAAAATCAAATAAGGAGTTTGTTATGGCTTTTAAGTATGTAAATTTAAATCCATCTCAAAAAATTGTCGGTGATTGCGTTGTGAGAGCAGTTGCGGCGGCTACTGGCGAAAATTGGCAAAAAACCTATATTGCATTGGCTTTACAAGGTTTTCTCGCTAATGATCTTATGAACTCTGATAGCACATGGGGAGCGTATTTGATGAATAACGGATTTGAAAGAAAAGTTATTCCGAATACTTGTCCAGAATGTTACACGATAGCTGACTTTGCAATGGAGCATCCTACAGGAATTTATGTTTTAGGAACTGGAACTCATGCAGTAGCGGTTATTAACGGTGAGTATCTGGATGTTTGGGATTCTGGAAACGCTATACCTATTTACTATTATGAGAAAGTTTAAGGAGGCAAATTATGAACTATAACAACGGTTATCCTATGAATTATCAGCAAATGTCTTTACAAAACTATCCACAGTTTCCACAAAATTATCCACAGCAACAGTATGTTCCTCAAAATGCGTATATGCCACAAACACAGCCACAAAATCAACAGGTGAACAATTTACCGTCTACAACTCAAAACGTCCAAAATAGCCCAAAATTCGACGTTGTGCAAGGTGAATTAGCGGCGAATATGTATCAGACAGACAACGGACAAGAAGTTATCCTAATTGATATGGATAATCCGTTTGTTTACCACAAAAAACGTGGAGTAGATGGCAAGCTTGAACCAATGAAAAAATTCCGTCTTGTAGAAGTGGAAGACAAGCAAGAAGAACAGAAGATTGACTTGTCTGGATTTGTAAAGCAAGAAGAAATTGAAAATATTGTTGAAAAACTTGTCAGAGAAGAAGTCGAAAAGAAACTTTCAGAAGTAACCTTAAAACCATCAAGAAGAACGAAAGGGGATGAGTAAGCATGAATCCTATTTTCAGAAACATGATTCCGCAAAGAATGCCCAATATGTTGGGCGGCATATCCGGGAACAATCCAATGATGAACATGATGAATGTTATTCAGCAGATACAACAAGCAAGGCAGAATCCAAACAGTTTAGCTGATTTGCTTTTGCAGAACGGGAAAATAGATAAAAATACCTATGAGCAGATAAAAGGCTACAATCCTCAACAAATAGGTCAATATCTCATGCAGACAGGAGCGATGCAACAGCAACAAGTGCAAGAAGCATATAACAACGCTGTTCCACAGATTCAGAACGCTATGAATAACGGACAATAAAACACCTGCTACGGCGTATTCACACTTTCACAGGTTCGAATAAATTATATCACAGTAAAGGAGAATTTTCAATATGAGAAAAATTAAAAGAAATATTGCAAAAGTAAATATGAAAAAAGCAGGATTATCAAAAATTTGCAAAAAGGATTTTGAAGGTAATAGTTATTTTTCTATTCATTGGAGAGAATTTATTTAGGTACTAAACCAAGCGCGCGGTTAAAGTATAAATTTAATAGCCAAAAGGCAGAAAGGGAAAAGTTATGACAGATAGTAACATGACTATGCCTGTTGCACCTCTTTATGGTGGTGGAATGGGTGGCTTTGGCGGTTGGGGTAGCGATATATGGCTTATCTTGATCGTATTGTTCGCACTCGGCGGCTTTGGCGGTTGGGGTGGAATGGGTGGTTTCGGTATGGGAGGTTTTGCGGCAGATGGCGCAATGCTTTATCCTTGGATGAATCAAGCTGAAATCACCACGCAAGGATTCCAGAATCAAGCTTTGAGCGGACAGCTTACAAGCATTCAGAGTGGGGTACAGAATCTGTCTACGCAGTTGTGTAATTGCTGTGCAGATATGGCACAGACTGTCAATGCAGGTTTCGCTAATGCTGAAACTTCTGCAAACGCAAGACAGATGGCAAATATGCAACAGGCATACAATGGACAAATCGCAACTTTGCAAGGTTTCAATGGCGTTCAAAGTCAGATTGCACAGGCAAGTGCGGATAATCGCCTTGGTATCTGCAATCTTGGTTCTGATATTGCGAGAGAAGCTTGCGCTGATAGACAGGCAGTTAATGAGGGCGTTCGTGATATTCTTGCTAACCAGACAGCGGGTATTCAGAGAATCCTTGACAAATTGTGTGATCAGGAACTTCAAGCAGAACGCAGAGACAATGCTAATCTTCGTTCTGAACTTATGTACGCAAGAGGACAGGCTTCTCGGATTGAGCAGACAGCACAGATTCGTGCAGGACAGAATGCAGCCGTTAATAGCCTTGTAAACGAGTTGAGAAGTTGCCCTATTCCGGCACAGCCCGTATACGGAAATTCCCCTATTTTTAGTTGCCCGCAGACTTTTAGTCCTTGCAACAATGGATGCGGATGCAATAACTTTTAATCGGGGAGGTGGAAGATATGTCGGCAGAATATAGCGTAGCAATTCCGCAGACTGTTGCACCTAACCAGCCTATTATTTTCGTTGATAGTCCTTGCCCTTGCAATCAGGGTATGATTTTCAAGAAAAGTGGCGGTATATTCCTTTTAGCATCTAACGCACCTAGCAATAATACTTGTGCTTGTGGTTGCAGACGGATTTATGAAACTAACTATGAAGTAGAAGTTCATGCAAATATTGAAATTCCTACTGGTGGTACGGTTGAAGAAATCAGACTTGCAATCGCTGTTGATGGAGTTATTGATCCGGCAAGTGTTATGAGTTTTGTTCCAGCGGCAGTTGAAACACCGGGAAATGTAGGTACAAGTATCATTGTTTCAGTGCCTAGCATTTGCGGTTGCGATAATGTTGCTGTAGTCAATGCAAGTACGCAGGATATAACTGTAAACAATGCAAGCCTTGTATTTGATTACGCAGGCGTTAGAAGATTGAGATAAAAGGAGGACAGTCATTATGAAAGTGTATTACGACATAAAAGATATGCTTGAAAAAGAATTAGGGCAGATCGCAGACAAGCGTGAACTGACCTCTAACAATCTGGAAATCATGGATAAAATGGTTGATATTATCAAAGATATTGAGACTATTTGTGCCATGAAAGAAGCAAGCGAAGATGGCTATTCTGAAATGATGCCACATTATATGTATGATGATGGAATGTCTTATGCAAGAGGCAGGAGAGGTAATGTCAAGCGTGATAGCATGGGAAGATATTCTAGTGACATGGACGGCTACTCTGGCAGATATGATAGGGGAATGAGAGGATATAGCCGTGAAGATTCAAAGGAACACATGGTATCAGAACTTGACCGTATGGAGCGTGAAGCAACAGACGAACAACAGAGGAACATGATTCGGAACTGGAAAAATCAGTTGAAGAATGCTTAAAAACAAAGGGAGATAGGAGTAAAAGCCTATCTCTTTTTGATTATAATTATTTGTAAAAATTTACAAATTTATATTGACATATGGTATTTTATGTACTACAATATAGTTACACCAAACGAAAGGAGAAAACAAAATGAGCGTTGATAGTTATATGGATTCTTGTTTTATGTCTTATGCTTCTTCAAGAGAAAACGATATGAAAGGAAAAGTGTTCAGATATAAGTTGTATGAAGATTTGTATGGAACACTTGATAAGGTCGGCAAATGTATTGTTAAAAGTTGCAGATATAATCGAGATTTGGACTGCAATGTATATTGTTTTACAGATATAGATACTAATGAAACACACAATGTTGATCAATTTAGAGTTGATTTTGAAGGAGTTTGACGAACAGCCTGTTTTAATAAATGAAAGGAGAAAATAAAATGCAAAACAAATACCCTATGTACATTATGAGAAAGGTTAGAACGAATCTTGGTTTGGATGCGGATGACACAAGTCAGGATGAAACTATCAACTCAATGAGCAATGATGAAGTATTCGGACGTGTTCTTGAATGGGAAGGCATTATAGGTTATAACCGAAGAATCATGAGCATTGTTGAAGATGTATTTGGTGTTGAGTTGAAAGGAGAGCCTACATGATTTACGCAATCAAAGTAACCGATTTAGTCACATTTCAAAGCCGTGTAAGTAGCGTAGCATACGATAGCTATGTAAAAGCGGTTCATTTCTGCGAAAACAGGGGTGATAAGCCGGATAAAGTTGATGATTACCAATTCAAAAGCGACAAATGTAGGTATTTGATATTGCCGTTAAGTGTAGAATAGGGAGGATAATAAAATGGGATATGAAAGCAGAGTATTTGTTATAAACAAAAACAAAAGGTCGGATTATGGTGAGAAAATAGCGGTTTTTAATTGTTCAAAAATGGGTGAAGATGGGTGGAGAAATCTTTTTGTAAAACCGATTGATTTTACTTCTTATCACGAAGATGGAGATACACCTATTACGGAAGATGAGTATGGTGAAATTTGCAAATATGCAGACTTAAAAACGGTTATCCAGTGGCTTGAAGATCATACAAATGGTTATCGCAGGGCAGAAACACTTCTTGATTTATTAAAATCCTTTGATGACGAGAAGTGGATAAATAACGATTGGGAAATACTTATTTTACATTATGGATATTAGAAAGGTGGTAAAACATGAGGAATTTAATTGTTATTATATCAGTAGTGTCGATAGTGATTTTAACATATGGTATCAGTTGGATTGACTTGCGGAATTGTAAAACTACTGTCTATGTGTTTTGGATTTACTTTTACATGGCAGATTGCAACAGGAATATGGATTGTGTTATGTTTGCTTAGATGGATTATGTCAGCGGCGAAACCAAGTGAAAAGTGAGGTGATAATATTGGAAATCCAAAAGATGACACTAAAACAAGCAAGACAGACCGCAGATTTGACACAAGAAGATGCGGCGAAAAAAATCGGAGTAAGCGTTTATACTCTGTCAAACTGGGAAAGAGGGAAATTCTTCCCGAAGGTAATTATGCTGGATAAGATTGCTGAAGTTTACGGCATTCCGAAAGATATGATAGTGTTTGTAGGGGAGGGAGAATAATGGAAAAGAATTACACAGAGATTGATTTTTGGGGAACTATTGAGGAAGCAGTTATCAAATTACATGACGATATAAAGCATGGAAAACTGACTTGTATCAATTTTAACGGTCATATGCTTTATTCCGACACTGTAACAATGGATGGCGCGTATCTGGAAATTACAGGCATGACAAAAGCAGAACGTGAAAAGAAACATGAAGAAGAACGTCAAAGACTTATCCAACAGGAAGAGGAACACAAGAAACAAATTCCTAGACTTACGGAAGAATGGATTACTAAAGGGCATGAAATTCTTGATGATAAATACTGGGAAGAATGGGATAGATGTGTACCGATAAGGCTAGGTGATTTGTATCAAGGTATGGAATTAGGTTGTTGTCTTGATATTGTAAAGCCACTTAATGACGGTTGCGATTTTGAAACCGCAAAGCAGATTATTGATAATCAAGGTCACAGTGGTATGTCTTACAGTCTTGTGAAAGCAATGGTAAAAGCATTTTGCGATAGAGGTTCAGAATTTGTTGAATTTCTTGCATAAACGGGAGGAATAATGAAGAAACTATTATTTATATCAATCCTATTTATTGGACTTATAATCGGCTATAATAAAGCCATAGCAAGCAATATTCCGGATGGATTTGAAAAGGTGAGATGTACTTGTTATCTACCAACAGGAAATAAGACCGCAGATGGAACAGTACCTTATGAAGGTATCATAGCTTCAAATAGTGAACACATGGGCGATATTGCTTTGCTTTACACGGAAGATGTGGTCTATATTGGAATGTATGAAGTGCGTGATATAGGCGGTCACAAGGATATAAAGAACAGCACAAGGATTGATGTGTTTTGTGAAACAGAGGAAAGCATGAAAGAATTTATCTCTGCATACGGAGATTATGTTCTGATAAAATGGATAAAAGCGGAGGGTTGAATATGGGATACAAAGTAGGTGACAAAATCAAAATCAAAGAATGGGATGATATGGAAAAGGAGTTTGGGCTTAATTGTAGCGGCAATATAAAATGTAAATGTGTGTTTACTCAAAAGATGAAAAAGTATTGTGGGAAAACATTAGAAATTTTGAAAATTACACTGAGCGGAAATTATATTGTTGAAGGGAGTTGTTATCATTTTTCAGATGACATGATTGTAAAGGAGAGCAAAATGGAAGAATGGAAAATGTTTATTAGAACGCAAGAAGAATTAAACATGGTTGTTGATGAATTGATTAAACAGCGGATTAAATGGTATAGTGGACGTATGGTTAGTGCAAGCGACGAAAAATTTGAACTTCCCATATATTTATATTTTTGGAAAGAAAAACATGAAACAGCATCAACATTGACATATGGACATGAATCATTCCATTTTAAAAACAAAGATCTTTTAGAAATTACACCACAAGAATTTTGCAAATCACATAAAGAAACCATTGTTATTTACCGTGACGGAAATTCGGTTATTGCAAAGGATAAAGTGACAGGTAAAAAAGCAGTTGCAAAATGCCATCCAGATGATGAATTTGATTTTATGACGGGCGCAAAACTGGCATTGGAAAGATTATCACAGCCGGAAGAAGAAAAGCCAAAATATTTCAATGGTATGGTGGTATGTATTAAATCCGGAACTCCTCTTGTTACAAAAGGGAAAATCTATGAATTTAAAGATGGCATTTCTAAATTTAATGATGGAAGTATTATGCTTACACCACCAATAAAAAGTGTGGAAGAATTGAACGCAAGATTACACAGCAAATTTATTGAAATTGTAGAGGAGGAGGAAATAGCATGGGTTTAATTGACAGTTTTAGCGCAGAAGATAGGATTGAGGTCAAGTTTTCAGACTTTTACAATCTTGTCAAAAACAGTACAAGAGCAGAAATGATGTTAAATGGTATCAAAAATGAAGTAGACCATGACGCAATTCACAGAGTTGTGACGGGGAAACCATTGCATGAAGAAGTAAAAGAAAGTGAGGAGTAGAATTTATGCCACAAAAACTTATTGATATGTCAAATATGAGATACGGTAGGTTGACAGTTATCAAAAGATCTGAAAATAATACAAAACAAGGTAAGCCATTATGGGTTTGTGAGTGCGATTGCGGAAATGTTTTAGAAATACCGAGAAAAAGACTTATTGACGGCACTACAACTTCTTGTGGTTGCTATCGTAAGGAATTTTCGGCAATTCAACATAAAACACACGGATTGAGTAAGACAGACGGAAAACATAATAGATTATATAGAATATGGTCTGGTATAAAAGATAGATGTTGTAATCCTAAAAGTAAATATTGGAGTAGATACGGCGAAAAAGGTATATCTATTTGCAAAGAATGGAAAACTGATTATCAATCGTTTCATAATTGGTCTATGGAAAATGGATATGCAGATAATTTAACACTAGACCGTATTGATAATTCAAAAGGATATGCTCCCGATAATTGCCGTTGGGTTACATATTTCGTTCAAGAAAACAATAGGACTAATAATGTGTTATTCAATATTAACGGTGAAATAATGACACTTGCACAATTATCGAGAATGGAGAACACAACAAGAGCATTAGCTGAAAGAAAACATAAAAGTGATAAAATATTAAAAGCGGAGGTATTTTAACATGGGAACACAAAGTAAAGATTTTTTGGTAATAGTACATGAGAATTTGACAAAAAGTTTGGAGAAACAGGCAAATGCACTTCCGAGAGAGTTTAACAAACAAAGGTTCATTCAGAATTGTATGACAGTATTACAGGATGGCAAAACAGACTATTCTAAATGCGATCCTAGAAGCGTTGTGAGAACTTTATTAAAAGCAAGCTATTTGAATTTGGATTTTTTCAATGGCGAATGTTACGCAATTCCTTTTGGTGACAAATGCGAGTTTATGAGTGACTACAAAGGCGAGATTAAACTTTGCAAGCGGTATTCAAGCAATCCTATCAAAGACATTTATGCTAAAGTAGTGCGTGATGGAGATGTATTTGAGGAAGTAATTGAAAACGGAAATCAAAGTATCAATTTTAAGCCAATTCCTTTTAATAATGGTGAGATTATCGGTGCTTTTGCAATCTGCTTGTATCGTGATGGTTCTATGATTTACGATACAATGAGCAAAGAAGAAATCGAACACACAAGAAAGACATTCTCAAAACAGGCAAGCGGTAAGGCATGGACTAATTCATACGGAGAAATGTGCAAAAAGACTGTACTTCGCAGATTGTGTAAGCTAATTGATTTGAATTTTGATACTGCGGAGGCTATGCAAGCGTTTGAAGATGGTTCGGCTTTTGATGTTAAAGGTAAAGAGAATAAAGAGCCAGAAAAAGCTACAGATGTTTTTGCGGAAGAAAATATTGTTGATGGAGAGTTTACGGAGGTAGCGAATGAGCAATCTGATACAGCTGAATGATGAAAACTACTACGGAATGCAAGCAAACATTGACTATTGCAGTGCTAGTCAGTGGAAAGAGTTTATAGGCTGTCCATTGTTACCCGGCTGCGAAGAAAGAGCAATGAAATCCATAAAAGGCGAGTATGTGCGAGAAACAACAAAAGCATTATTGCAAGGGTCTATATTGGATGTACTGTGGGAAAATGACGATCCAGAGTACATACTTGAAAGATTCCCGGATTGCGTATCTTCAAGAGGTGCGACAAAGGGACAATTAAAAGCAGAATTTCAAGATGTTATGAAATGGTATCAGCGGACATTGAAAGAAGAGAAGTTTTGTGCTTATATGTCTGGTGATAAACAGACTATAATGACAGGTGTTATTGCAGATTTGCCATTTAAGATTAAAATCGACAGTTTTATTGATGGAAAAGCAATCGTTGACCTAAAGACAACTAAAACACTTGACAGGAATTATCGGTATTTTATTCCCGATAGCGGTGAAAGACTTCCTTGGTATCTGGCATACGGTTATGATATTCAACTTGCTATCTATCGTGAAATTGTAAGGCAGAAAACAGGAGATAAATTGCGTTGTTATTTGGCGGCAGTAGATAAAGACCCTCATCCAATATGTGATATAATCGAATTGAATGAAAAGTTGCTTGATGAAGCATTAGAGCGTGTTAAAATGAATTGTGAACACATAATCATGCTTAAGAGTGGCGAAATTGAGCCTATCAGATGTGAGCGGTCTGAATGTGATTATTGTAGAGATACACATAAATGCGAAGTTATCAGCAATGAAGAATTTGAAATTAGTGATAATTAAAGGAGAAAAACATGATTAAAACACAAGACGGAGAAATTGAAATCAGAGGTAATATTGTTGAATTGCTTGCGGATATTTCTATAATCTCACAAAACCTTAGCAAAATAAAAATACCTAAAGATTTTATACTTCATGCAGTTGAAGTTGGTTATTTGGACGAAAAAGAACTTGCAAAGGAATATAAGAAATGCAAGAAACAGAATGAAGAAACTGCAAAAGATATTGATGAACTTTTGAAATTCATGGAAGATTTGTTCAAGAGGTAAGCATGAGTAAAAGCATTTTAACAAAATATGAGGATATAAGTGTATTCAGCCAAAAACAAGCAAACTGCCGACACCACCTTATTTACGGAAGATATGGAAGTTTAAGGGATTTTGCTGAACGTGAGGGGCTATGGATTCCACTGGAAAATTCCGAACACAATATGTCTTCAAAAGGCACAATCAATCAAATACACGGAAATCCGATTGCAGAAAAGATGTCTAAAATGTTAGGACAAGTAGCATATGAGAAAAGGCGTATTGCAATACAATTATCAGAACAAACAGGAAAGTCAGTTGATGAAATTGAAACGGAAGTAAGAGAGAAATTCCGTAAAGAAGCCGGAGAAAGTTTTCTGTGAAAAAGTGTTTTATATGAATGCCATAGATTGAAAGGGTTGGTGATGCCATTGGGCGAATAAAAAAACGGTCTTTGAAGAAATTAGTATATCACACGGAATAGGGCGGTCTTAATGGCTGCCCTATAAAAGAAAGGAAATAATATGAAACTGAATAAAAATTTTGGTTTATTTATATTGTGGCTTTTAATTGGAATTGTGGTTTTATTCTTTTCAGAAAAAGTTACAAAACTTCAATATTTTCTTGTATGGTTTCTTTTAATTTTAGACTATTTTTACGATTGGTTAAAGGATAATTTGAAATGAGCAGATTACAATTTGACCCAACAGGAAAAGATATGCCACATTTTATAATTCCATTTAATATGCCCGGACTAAATCAATATTTGTCTGAATGTGCAAGGAATCCACACGCAGGAGCAAAGATAAAAAGGGAAAATATGATGTTGGCTTGCAATTCCATACGGAGATATTTGAAACGGTGGAAAGCAAGTAAACCTATTATTGTGCATTTCCATTATTATCAAAAAGATAAGCGAATGGATAAAGACAACATAGACAGTTTTTGTCGTAAGTGTGTGTTTGACGCTCTGCAAAGATGCGGAGTTATTAAAAATGACGGTTGGGGCGAGATTGAAAACTACACACATGATTTTTTTGTTTCAAAACAGCCGCGCATTGAAGTTTGGATAGAAGAAATAGACGATTAAAAGCCCTTAAATTTGATTTTACGGGCTTAAACGATAAAAGTATCACTGAAACAGTTTTGACCGTCTAAATGGTCAAAATACGAAGTCACAGGCATATCAGAAAGGAGATTGTATTATGACGGAAATTGAAAAGACAAACTATAACATCACAAGAAAAGCTATCGAGATTGCAAGCGACATTGAAAAACTTGAAAGAGAAATGGACAAGGTTCAAAAGGTTAATATATATCTTATGCGAAAATATCGCGATGAACTTTTGAAAGAATTTCCAGAAACTATTGGAGATACTGAATTACAGAAGTTTGCAGAAGAAATGACTGAAATATCAAAAGACAGAATGATTGAAATGCTTAAAAGTATGTCACTATATGAGCAGATAGCCAAAAAGATGAATGAAGAAATGCCTGAACCGTGGTATTGTTACGGATATGATAATTATTTTGGATATACCAAGCATTTTATATCAATACTTTGCCAAACAGATAAATATGTTGATTTTACTGCGTCTTGCACTGATGGGAAATACAATTATTCAGAAGAATTAAATATATATTCTGATAATTGCCATTTTAGATATGATTTTGAACAAGAAAAATTAAAAGCAAGACAAGCAAGGTTTGAATATGGAGAAAAACCTTGCAATTAAACAAATAATGTGATACTATACTAATAGTAAGTTTGGTGGAACTTATTAAATGAACATGGGTATAACGGGCATAGTCTCGTTTACTATATTGACCGTTCGTGAGTGCCACCACACTCCGGGCGGTTAAATTTTTTTGAGGTGGAATATGTACTTTGACAATGGGAATATAGCGTTATCTGTAATGTTGGGTTTATCTGACACTTGCAACGATATTTTATGGAAATATATTGATAAAAATGCTAATAGACCTTTTAGAACAGGCGAAAGATTAAATGATGTGCTTATCAATCTTAATAACTGTTGTAGTGAGATTGAAAAGATATTTTGTTTGTCTTTACAGCTACTTTTGTTGGATGTAGGAGAAGATTTTGTTGAGGTTGTTCCACAATATGACATTTTTATAGATAGCGGTAGATATGTTGCAGATTTTATTGTTTTTGACAGAATAAATCCATTGTATAAATTAGTAATAGAATGTGACGGACATAGTTTTCACGAAAAGGCCAAAAAACAAGTAGAAAAAGACAATAAGAGAGATTATGATTTGAAAATGTCTGGATACGACATACTACATTTTAGCGGTTCAACATTGTATAATAAAACAGAGCAATGCGCGAAAGATGTATTTAATTATATAAAAGCAAAAACAGGCAGGTGTTTATTATGAATATTGGATATATTAGTCTGCATAGAAAAATTCAAGATTGTTTTTTGTGGTATTCAGATGAACCTTTTGATAGGAGAAGTGCATGGATTGATTTGTTGTTATTAGTGAACCACGAAGAAAAGGAAATTGTGTTTGATGGAAATAAGATAGTTGTTTCAAAAGGTCAAAAAATTACGAGTATAAGATTTTTAGCGGATAGATGGCATTGGAGCACAACGAAAGTTAGAAAGTATTTAGAGTTGTTAAAATCTGAAAACATGATTAAGATAGAAAGTGACAATAAAAAAACACTTCTAACCGTTGTAAATTATGAGTTTTATCAGAATACAAAACACACAGAAAACACGCAGAAAACACACAGAAATGACACAGAAAACACGCAGAAAACACACAGAAAACACGCAGAAAACACGCAGAAAAATACAAACAATAATGATAATAATGTGAATAATGAAAATAATGATAATAAAAAGAATAAAGAATCTCTTGACGATTTGATTGAGCAAAATTTTGAAGCGCTCTGGAAGTTGTACCCGAGGAAAGAGGGTAAGAGCGCGGTATCAAAAAAAGCCAAGAAAGAAATATACAAAGTCGGATATGACAAAATGGCAAAGTGTATTGAATTGTTTATTACGGATATGAAAGAGCAGAATAGAGATTTACAGTATTATCCGCAAGGCAGTACATTTTTTAACACAAAGTACAAAGATTATATTGAAAAGTTAGAAGAAAAAGAAAAGCAGGAAATAAAGCAAGAAGTAAAACAGAACTATAATGATAATAGTACGGAAGATGATAGAGAACTAACGGACGAAGAATGGGATAAAATGTTAGATGAATTGTCGCCTATTGATTGGGGGAATTAGAAATGACAAGATACAGTCCATATGAATTCAAAAAACAAGACGCATATGATTTTGCAAATTTTGTTCATATACAAACAAAAGAACGTGGGACAGAATTACATTTTCAAAAATGTCCGTATTGTGGTATGAACACTAAAGATAAATTTACTTTTGCAATCAATCTAAACAATGGAGTTTTTAAGTGTTTGAGATCGTCATGTGGTGTTTCTGGTAACATGATAAAACTTAGTCAAGACTTTGGGTTTTCACTTGGAAATGAAATAGACAATTATTTTAAACCGCAACCGCCAAAAAAGAAATACAAAAAGCCTGATAAACCGATTGAACCGAAGCCATTTGCTGTTGAATACTGGAAAAACAGAGGACTTTCAGAAGAAACAGTAAGAAAATTTGAAATAACATCAAGAAACGATTATGAGTATATTTTAGTTTTCCCTTTTTACAACGATAAAAGTGAATTGGTTTATATAAAATATAAAAACACAAAATGGGTAAAAGGAGATAAAGGTAGCAAAGAGTTTGCAGAAGAGGGCGGTCAAAGGATTTTGTTCGGAATGAACCATTGTAATTATGAAAACAAAACAATCATAATTACAGAAGGTCAAGGGGATTCAATGACACTTTCTGAATGTGGATTTGAAAACGCATTATCAGTACCCACAGGAGCAAAAGGTTTTACATGGGTCCCGAACTGTTGGGATTTTGTGAATAAGTTTGAAATAATTATAGTTTTTGGAGATTACGAAAAAGGACATATCACCCTTTTAGACGAGATAAAACAGAGATTCAGAAAGCACAGAATAAAACACGTTAGAGAGGAAGATTACAAAGACTGCAAGGACGCAAACGAGATACTTCAAAAGTACGGAAAGGAACAAGTAAAGAAATGTATCGAAAATGCGGTTGATGTGCCTATAAACCATGTGATTGAGGTTGCGGACGTACAAGATATAAACCCTTATGACATTGAAAAACTAAAAACAGGGTTCAAGGACTTAGATCAACTTTTATACGGTGGACTTCCTTTTGGCGGTTTAACGATAGTAACAGGAAAAAGCGGTTTGGGAAAATCCACAATGGCAAGTCAGATTCTATTAAGTGCGATTGATAGCGGTCATAAAGTATTTGCATACAGCGGAGAATTACCGAACCATAATTTCAAGTCGTGGATGATGTATCAAGCTGCCGGAGCAGAACACACAATAATTTACGATACAAAATGGGGTGGAAAAGGTTACAACATATCCGAAACAAACAAGAATCTTATATCTGATTGGTTCAGAGGAAAAATACTCCTTTATGATGATTCAAACATTGAGGACGATGAACTGATAAATCTTGTAAAGATTGTTGAAGATGTGATTATCCGGCTAGGTTGCGATGTGATACTGATTGATAATCTAATGACAGCACTTGACATAGCACAATTAGACGGTGACAAGTACGAAAAGCAAAGTAAATTTGTAAAACAGATAGCAAGAATAGCAAAGAATTTCAATGTAATTGTTATACTGGTAGCACATATGAGGAAAAACACTTTTGGAAACAATGGGAATGATGAAGTAGGTGGATCGTCAGATATAACCAACCTTGCATCTATCACACTAATGATTGACAAAGACAAGGATAACGATTTTCGACTTTTGAAATGTTGGAAAAATAGATTGTTTGGCAATGTAAATGTCAATGGTTGGAGAATAGATTATGACGAAAAATCGAAAAGGCTTTACGGTGTGCATGATGATGTAAACAGGCGGTTTGGGTGGGAAAAATTTGATTCAGACGGATTTGTAAAACTGCCAGATGATAACGATAGTCCGTTTACATAGGGGGTGACATGATATGTTAAAGATAAAACCAATATCACTTAAAGACGCAAATAATTTCGTTGAAAATTATCATAGGCATCATAGAAAAACACAAGGACACAAATTTTCTATTGCGGTTTATGAAAAAGAACAACTTCACGGAGTAGCCATTGTCGGTAGACCACTTAGCAGATATTTAGACAATGGAATGACGCTTGAAATTTTAAGATTGTGTACTGACGGAACAAAAAACGCTTGTTCGATTTTATATTCAAGGTGTGCAAAAATTGCAAAAGAAATGGGGTATGAAAAGGTTATAACATATATACTTGAAGAAGAAAGCGGATGCAGTTTATTGGCAAGCGGATGGAAACTCGAAGAAGAAAATGTTGGTGGAGGTAATTGGGACAATTGCGAAAGAAGAAAAGATGATAGACAATACATCCAAATGTCTTTTATACCAGAAAGAGAAAAATATCCTATTGGAAAAAAGAAAAGGTATTGCAAAATATTGAATAACAATAGTCCGTTTACATAGGGGTGAGAAATGAAAATTGACAAACTAAAAGACAAAGAAAAGGTATTATATATCTTGTGCTGCCGGATGTGCCAACTTGACATGAGCGGTTATGACTATATCACTACATCAAAAAGCATATCAAGACAACTTAAATGGTCGCAATACAAGATTTTAAAAAATCTGAAAGAACTGGAAAAAGATGGACTTGCAAGACGAGTATGTGAGGGCGGTTGTGCTGATGATGAATTGCGTGTTTGGTGCGTAAAAGGATGGACGATTACACCGAAAGTCAGATACATGGATGTTTACAAGTGGGCGAACTGGAAAGAAAGCAAGGTAATGTGGGAAGTGTGGCAGATAGTGCCGTCGCAGTATTACGCAACTAATACGGCACAGTGGTTTAAAAAAATGGGAAAGGATGGGTAGTAAATGACGATTGAAGAAGCAGAAGAAACACTACGGAGAATTATTCCGTATCGGTACAATGTTCCACCAAACGAGATCGAAGAAGCAGAGAAAACAATCATTGACGCAATCAAAGGCGGTGCGCATATTGCAAATTTCTACGGAATGACGGTAGAAGCTGAAAGACGTGTTATGAAAAATGCGTTAAGGCTAATCAGAGAAGTTGTTGACGATTATGTGTTCGGTTGCGACAGTGGAAACGAGGATTGGAGAAACTACTACACAGGAATATCTGATGAATTAAATGAAATGGTTGAAAAAGCAGATTATCCGTCAGATTTTTGCTATCACCTGCCGAGTGATGAATGGCTTTTCAAAACATTGATAAGTTGGGGAACAACAAGGGGCGGTATGGGTTCGGCTTGTGAGGAATGTCGGAAGATAGGAAAGATAATGAAAGGGGATGAAGAAGAATGAAACGAGGAGACGCACTACATATCATGTGGCAACACGGCACAGGAAGTAATATTCATGGTGGAATTGCATATGATTTAGGCAATGGAAAGACATTAAGCCTAAACGATTTAAGGGCAATATGGGAGTATCTGAATTGTGAAATACCGTTAGAGAGTACAATCAAAGAAGCGCATAGCGGCGAAAGAACAAAATATATCAGCGAACGATAAAATACACTTTATTTGCCTTTTTAAGACGGTTTACAAACTAAAACGATAAAAGTATCGTTAAAACAATTTTCAAGGCTATATGGGGCAAATACAAAGCCACAAGGGTATATGAAAGGAGAACAATCAATGCAAAGACCAGATTATTCACAATTAAATGACATGGACGATTCTGAAATCGTAAACATGGTAGCGTCACAAGTAGCAAAAGCAGGAAATCGTGCAGAAAGACGAAAGATTCTGAAAGCATTAAACAAGACAAAGACTATTGAGAATTACACAACAAAGCTTGTAAATGAAAGGTCGCAAGGGGAGATACAAGAAAAAGTAGATATGAACTTTGGATATATTATGTCGGCGGTTGGGATCGTTTTACATGAAAAATACCATTGGAAAAATGACGGTGAACATGGTCAAATATCTTCGTTTATCGAAAGAGTATCAAAGGAATTGCAGACAATGGGCGAAAGTGGAATGTCTGCGGAAGATGCGATAAATAAACTAGAAGAAGTCACAGGGATTGAGTTGGTGGTGCAATGATGGATAAAAATTACATGGAACTTATCAAACAAGCAAGCGGTGACGCATGGCTGTTATTCAAGGTATATATCGGAATAAAAAACAATGATGATGCAGAATGGGAAAAGTTTTTAGCAGATGCAAATAAAATCTGCGAGAAATACAAAGGAACGCAAGCGGAAGAATACACAAGACGGTATATTGTGGATGTGGTTATAGGTGAAGTAGAAAGGGTGAGTAGATTGTGAAAATCGAAACATATCGTGTAAAACAATACAATTCCACATATAAAACAGTTGTAATGGTTGATGGAATACCAGTTTGTATTGTTAGAGGACAAAATACATTATCAAAAATAATCTCTTTTCTTAGCGGATATAATGTGAAAATTAACGATGGGAAAATTGAAAAAATACTAAAAAAGACAATAGAAAGGGGCAAGAACAATGAGTGACGCAATCAATCCTAGTCATTACAGACTAGAGGGCAAAAAGGAATGTATCGAGGAAATAGTGGAGTTATTTGGTATTCAGACAGCTTGTTATTTCTGCGTCGGAAACGCATATAAGTATATTTATCGTGCCGGGAATAAAAATGGAAACAGCTACGAACAAGACATGAATAAATGCAAGTGGTACATTGCGTGGGTAGCTAAGCAAATTAAGAACGGTGAAATTGATGTGATTGACGATGAAGATTTGCTGAAAAGCTATGCAAAAATAATCGAAAAGGCGATGGAATTATGAATTTGACTAAACACCAGAGAGAAGAAATAGCAAGGCTTTATAAAAGCGGTTATACCAGAAAAGGAATAAGTGAAAAGTTGAATATTCCACTGGAAGTAGTGATTTATAACATAACAAAGATGCGCAAGGACGGAATAAAAATAGAAAGGTGGTGGAAAACATGATGCCAGTTATAGATGCAGTGCGGACGGGTTGTCAAATTGAAAAAATAATGCTTGAAAAAGGATTGAC
>ERZ842401.2398-NODE-2398-length-25101-cov-10.612713_pt1 | contig 25101 bp, 18 predicted proteins | sample MGYA00521270_ERZ842401 | MGnify/ENA primary metagenome ERZ842401 (study PRJEB31892, sample SAMEA3878208) | bioreactor metagenome | biome: Moose rumen | place: Sweden | collected 2011-10 | study: EMG produced TPA metagenomics assembly of the PRJEB12797 data set... | reverse complement strand
ATCACCCATTATGGGCATCATCTTCCACATCTTCCACACATCTTCCACGAGATAACATATGATTTATATGCCACCGTGGAAGATGGAAGATGTGGAAGATGTTTCTTGCACCATATCCACGATCTGCTGACCTATTTCTTCAGCTTCAACGAGAGTGTGTGCTTCACTATACACACGGATGATGGGCTCTGTATTGCTGCGACGCAGATGCACCCACTTGTCCGTGAAGTCAATCTTCACGCCATCGATGTCGTTGACATTGACTTCTGTCTGACCAGCGTACATGGATTTTACCTTATTCAAAATAGCATCGATGTCTGTATCTGGACGGAGGTCGATGCGATTCTTTGCCATAAAGTAGGATGGATAGGTGGCACGGAGCTCACTCACCTTCTTGCCCTCATGAGCCAGATGGCTAAGGAACAGGGCAATGCCTACGAGGGCATCACGGCCATAGTGAATGGCTGGGTAGATGACTCCGCCATTGCCTTCACCTCCGATCACGGCATCCACCTCTTTCATCTTGGTGGTGACATTAACCTCGCCAACGGCAGAAGCGAAATACTGCTGTCCGTATTTCTCTGTCACATCACGCAGGGCACGGGTAGAGCTGAGGTTGCTCACGGTATTGCCTGGTGTGTGCTTCAGGATATAGTCTGCCACAGTGACCAGCGTGTATTCTTCGCCATACATGGTGCCGTCTTCGCAAATCATGGCCAGACGGTCTACATCGGGATCGACCACGAAGGCCACATCGTGACCTCCCTGACGCATCAGTGCCATGATGTCGCCCAGGTTCTTCTCCAACGGCTCTGGATTGTGCTGGAAGTCGCCCGTAGGCTCAGTATAGAGCCCGCTGATCTGCGCAACACCAAGTTGCTCCAGCAGCTGTGGCAGGATGATGCCTCCCACGGAGTTCACAGTATCTATAGCCACACGGAAGTGGGCCTTGCGGATGGCTTCTACATCGACAAGTGGCAATGAAAGCACGGCATCTATGTGTTTCTGATTGTAGCTCAAGTCCTTACGGTAGCTGCCCAACTGATCCACCTCTGCAAAGGTGAAAGCCTCCGCCTCAGCGATACGCAGCACCTCGTTGCCTTCCTCGGCATTGAGGAACTCACCATGCTCATTGAGCAGCTTCAGAGCGTTCCACTGCTTGGGGTTATGTGAGGCAGTAAGAATGATGCCTCCGCTGGCACCTTCCATGGTGACGGCCAACTCGGTGGTAGGGGTGGTGGCCAAGTCGATATCGACCACGTCCCAGCCCATGCCCATCAGGGTGCCAACCACGACACTGCGCACCATCTCACCTGAGATGCGGGCATCACGCCCCACAACAATCTTATTGTTTTTTACTGTACAAGTCTGACGGATAAGGGTGGCATAAGCAGCGGTGAACTTCACCATGTCGAGCGGACTGAGGCCCTCGCCTGCATGACCGCCAATGGTACCGCGAATGCCTGAAATTGATTTAATCAGTGTCATAGGATAAGGTATTACTTATAGAAGGAAATTCTTCTTAGATCATAGTAGTAAGGATGCACATACTGCATGGAGGCATCATGTCCCATCTTGGATGGCACGATGAGCTTCACATGGGCACCGTTACGGACGTATGGTAAGGCAGCAAGCCATCCTGATGGGACGGTGGTACTCTGATAAGTGGCATACATCACACCGCCGATGAACGTGCCCATGATAGATGTACCGCTCTTCACGTAGCGGAACTCATCTACTATATAGGGGTAAGAGACATTGGCGCAAGACACATTCATAGTGTCGGAGATATTATACTCTATAAAGCGCACCAGCACATGGTCGTTACTACAAATGGTGTCAGTAGGATCTGTAGAGCCTTTGTCTACAATCTGCATATAGACACCGCTGGCCAACTGCACGAACTCATTACGACTGAGGTTGGTGACAGTGTCATGCGCATAGAACTCACTCTGTGAGATCACCACGATGCTGCTGTCCTTGATAAGATTCTCTATCATGCGGTTCTCATCCTTCAGCATGTCTGCATAGGTCACATTGTCGTGACAAGACTGAAAAGCCATGCTATACGCCAGGAGTCCTACTATAAAATACACTAGTTTCTTCATCTATACGTAAAATTTTTGCAAAAATAGGCTATTTTCATGTAAACCGTATCAAAAGTGCAATAAACTTCGCAACATTTAACTTTTGCGCAGCAAATAAGACACGCGCTGCTCTGCCCGATAAGCCTCGTGCAGCTGTTCCTTGAACTGCCCCAATACGTCGATGACCTCTTCCTTGGCTTGTCTCAAGGTGATACCTATACGCTCGGCCCCTGCAGCATTGAGGTGTCCGCCACCGCCAAAGAGCTTAGCCACCTCTTGGCAAGGAAAGTCGCCTATAGAGCGGAAGGAGAGCTTTATCTCATTGCGCTCTGTATCTTCACGCAGGAAGCAGGTGAAAATCACGTCCTTAATGCCTAAAGGAAGGTTCACGAATCCCTCACTGTCGCCTCTGTGGTAGTTGAGCTTTTCCTGCATCTTTTTGCCCAAGGTGAGGATGGCTGTATGGTAGGATGGCAGGTAGGTCATGTGGCTGAGCACGGCTCCTTGCAACTGCAGGCGTGCTGAAGTAAAGCTGTTGTTCACCTTGCGATAGATCACGTCTTTGTTGATGCCCTTGTCGAGCAACAGGCTCACGATGTAGAAAATGTCACCTCGAGTAGAATTATAGGTGAATCCGCCTGTATCCGTCATCATGCCCGTATAGAGACAAGCTGCTTCAGAAGTGGTCATCTCCTCGTAGTGTCCCAAGTCTGACAGGAAGCGGAAAAGCAGTTCACAAGTGGACGACTGCTCTGGGAAGGAGATAGTGATATCGGCAAAGTCGCCTGGATGGAGGTGATGATCCAAGAGCAGAATCTTGGCATCCGACTGCTGCACCAAGTCCCCTACCTCATCGATGCGTGAAAGTTCATTGAAGTCGAGGCAGCAGATGACCTCTGCCTCACGGATGATCTGCTCCACACGCTCCACATTCTTGGGACTGCGGGAGGCATTGCGATAGAACGCCACCACATCGCTCCCTGGAAGCCACTTCAGGAAGTCGGGAAACACATTGGGCATCACTACCTGCGCTTTCTTGCCCTTGAAGGTCAGGAAGTGGCAGAACGCCAGGCAGGAACCCACGGCATCACCATCGGGTGAAGTATGGCCAATGATGACGAACCTTTCATATTTCTCTATCCACGAGGCAAACTCAGTGACGCTCTGCGGATCTATCATCTGTTTCAACATAGCATGCTTTTTTATACGAAGATTGCAAAGATAGTGCAAATTCGGTGGAACGCCAACAATTATTTGGAAATTCCATCAGCGTTGCTTACTTTTGTAGCATTAACCAAAAAGAAGGAATACATGAAAGCACTCTCTTTACTGGGCATGGCTGCATGGCTATGTACCACTGCGCTTCAGGCTCAGCCTGCACAGGTAGCCACTCTGACAACCACAGCCAACCGCCAAATGGATCTCACATCTGGCACGGCCAACTTTGGCACTTCTGCCACAGCTACAGGCACTATCACGCTGAACACGGCTGTACGCTACCAGACCATCGACGGCTTTGGGGCTGCTGTGACAGGCTCTACCGCCTATAACCTCTCCCTGATGCCTGCCGAGGCGCGTCATCGTTTCTTGGAGGAGACTTTCAGTCCCAACAACTACGGCTTTGGCTATGTGCGCATCAGCATTGGCTGTTCCGACTTCTCCCTCAGTGAGTACACGCTCTGCGACGAGCCTGGTCTGGAGCACTTCGCCTTGACCATTGAGGAAACGAAATACGTTATACCAGCCTTGAAAGAGATCTTAGAGATAAATCCAGCCTTGAAAATCATGGGGTCGCCTTGGACTTGCCCTAAATGGATGAAGGTGAAGAGTCTGGAGGAGCCTGTGCCTTTCGATTCCTGGACCAGCGGACAGCTGAATCCTGCCTACTATCAGGACTATGCCGCTTACTTCGTGAAATGGATAGAGGCCATGCAGGCAGCGGGCATACCTATTTATAGTATCACCCTGCAGAACGAACCGCTGAACAAGGGCAATTCGGCTTCGCTTTTCATGACGTGGCAGGAACAGCAGCGTTTCGTGATGGAGGCCTTAGGACCGGCTTTGAAACAAGCAGCACTGAACGTAAAGGTATATGCTTTCGACCATAATTACAACTACGACGACATGCCCGACCAACAGCAATATCCGCTGCACATCTATGAGGATGCAGAGGCAGCCCGCTACTTCGCTGGCGCTGCCTACCACAACTATGGGGGCAGACCTACGGAACTGCTGCGCATCCAGCAGGAAGCGCCTGATAAGGAACTGCTTTTCACAGAGGCGAGCATTGGCACTTGGAACAAGGGAAGGGACCTCGAAGTGGCATTGCTGCGTGATGTGCGGGAATTGGGACTGGCCACCGTGAACGGCTGGTGCCGTGGGGCCATCGTATGGAACCTGATGCTCGACAATGATCGGGGGCCTCATCGTGGCCAAGGTGCTTGCGCTACTTGCTACGGTGCTGTGGATGTGGACAACACGAACTATACAGACATCACTCGCAACTCCCACTACTACGCCATGGCTCACATGGCTGCTGCGGCAAGGCCTGGAGCTGTGCGCATAAACTCCACTACCACAGCGGAGCAACTGACGCAGGCTGCGTTTGTCAATCCAGACGGCACCCTTGCCTTGGTGGTATGCAACGAGGGAGAAAGCCGCACCCTGAACGTGAGTGACGGCACCCACACCTTCACGGCAGAGATTCCTGCCCGCAGTGTGGTGTCTTATCGCTGGTAAGGCTACTGCTCCACGCCCCGCATGGTGAAAGCAATGCGGTGACGCTTCTCATCAAGCTCTATCACGCGTACCCTGACATGCTGGTGCAGCCGTACCACATCGTTAGGGTCGGAGACGTAACGATTGGCCAACTGTGACACATGTACCAGACCATCTTGATGCACACCTACATCTACGAAGGCACCAAAGCGGGTGATATTGGTCACTATGCCTGGCAGTTCCATGCCTATACTCAGATCATCGAAATGATTCACTCGATCATCGAACTTGAAGACCTCTATCTGGGCACGAGGGTCACGGCCAGGCTTCTCCAACTCTTTCATGATATCTGTGAGCGTAGGGAGTCCTACCTCTGCTGTGACGTATTGCTGCACGTCTATCTTGCTGCGCTTATCAGCATCAGACATCAGCGTTGCCACCGTACAACCAGCATCCTTTGCCATGCGTTCCACCAAGGCGTAGCGCTCTGGATGCACGGCACTGTTGTCGAGCGGGTTCTCTGCCCCACGGATGCGCAGGAAGCCAGCACATTGCTGATAGGCAGCAGGACCTAAGCGTGGCACTTTCAGGAGCTGTGCCCTGCTGGTGAAAGCCCCATGCTCTCGTCGATAGTCCACGATGTTCTGGGCCAACTGAGGGCCTAAGCCACTGACATAGGTCAGCAGGTGCCGACTGGCAGTGTTCAGATCCACACCCACAGCATTTACACAGCTCTCCACCGTCTGGTCGAGTTTCTGCTTCAGCTTGCCTTGATCTACATCGTGCTGATACTGCCCCACCCCGATGCTCTTGGGGTCTATCTTCACCAACTCTGCCAGCGGATCCATCAAGCGACGACCAATAGACACGGCACCTCGCACAGTGACATCATAGTCAGGAAACTCTTCCCTGCCCAACTTAGAGGCAGAATAGACGGAAGCCCCATCCTCACTCACCACAAAGGCCTGTACCTCATCACCTAAGTGCAGACGCTCCACGAAACTGGCCGTCTCACGACTGGCAGTACCATTGCCTATGGCGATGGCTTCTATCTTATAGGTCTCCACCATGCGCTCCACGGCACGGACGGATTTCACACGTTCCGACTGTGGTGGATGGGGATAGATGGCTTCGTAGTGCAGCAGATTGCCCTGTGCATCGAGGCACACCACCTTGCATCCCGTGCGGAAGCCTGGGTCGATACCCATGACGCGCTTCTCACCCAGTGGTGGGGAAAGCAGCAGTTGGCGCAGGTTCTCCGCAAAGACCTTGATGCACTCCTCATCGGCTTTCTCCTTGGTCAGGGCAGCAAATTCAGTTTCTATGGAAGGCTTCAGCAAGCGCTTATAGGCATCGGCCACTGCCTCACCTACCAAGCGGCTGCACGTACCCGTACCTCTTACATAATGATGCTGCAGATTCTCTATGCCTTCGGCCTCATTAGGAGAGATGGACACACGGAGGAAACCCTCTGCCTCACCACGACGCATGGCCAGCAAGCGATGGGACGAGCAGTGCTTCAATGGTTCCGACCAGTCGAAATAATCGGAGAACTTGGCGGCCCCCTCTTCTTCTTCCTTGGCCTTCATCACCTTCGAGGTGATGACAGCCTGACGACGGAAGGCCCCTCGCAATTGGTTGCGTGAACGCTCATCCTCACTTACCATCTCAGCAATGATGTCCTTAGCACCTTGCAGGGCATCTTCCACACTTGGCACATCCGCTGTGACGTAGCGCTGTGCCACCTGCTCCACCTCACGCTCACGCTGCATCAGCAGCACCTTGGCAAGTGGTTCCAAACCATGTTCACGTGCCACCTGTGCCTTTGTGCGTCGCTTAGGGCGGTAAGGCAGGTAGATGTCTTCCAGCACGGACGACTCCCACGTATCCGTGATGCGCTGCTTCAGCTCTGGCGTGAGCTTACCCTGTTCCTCTATGGTCTTCAAGATGGTCTCCTTACGCTTCTGCAGCTCTTGGAACTTCTGGTAAAGTTCGCCTATCTGTGCTATCTGCACTTCATCGAGGGAGCCCGTGCGCTCCTTACGGTAGCGGGCAATGAAAGGGATGGTGGCACCTTCGTCCAACAGTTCGATGGTGTTGCCTACGCTGCGCTCCGAAAGTTGGAGCTGCTGCGCTATACGGGATGTGAATTGGTTCTGTTCCATAACAAGCAACGGATTATACGGAAAGTTTATAAATTAATCCTTCTTTGATGCGCTGCAAGCCTTCTTCCAGACGAGCACGTGGGCAAGCCATATTGATACGGATAAAGCCTTCGCCAGCTGCTCCGTACATGCTTCCTGCATTCACCCAGACTTTCTGATCTGCCAGCAGGCGTTCTTCCAACTGCTCAGAAGTGAATGACAGGGCACGACAATCTACCCATGCCAGATAGGTGCCTTCCATGCGCAAGACAGGGAACTGAGGCAGGTGCTCCTCAAAGAAACAACAGAGGAAACGATAATTCTCGTAGATATACTGTTTCAGTTCCTCCAGCCATGCCTCGCCTTCTGTATAAGCAGCCATGAGGGCCTCGATGCCAAACGGATTCACGTCGCACACCTCATTATCATTGATGGCACGGTCTGTCTTCTGTCGCCACTCCGCATTGTCGCTGATGATGTTGGCTATCTGCAGACCTGCAGTATTGAATGCCTTACTGGGCGAAGAGCAGGTAATGGAATTGTGCAGACACACGTCAGAGGCAGCCGCAAAAGGCGTATAGGTGTAGCCTGGGAAGGTGAACTCCCCATGTATCTCATCGCTCACTACGATGACCCCATGACGCTGACAAATCTCCCCCATGCGGACTAACTCCTCACGGGTCCATACCCTGCCTGCTGGGTTGTGAGGGTTGCAGAGCAGGAACAGCTTTACGGCTGGGTCTGCAGCCTGACGCTCGAAGTCGTCAAAGTCTATGTGATAATATTGATTATCATAGACCAAGCGATTCTCCGCCATCACGCAGCCATTGTTGCGAATGCTGGAGAAGAAGCAATTATACACAGGCGTCTGCACCAGCACCTTGTCGCCAGGCTTCGTCAGACCTTTGATGACGGCAGAGATAGCAGGCACTACGCCAGAGGTATAGAGCATCCATTCACGCTGTATGGTCCACCCATGTTTACGACGGAACCAGTCGATAGTGGCTTGATAGAATGCCTCTGGCACATGAGTATAGCCAAACACGCCATGCTCCACACGCTTTCGCAAGGCCTCTATGATGGCTGGTGCCGTCTGGAAGTCCATATCAGCCACCCAGAGGGGCAGCACGTCATCATTCGGAGCGCTATCCCACTTATAGCTATTCGTTCCCCAACGGTCTATAGAAGTATCAAAATTGAAAGCCATAGTCTTATTTTTTTTTGAGAGATTGAGAAATTGAGAAATTGAGAGATTACTGCTTCGCCGTTTCCATCCGGGAGGAATCAATCTGCATAGTTAATATCTCAATTTCTCAATTTCTCAATTTCTCAATTTCTCAATCTCCAACAATAATTTCGCAGTTCGCTGGTTTCTTGATGTTCTCATCAATGATAATCTCACCAACGCTCTTCACCTTGATGACACCACTGCGTGGGTTCTTGATACTGGTCACAGGGCCGTTGATCTCCACGTTGCAACTGCTATACTCGAAAGCAAGGTCGCAATCTTCCTGCATGGTGCAGTTCTCCATCGTCAGGTCCTCGATATAGCACAGAGGCTGTGTTTCCTGAATGTGGCAGTTCACCAAGCGTAGGCGTTTAGCATACCAAGCCAGGAACTCACCGTTGATGATAGAGTCGTAGATGGTCACGTTCTCCGTCTCCCAGAAAGCATCCTTGGAGTTGAGCACAGAATTGTGGATCTCAATGTTCTTGCTATACTGGAAACTATAGTTACCATTGATGGTGACATGATTCATGAAGACATTCTCGCTATCCTTGAAGATATAGTTGGCCTCATCAAACACGCAGTTCTCCACACGCACGTTCTTCACATGCCACATGGTCTCCTGCGCATGAGGGAAGCGTACGTTGTTCAGCGTTATACCGTCCATGCTGCGGAACATTTTTGGGCATTCCACCAGAGAATCGTAGATTTCACCATTGCGAGAATACCAGAGTGACGACCGGGCACTCTCCTTGAACACGCTGTTGCGCACCACGAAGTGGTTGTTCTCCCAGAACACATATTTACCCTCAAACTGACAGTGGTCTGCCTCGATGTTATAACACTCCTTGATGGAAGACTCACCCAGATGAATCGTCACATTCTCCAAATGCAGGTCGTGCCTACAATATAAAGGTCTTTCACCTCCAAACTCTTGATCTTTGATTAATTCCATATTTGAGAATTATGAATTTTAAATTATGAATTATTCTGTTTTATCCACTTACCCCACTTCAGCCTGATGAGGAAGATGGTGCCACGGAAGCAGAGCTCGATGCACATGGCTATCCAAACACCCTTCAGGCCCAGAGTAGGAGCCAACAAGGCGGCCAACGTCAAGCGCACGGCCCACATGCTGGCGAAGTTCATCAGACAAGGTACCAGCGTGCTGCCTGCACCCACAAACACACCGTAGGCCACGATGCTGGCAGCGAACATTGGCTCTGCAAAGGCTTCGATGCGCAGGGCCATCACGCCCAGTTCCTTCACCTCTTCCACAGGTGTCATGAGTCCCATCATCAATGGGGCAGCCACATACATGATGATACCCATGAAGGTCATCACAATGATACCCATCCAAACGGTGATTTTTGCAAAGCGCTTCGTCAGGTTCACACGTCCTGCACCTACGCTCTGCCCCACCAAGGTGGTAGCTGCATCACCTATACCATAGCCAGGCATATAGCAGAGGCTCTCTGCCGTGATGGCAAAGGAGTTGGCTGCGATGGCAAACGTACCCAGAGGTGCCACGATGACGGTAGTCATGATCTGAGCGCCACACATCACCACATGCTCTATACCCATCGGGAGGCCGATGGTCACAGCACGCTTCAGAGTTTCCAGCGTTGGCATAAAACTGCCATGCGTACCAATGAGTTTCAGCTCCTTAGAGCGGAACCACATGAAATACATCATCAGCAGTCCGATGATATAGACAGCGATGCAGGTACCTAAAGCGGCACCCTTCACGCCCAAGCCAGCGCCTGGAACGGTCAGTGATAGGCCCAGCAGACTTACCTCACGTGTTGGAAATATCAAGAAGAAGTTGAATACCACATCCAATACGCAGAGCAAGACATTCAGAAGGCTGGGAATCAGAATGTTTCCACTACATCGCAGCATACCTCCCGCCAAGGAGTTTATCTGGAAAGCTGGCAGTGCCAAGCTGAATATCAAGAAATAGGTAGAGGCATCGGCTGTGATGTCGGGGTTGCCACCCAGCCACACAGGCAGTCCGCCACTGATACCCACGCCAATGGCCGTCACCATCAGCACCCAGAGCATACAGGCCAGCAACGACTGTCTCAGCACATGCTTCGCTCCTTCCATATCATCAGCACCTATGCGATGTGCCACCTGCACGTAGAAGCCCACAGCTGCTGCGGATGGCAAACCGCCGAAGAGCCAAGTGGAAGTAGATACCAGTCCGATGCTGGCAGCTGGCTCTGCCCCAAGGCTTCCTACCATGGAGGCATCTATGTATTGCATGATAATAGACGATATCTGTGCCATGATAGCAGGCATAGATAGCAAAGCCGTCAGGTGAAGCTGCTGACGTGTGGTCATAGGCTTCCCCATACGAATAAGCATCAAAAGATCGTCTTTCTTCATCGGCATTTCTATCCAATTTACATTCTCGTTTGCAAAGATAAGGATAAAAAACATATTAAAAAACGAAAGGCGAATCTACTTGTTATAGTAAATTCGCCTTTAAATGGAGTTATTCGTCAAACTCGCTATCCTGATTACATCTTTCTAATCCAGATATTACGAAAACTGATACCAGGACTTGGGTCACCATGACTCTGCAGAATGATAGGACCATCACCATGCTTCTTCACCTGAGGGAAGCCGATGTACTCTGTAGTTCCTAGAATTTCTGTATTGTTCTGCAGAACAACACCATTCTGAATCACAGTCACACGTGGGCGATAAAGATAAGTCCCGTCTTCCTTGAACACAGGAGCTGTGTAAATGATGTCGTACACGTTCCACTCGCCTGGCTTACGCATTGCATTTGCCAATGGAGGGGTCTGCTTGTAAATAGAACCCGCCTGACCGTTTACATAGGTCTCATTGTTGTAGTTATCCAGCACCTGAACCTCATAAAGACCCTGCATGAATACACCACTATTGCCACGGAACTGACTGGTAAATTCATCGCTCATTGGAGGCACACACCATTCAATATGCAACTGGAAGCTGCCAAACTTCTCCTTGGTCTGGATGTCACCAGCCTTCTTGTTCACAGTTACCACACCGTCATGTACGTCCCATCCTGCAGCCTCACCTTTTGAGTTCTCCCAAGCAGATAGGTCTTTTCCGTCAAAGAGTACAATGGCATCAGATGGTGCACTGTTGGTAGCAGCATTGCCTGGAGCCACAATCTTAGGCTGGGGTGTCCAATACTCTGACATGCCTGGTCGCATGGCTTCCTGCTCAGGATACTGTTTTTGTTCCTGTGCGCTGACAGTCAGCACAGCGCAGGTAGCCAGCCCAGCAAATGTCCATTTCAAACTAAACATTTTCATAACTAACAATTATATTAACCTTTCGAGAAACTCTTTTCTGTAAAGGATGTGCCAATCTCACATTGGCACATCCTCATCAGAACCTTTCATTAAATCTGATTTCAATTAATTAGCATAACCTGGGTTCTGACTCAGGTTTTTATTCAAATTCAATACTGAGTAAGGAATTGGATACACATTTGTGTAGCCCTGAGTATCGTTGTTGAAGTCACCTGCGGAAGCATTGTGCCATACACCTACATAGCGGTCGGCAGAAGGCTGCGTGAAGGTACAGAAGCGAACCTGATCCTGACGACGGGTTCCCTCCCATGCCAATTCCAGCATACGCTCATCCAAGATGTCATTCAGCACCAATGAAGTACGTGGATCAGCATTCACTCTGGCCCTGATCTGGTTTACACCATTCAAAGCGGCAGCGGTATTACCCAGACGGTACTGAGCCTCAGCCTTCATCAGCAGGGCATCACCATAACGCCAAATCACAAGGTCGTTGTTGTTGCAACCCTGAATGGTAGATGACTTGTCATACTCATACTTCTTAAAACGGGCACCAGCGCACTTCACATCGTGGGCATCAGCACCAGCAGGGAAGTCCACCACCGTCTTCAGAGGCTCATATTCCAAATCTTGGTCTGTAGCGCCATCGTTTACAGGAGCACCCGTCTGCTCTGAGATATAGTCCGTATCTACCCAGTAGTTGATGCGCAGACGAGGATCCTCATTGTCTGTGCCATAGCCATAGATAGACATTGCCTTCAGGGTTGCACAGGCACCATTCCAACCAGAGTAGCCAATGGCACCAGCATGGTTGTAGTGCAGAGAACGCATCAAGTTGGCATCCCATATCTTATAGGTCTTATCATCGTTCGGACGAACAAAGATATTCTCTACTGAGCTCTGATTGGCCACTACAAAGTTGTCGGCATAGTTGCCCTGCAGACGATAGCCCAGAGACTCCAGCTGCTCTACGCAATAAATCACGGTCTCCCAAGCATTACGAGAAGTGCCATCCACATTAATGGAGATGCTCTTACCCATCTCGCTTACTCTGGCACCCTGCTCTTCACTAGCAATGTTCTGACCGCTTAAATCTGTGCCAACGAAAGCCTGATAGCTGGTAGCAGAAGTATTGTCTATATTATAAACAGGAGCATTCAGCGCGCACTTGGCTAAGCACATATAGGCAATAGCCTTAGTCATACGGCCAAAGTATTCACCTTCATTCTGGGACTTGCCCTCTGAGAGGAATGGCAGACATTCTGTCAGTTCAGAAGTCACAAACTTGAATACCTCAGAGCGGTTAGACTGTGCCACATCTGAAGTGCTTACCTGTGAAGAGGTCACAATAGGCACCTGAGCAAACAAGTCCATAGCGTAATAATAGTACACAGCACGCAGGGCACGAAGCTCATAGATGTACTTCTGACAATCTGGATTCTCGTTAACGAACTGCTCCAGCTTGTCCAAAGAAGAATTGCAAAGACCTATAATCTGATACAGATGGTTCCACACAGAAGCATAGGTATCTACAGAAGACTCAAAGTTGTGCAGAAACAGGTTCTGCCACTTACCACCATCCACCCAGTCGCCTTGACGGCCAGGAAGCATGGTAGCATCTGAGGTAAACTCCTGAAGTGTATGCACACAATCGGTGCCACCATAAAGACCACCACCAATGGCAGAATAAACATTAGCCACGGTATTCACATAAATCAGCGTTGAGCTCTTAAAAGCCTCTTCCTCACTGAACTTGCTCTCAGGTGTTTCATCGAGTGAACATCCGACAGCCAAGAAAGCCGATGCCAGTAAGGCTGTGAAAATATATTTTTTCATATTCATATCTATTTTAAAGCATTATACTTTCAATTAGAAATTGATGGAAAGTGACAGAGAGAATGTACGCACCAATGGGTAGATACGCTTGTCATCTACACCCAGTGTACCAGCATTGCCTGTACCTTCGTTCTGGCGAACCAGACTGGCAGAGTTGATCATTGGAGTCAAGCCGTTGTAGCCAGTGATGGTGCATACATTGTTGCAAGACAGACCGATGCGGATGTCACTACACCAGTTGCTCTTGAGCACGTCCTTCGTCAGGGTGTAACCCAGAGAAGCGTACTCGAAGTTGATGTAGTCGCCCTTCTCCAGCCAGTAGTCTGAAATCTGGATGTCATAGATACCTCTGCCGTTGTTCAGGCTTGGAGCATCGCTCAGCACATTGTAGGTTGGGAAGTTGTTCATGTTGCTGTAGGTCATAGCTGTACCATTGTAAATCTTATGGCCAAAGGCACCGTTGAACTGCATCGTCAGATCCCAGTTCTTGTACTTGAAGTTGAAGTCCCATCCCAGATAAACCTTAGGAATAGCCTGACCTGCTACACGGCGGTCACCGCTATCACCAGTATCGATAGTACCATTACCGTCGATATCTTCCAAGATGTACTGTCCATCCTCAGCGATACCAATGCAATGAGGCAGGTAGAACACACCAATAGGCTGACCTTCGATGAGGTAGGTTACGCCAGTGTTCTGAGTCAGACCAGCGGCATTCACGTTAGCCACAGAGATGTGCTCGCTGGTAGTCAGTGCCTGTCCTTTGTATGTACCGCTCAGAGACTTCAACTTGTTCTTTTGGAATGATACGTTCACACCTGTATTGAAGGTAAAGTCCTTCGTACGGATGATGTCACCACGCAAAGTAGCCTCAAAACCAGTATTTGTCATTGTACCCATGTTGGCCAGCAATGTGTTATAAGTAAATGGAGGCACAGGTACTGTATAAGTGTAAAGCAAATCCTTGGTAGTAGAAGTGTACCAGTCGAATGTGAAGTTCAAGCGGCTATCGAACATGGCCAGGTCAAGACCAGCGTCGAACGTACGCTTTACCTCCCACTTCAGGTCTGGGTTGCTGTTTGAAGTGATGGCAAAGGTGGTAGTGTTGGCACCGTTCACTGGAGTCACACCGTTAGGCTCCATCAGCTCCAGAGAGTTGTAAGGACTGATAGCATCCTGATTACCTGTGACACCATAACCTACGCGGATCTTGAGGTTGTCGATAGAACGGATATCCTTCATGAAAGCCTCATTGCTGATTACCCAAGCTGCAGATGCAGATGGGAAGAAGCCCCATTTCTTACCGCTACCAAGTTTAGAAGAACCATCAGCACGCAGGTTGGCTGTGATGATGTAGCGATTGTCGAACATATAGTTTACGCGAGCCATGTAAGAGCTCAGTGTGTACTCGTCAGAGTTAGAGTTGTTGTCACCCCAAGAAATGTTGGCACCTGCACGCAAGTTGTTATACTTGAAGTAGTTAGTCTCATAGCCCTTGCTCTGGGTCTGATACCAGAAGGTCTTGTAGCGCTGACCTTCCATCAGAGCCAAACCATCGAAATGATGCTTGCCGAAGTCCTTAGTGTAAGTCAGCTGCACATTGCCCATGATGTCTGTACGCTTGGTGTTCGACAGATAGGCCCAGCCGTTACCGTTCAATTCACCTTGGCGGATGTCATTTGGCACATAGCGCTTCAGGTCACTATTAATAGAGGTATAAGAACCGAATGCACTCAGGAACAGGCCGTCGAGGATAGTCCAAGTGGCCTTTCCGTGGGTGTTGAGTGAGTTCTCTGCATTCTTGTTGGTGATTTCAAGCTGTCCCAGTGGATTGTAGATTTCGTTGGCCAGTAAGTCTTCATCCCAACGACCGTCGGAATTCTTCACCGTAGGATAAGTAGGATTGTAGGCAGCAGCAGAGTAGAACATCTTCTGCATGTCATACTGAGACTTACCATCACGTACAGAACCCAGAACACCCAGTTCCAGCTTCAGTTTCTTGTTGAAGGCGAACTGCGTAGCATCCAGCTTCACTGTGTAGTTGTTCATATCAGAGTTCTTCAGGGCACCCTGACGCTGAATGTAGCCAATAGAGGCACGCATGTTGCTGTTGTCATTGCCAGAAGAAAAAGCCACATTGTGGTTCTGTGTCAGACCTGTGCTTCGCTCTATGGCATCCAGCCAGCGGGTATTGCCTCCGAGGTCAGTAGCGGTGAGGCCCAAACGGCTCACGTTAGAACGATAATCGGCTGCAGAAAGCATGTCGATGTTCTTGAAGATGGTATTCACACCAAATGTGCCCGTATAGTTCAAGTTGGTGAAGCCATTCTTACCCTTGGTGGTAGTCACTACGATGACACCTGCAGCACCACGAGAACCATACTGTGCTGTCTCTGAAGCATCCTTCAGCACTGTCATGCTTTCGATGTCACCAGGAGCCAGAGCGTTGAACATGGTCATGTCTGAGAAAACGCCATCGATGATCACCAATGGGTCGTTACCACCAGAAAGAGAAGAGGTACCGCGTACGCGAATGTTGGTAGTTCCCATTGGGTCACCACCCGACTGGCTGATAACCAGACCAGCCACCTTGCCCTTTAGAGCTTCAGCAGCATTGGTCACAATACCCTTGTTCAGGTCTTCTTTCTTTACACGCTCAATAGCACCAGAAACGCTGCGTTTGCTACCTACAGCATAACCTACCACGATCACTTCGTCCAGAAGTTCTGTGTCTTCCTGCAGCACCACATCGATAGTGGTCTGACCGTTCACAGCCACTTCCTGAGTGGCATAACCGATATAGGAGAATACCAGAGTGGCGTTTGGCTTCACATTGGAAATGGTGTAATCACCATCCAAGTTGGTCACAGCACCGCCTTGCTCTCCTTTAACCTGTACCGTACCGCCGATGACAGGGTCACCGAAGGAATCCTTCACATTACCTTTCACAGTAAGATTCTGTGCAAAGGCACCCATTGTCAGGAATAACCCTAACATGAAAAAGAGGAATCTTTTGTTGATTACCGAAATGCTATTCATAAATCAGATTTATTAATTAAACATTTATCACTTTTGCCCGCTCCACATGGGCCACGGGCAGTTCTTTGAGCGCAAATATCAAGATTAAATACGCAACTTGTATAGCTAAGTAGCGTCAAAGTAGATTTTGGACAGATTAATCTCATTTGTACCACGCTGTAAATAAGCATATTGCAGAATACGCTATATTTTACCGAAGTAGATGTTTGTATTTTGGATTAATTCCCCTATCTTTGCATTCAGAAGAGAAACAACCTATGAGGACACACCTTATTCTATTATGTCTGATGCTACTATTATCCACGGCACAGGCAGCCCCTATCAGCAAGTCATTGCTCCAGTCGCTTGATGAGACATTGGAGCAGCGGGAGAATTACATGTCGGCCAAAGAACATACGCTTGACAGTCTGAAAAGCTTACTCCAACGCACTACAGACAGAAGTCAAGTCCTCAGTCTGTACCAAAACCTCTATCGGGAGTACTATGTCTATAAGTACGATTCTGCCATGACCTACAATGAAGCCGCTATTCAACTGGCTCACCAATGGGGTGATGATATTCAAGAAAAACGAGGTCTGATTCAACGCTCTGAACTCTTTGCTTTAGGCGGACGTTACTATGAAGGGTTTGACAACCTGCAGAATATGGATGTGAGTACGCTGGATTCAACGTTACGCTTCAGGTACCACTACACCAATTTTTTACTGAACCTATATCTTGGAGAGTATGGAGATAACAATACTTACACTGACTCCTACCTCAGTCAACGGTCTTTCCACCTCAAAGAGGCCATGAACTACATAGAACCTGACAATCAGAATTCAGACTACTATTGGGGAGAATACTACACGTATGTGGAGAACGACCCAGAGAAAGCTAAGGTTTTCTATGAGCAGCAAGTTAACAGCGGAAGGTCCTCACGTACGGATGCCATGGCTTATTTCAATCTGTCCAACTACTATTTCAGCAAGGGAGAGCAGCAAAAAGGCGAAGAATACCTTATCCACTCATGCATGGCCGACATCAAGAATAATGTGAAGGAGAACATGGCACTGCAGATACTCTCCGCCTACCTTTTCCAACAAGGAAAGAGTCAGGTGGAACGGGCTGAGCGCTATATTAGCATATCCTTAGAAGATGCACGCTTCTACGACAGCCGTCTGCGCATCGTAGAGTCTTCACGCGTTTTCCCTACCATCATCAGTGCTTATCAGTCATTACTGCAAGATCAGAACAAAAAACAGCAATATGGTCTTTGGGGCATCACCATTTTGGCTATTTGGCTGCTGTTTGAGACGTTCTTCTACATCAAGCAAAACAAGCAACTTTCTGTAAAACGCAACGAGCTGGCTCAGTCGAATGATAATCTGACGATGCTCAACGAGAAATTAGGAGTGCTAAATGGGCAACTGATGGACACCAACCATAGACGTGAACGATTGGCCAAGCTCTACATAGACCTGTGTGCCGACTATATCAACAAGTTGAAAAGCTACCAAAGCTTGGTGAGACGTAAAATCAAGGCAAATCAGGTGAACGACTTAGCTACCACCATATCGTCTACAAAGCTGTCCGAGCAAGACGCAGCCACCTTCCTCACGCAGTTCGACAAGGCTTTTCTGGACCTCTACCCAACTTTCATCACGGAGTTCAACCAACTGCTAAGGCCAGAGGAACAGATTATCATTCCGCAGGAACGCACCCTGAGCATGGAGTTACGCATCTTCGCATTGATTCGCTTGGGTGTAAAAGAAAGCTCCGAGATTGCCTTACTGCTCTTCCTTTCTCCACAAACGATCTATAATTATCGCTCTACTGTAAAGAACAAAGCTATTGACCGTGAGACTTTCGAGGATGAAGTGCGTCAGCTTTGCACGATACTTAAATAATGAAGAATGGATAATAATCCATAATTCATAATTGAACTAGAACTCCGACGTGAAGTGGAACTTGATGTGCTTGAAATCATTCTGAGCCATCTGGAGCACATAGTTGCTATCTGCGAGAAACACATCACGGCCCTCACGGTCTTTCGCCATGTACTGGTACTTACGTTTCTTGAAGTTGTCCAGCTCTGAGGCATCATCGCTCTCTATCCAGCAGGCCTTATACAGATGCACAGGTTCCCAACGGCACTTGGCATTGTACTCATTGAGCAGACGGTACTGGATGACCTCAAACTGAAGCTGTCCCACCGTGCCAATGATCTTTCGCTGGTTGAACTGGTTCACGAAGAGCTGAGCCACACCCTCGTCCATCAACTGGTCGATACCCTTGGCCAGCTGCTTCTGCTTCATCGGGTCGTCGTTCTCGATGTACTTAAACATCTCTGGTGAGAAGCTTGGCAATCCACGGAAGTGCAGCAGTTCGCCCTCTGTGAGCGTATCGCCTATCTTGAAGGTGCCGTTGTCTGGCAGTCCGATGATATCACCTGCCCAAGCCTCATCTACCGTGCTCTTACGCTGTGCCATGAACTGGACAGGACTGGTGAAGCGCATGGTCTTGTTGTGCCTTACATGTAAATAAGGTGTATTACGGGTGAACTTGCCAGAGCAAATCTTGCAGAATGCGATGCAAGAGCGATGGTTAGGGTCAATGTTGGCTGTGATCTTGAAGATGAAGCCAGTGAACTTCTGCTCATCAGGTTGCACGGAGCGCTCCAATGCCTGCACAGGACGTGGACAAGGAGCTATCTCCACGAAGCAGTCCAGCAATTCCTGCACACCAAAGTTATTCAAGGCAGAGCCGAAGAATACAGGAGCCAGATGTCCATCCAGATAGGCCTGATGATCAAACTCTGGATAGACACCCTCCAGCAGGTCAAGGTCGGCACGCAATTGCTCTGCCTGCCTATTGCCAATGTGCTGCTCCAACGCATCCGTATGGATATCTACCTCCACCTTTTCCGTCACTACTTGCTTGGAAGGCTGGAACAAATTGAGGCGCTGCTCGTAGATATTATACACGCCCTTGAAGCGAGCGCCATTGTCGATGGGCCATGAGAGCGGACGTACACTGATCTGCAGTTGTTCTTCCAGCTCGTCCAGCAGGTCGAACGGATCCTTGGTCTCACGATCCATCTTGTTCACGAAGATGATCACGGGCGTATTGCGCATGCGACATACATCCATCAGTTTCAGCGTCTGTGCCTCCACACCTTTGGCACCGTCTATCACGATAATCACGCTATCTACAGCCGTCAGCGTGCGATAGGTATCTTCCGCAAAGTCCTGGTGTCCTGGGGTATCCAGAATGTTGATCTTGTAGTCATGGTAGTCGAACTCCATCACACTGGTAGTCACGGAGATACCACGCTGCTTCTCGATGTCCATCCAGTCGCTGGTGGCAGTCTTGCGTATCTTGTTACTCTTCACGGCACCAGCCACTTGTATCTGTCCGCCAAAGAGCAGCAGTTTCTCAGTAAGTGAGGTCTTACCAGCATCAGGGTGTGCCACGATGGCAAATGTTCGTCTACGGGATATTTCGCTATTCATCTTCTCTTGTTATTTATTATGGGCTGCGAAATTACAAAAAACTGCCAGACTTCGCAAATAATTAAGATTATAAAGCACCAAATAATGCATCAAGTGTCACTTGGCTCTGCACTTCTGATGAATGGATATTCTCCTTCAGGCCATATGTTGTTATGAAAGTGAGATGCACAGCTTCACGCACACCCGTTTCTTGCTCAAAATCAGCCATACGGTTTCGTAACTTGTCTTCTTCCTCTGCACTAATAGCATAGAGGGCCTTACTATACTTCAACTCACACAGGTTTATGATATGGTCGGCACGCTCTATGATTAAGTCAATCTGAGCGGCAGGATGGCTGTCCTTACTTCTCCACGAATAATACTCTGTACGGATTCGATCTATTCCAAGTGCCTTTTTGATTTGTGGAATATGGGCCATACATAGTCGTTCGAACGCCAGTCCGAGCCATGTGTTATGCTTTGGGGTATTGATGCTATTCATCCAAAAATGTTCATCAGTAGTCCTATGCCGACAGAAGTCGTGATAAAACTGTGTATAGAAATCTGTAAGCTGATAAATACCATTGTTGAAATTGATTTTCCGCTCCCTGACATTATATCTACGTATGAAGTCACAATTCTCAAGGTTTTTGAGCATTTTACTTAGGTGTCCTCCTGTTTCCTTGCCTATTTTTTCGCTGATTTCATTACGTGTAAGCCCCCGCTTGTGTTCTGTCAGCAATTGCACTATCTGAAGATATGGCTGAGGATTCTTGAATAAGGACTTAAACAATCGCTGGTATTCGGTATCCAATTCAGCATCTGCAGAGAAGAACAGCCGATCTATATTCTCAGTAAGGCCATACTTAGGGGAGAGCAGGCTCAGATAATATGGTATTCCACCGAAAATCATATAGGTTTGTGCAATACTGAGTCTGCTCCACTTAAACTTATTTGCTATGATGTATTCTTCCGTCTCTTTCAGAGTGAAAGGATGCAGGTGCATTTCGTGTGTAATGCGATTATGCAATCCTCCGTGATTGTCTATAATATTGTCTATCATCCAAGTGGTGGCAGAACCACAGACAAAGAGCTTGATATTCTTTTGACGTGTGCACCAACCATTCCAAAACAAATCAAGCGCTTTGACCAGCCCTGAGCGTGGAGTGTCAAGGCAGGGCAGTTCGTCTATAAATAGCACAACCTGCTTCTGGTGCAGCCTAGGTTGCAAGGCATCTTTCAAGGCAGAGAATGCCTGCATCCAGTTTTGAGGCATCTTCCCCGTATAGCCACATTGACGAAGTGACATCTGAAAGCTGAATAGTTGCTCCTCTTTACTACCTTCCAACACACCTGTCATATCAAAGTCTATTTGACCCTGAAAAGTCTGCGTGATCAAGTAAGTCTTACCTACTCGTCTACGTCCATAAATAGCCACAAACTCAGACTTATTACTATTCACATATTGTCTTAGGAGTTCCTGTTCACCTCCTCTACCGATAATCCTATTCATAATCAGACTGTTTTAACGCCACAAAGATAAATGAAAGATCGGTTAAAACCAACTTATAATGCGCCAAAATCAAAATAATTTCTACATTTTGGCGCGGTTTAGCATTTATAATGCGCCAAAATAGCAAATTTTTATCGATTTTGGCGCAGTTAATGGAGAAGCGCAGCAATGGCTCTCAAACAACTGCATCCTCAAAGCTATAAATAAAGAAATAGGGCATTATTAAGAATGATTCCATAAATAATGTTAAAACAAAAAGGGGGATTAAACTTTTAGACAAGAGGACAATCAAAGAAAAAGGAGAAAATTGTAAATTTACAACCTGAAAAAAGAATGATCACTATGACAACAGAAGAACCATTCAAATACATCGAAGTGCACTTGTATCCCAATGAAATGATAGGACTTCATGAACAAGATACTTGGGAGTTGGTATATATCAGACAGGGACAAGGCACCAGGATCATTGCAGAAAAAGTATCTCCATTCAAGTCAGGCGAAGTCACCGTGATTCCGCCTCGCATCCCCAACTGCTATCAGTTCGATAAAGAGAATACCGACCGTGAAGGTAAAATCCACAATATCAGCGTGTTTTTCTCTACAGACTTCCTGAAGCGCTGTGCAGACACCTTCCCAGAGATCAAGGAGCGTGTAGAGCAGTTCATGCAGCTCGACACGGCTTTGGAGTTCAACAAGAAACTGGCTCAGCGCATTGCCAGCGTACTGCTTTCCATGCGTGAGATGACAGGCTTGCAGCGTATCTCACAGATGGTACATCTGGTGGTGCTGATGACAGAGCCCGACAATGGGCAGAGCATCGGTAAGCGTAAGAAATCTGAGGACCATGACGAGAAAATGCTCAAAGAAGTAGAGGTGTATGTATATTGCAATGCCCAACGTGACTTTAAGCTGGAGGACATTGCCAAGCATGTGGGCATGAACCGCACGTCTTTCTGCGTATTCTTCAAGCGGGCTACTGGCAAGACGTTCATCACCTATCTCAACGAATATCGCATGGAACTGGCTTGCAAGCAGCTGCGTGAAGGCACGCTTTCCATCTCTGAGGTGTGCTACAAGTCTGGTTTCAACGATGTTCCCTACTTCAATCGCACATTTAAGAAGATGATGGGCGTGAGTCCTACGGAATACCGCAGTAAGGCACAGCAGTAATCCTTGTTTTTCATGATTCACAAGAAACGGTTATTGTCTTATTTTTAAGTTATTCTTGTTTTATTTTGCATAGCTCGATTATTTATCATATCTTTGCCAGAGACAACAAAGCTTTGTGAATCTTGAAAGATAAAGCTACATGTGAATACCAAGTGTACCACTTTTTGCCCATCAAGTGTGCGCAAAGAGTCCTTGACCTTAACCCATGGATTTTGTCCTACGTTTCTGAAGGAACGGTAAAGGCAAAAATCGGGGATAAGCCCATATTCTTTACCTCTGGTGATGTGCAGCTTCACCCTCTCAAGGCGCAAGATGTCTTTTCTTCTGAAGAGTGTTTACCTGTCGATACGCAAAAAGTAGAAGTCATCACCTTATTTATATACCCCCAGTTTCTGAAAAACTTGGCACATAACTTCCCTGAGTATGGAGAAGTCGTGGCTCATATTCAGAGCATTGACCAGCTGGTGCGCTACGATGCCATGCGGGCCTCCCAAATCGCCGAAAAGCTGGAAGCCATGAGCAGACTTAGTGTTCCAGAGCGCATCCCAATGGCGCTGGACACGTTATGCCTCCTCTGATCCAACATCCGACAATCCTTATAGAATATCCGACAAAAGCCCAAACATCAAATGAACTAACTTTGCACATGTAAGGTTATATGCATTGCGTATAATCCTAAAAATGTTAGTTCAAAAATTTACCGCTGTGGCGATGTGAATCGGTACAGCGGTTTTTCTTGTGCACAGGAAGAAATTCTTCTTTGCGTACGATGGAGTTCAACTCCTCTGTCGTGAGAATGCTTCAACAGGCTGGTTCGTTACTCCCGCTTACTTCCCTCATCTCAGGCTTTTCACGTCTTTGGCGTAACTCACGTCAATGCCTTCCGTATCCTTCATCAGCTTACTGATGCTATGCTGATTCGTTTCTACTTTACCACTCACCAGTTCTGGAATGTTGTAAGAGAAGAACAGGTCTTCGTAGTAATTCACAGGATCCTTCTGTGGCAACAGAAAAGGTTTATGGGCATGACCTTCCTCATCGATGTAGGTGAAGAAAGGACGGGTATAGAGACCGTCTATCCTGCGGCTGCTGAACACCAGCCATCTTCCGTTGCTGCTCCAGGAGTGGTAGCTGTCTGTGGCATCAGGGCTGTTGGCTTCTGTGAGTGGGCGCATCTCGCCGCTCTGAAGGTCGATGATATACAGGTCTGCCTCTGGATGCCAGATGGAGAAATTGCCGGCATCGTGCAGGGTCACTACCATGAATCGTCCATCTGGAGAAATACGGGGGAAAGAAATGCTTCTTCCCTCCTTTACGGCATTGTAAAGTGTATCCACCTTAGTGCCGAATGTACGGTTCTCAACGTCTACGTCTATGCGACAGAGGCTATAATGCACATCTTTATAGGTCAATGGCAGACTGTCCACTTTCACAGCTGAACAGAAATACAGGCTACTTCCATCAGGCGAGAAGGTAGGGAAGGTCTCGAAGGCATTTCCGCTCTTCAGCAGCGGGTCGCTGAATACCTCATGGCGTTTCACGTCGTAGATTACCACGTCTGAGGCATTGTCGAACACTTCCAAGATGTTGTCACTATGCGCGAAGAAGGCCTGCTTGGTGTCGTTTACAGAGAATGCCATATAATCCTCTGACGGATGCCAGTAGGGATAGACAAGGGCGGAGACGGTCTCATCCGTCTGAGTATTCAGCTTCTCTGTCTTACTGCCTTGCAGCATCACCGTTCCTGCACTCTTGGCACGCATGTGGAAGGTCATCTTCTCAGGATTGCGTGCAGGGAAGCTATGGCAGTTTACACAATTATAATCTGTAAATTGGTTTTCATAGATGGGTGTCTGCCCGTAGGTCCCTAAGTCGCGCTGATAGATTCCCATGCGGTTCCAGAATGTATAATAGTCTGGCTGCACTAAGCGATAGGCCAGATAGGGATCTATCTCTTCACGGGCCACATGGATGGCAAAGGGGCGGTATGCCGTCCACTCTCCATGCTCTTTCTGGCAGATTGTCAGATGGATGTCGCTTCCTCTGTTGGCATCAAGCAGCGTCTGCCACTTCTCGGGGGGAATGACGAAAAGGCCGTCATCATCTGCATGCACCTGAATCTGACTGCCGTCAGTGCCATCGACAAGAAGCGCGGCCCTGTGGTCAGCGATGGCAGTTCAGCGTTAAGCATAGAAGTGTCTGATACTATGATAACATCTGCTTTAAGTAGTTCCTTGTGTTTTTCGCAGAATGTTTCGAGGCTTGGGGAAGCGATTCCCTCCTCGCCTTCAAGGATGAACTTGACATTATGCCTCAAAAGACCGTTCTTAACCAGATATTCGAAGACTTTGGGCCTGAATAAAACTCTGTCCTTTGTCATCATCTGCTCCGCATGCCCAGATATGTCCGTCTTTGATGATGGGTTCGAAAGGAGACGTTCTCCAAAGATCAAGCGGCTCCATGGGCATCACATCGTAACGCCCGTATATTAGAACAGTTTTAGCAGTTGGATTTACAATCTTCTCCGCTTTATTGTATTTGACATAACGCATTGCTGTTTTGATAAGCAAATATAGAGGTTATTT
>ERZ842401.2397-NODE-2397-length-25103-cov-3.879471_pt1 | contig 25103 bp, 17 predicted proteins | sample MGYA00521270_ERZ842401 | MGnify/ENA primary metagenome ERZ842401 (study PRJEB31892, sample SAMEA3878208) | bioreactor metagenome | biome: Moose rumen | place: Sweden | collected 2011-10 | study: EMG produced TPA metagenomics assembly of the PRJEB12797 data set... | reverse complement strand
GGTGGCGTTGGCAAATCAACCGTAACAGCCAATCTTGCTGTGGCTTTGGCTATGAGCGGAAAAACAGTAGGGCTTATTGATGCTGATGTTTTTGGACCATCAATGCCCAAAATGTTTGGTCTTGAAGATTTTAGTCCCGACACGGAAACTATTGATGGAAAAACCATAATAGTTCCAGCGCGTAAATACGGAGTTAAAATGCTTTCGATGGGTTTTTTTGTTGATAGCGAAAGCCCTGTTATTTGGCGTGGACCTATGGCATCTAATATGCTCAACCAAATAATAAACGATGCCGATTGGGGACAACTTGACTACTTACTATTTGACCTTCCTCCCGGTACAAGCGATATACATCTTACTGTGGTACAAACGGTTAAGCTTGCTGGTGCTATAATCGTTAGCACACCACAACAGGTGGCAATGGCCGACGTGATAAAAGGCATAAACATGTTTCGCAACGACAAAATAGACGTTCCAATACTTGGAATAGTGGAAAACATGGCATGGTTTACGCCTGCCGAATTGCCAAACAACAAATATTATATCTTTGGTAAAGATGGTAGCAAACCCGTGGCAGAAAAATATGGCATAGACTTGCTTGGACAAATTCCTATTGTCCAGTCGATTTGTGAAAGTGGCGATCTTGGCAAACCAACGGTTCTTGACAAAAATTCTATTCAAGCAGAATATTTTTTCAACGTTGCTAATAAAATAATCGACAAATTGGAAAAATAAAAAAGTAAAAGAAACAATTCAAGTTTAATATTTTATACAAAATAAAAACCACAAAACAGCATTTATTTTGCAGTTTTGTGGTTTTGTTTTTATATAAAATTAGTAAACTTTATCTTGTTTTGAAAAATGCAACAGCCGTTTTAAGAGTTTCGCTTTGAGCTGCCATGTTTTGGCTTGTAGAAGCCAATTCTTCGGCAGATGCTGCATATTCTTGAGTGATTTCGTTCAATTGTTGAACTGCGCTGTTAATCTGCTCAATACCTAAAGCCTGTTGCGACGATGCAGCAGATATTTCGCGAATAAGGTCGGCTGTTTTTTCCATATCAGGAATAATGTTTTTTAGCAACGAACCCGCTTTTTCCGCAATTTGAAGACCTTCTTTGCTTACAACATCTATTTCAGATGCCGCCTTAGAACTTCTTTCTGCCAATTTTCTAACTTCGGCAGCCACAACAGCAAAACCTTTACCATGTTCTCCCGCACGAGCTGCTTCCACAGCCGCATTCAACGCAAGAATATTTGTTTGAAATGCTATATCATCAACAATGGTTATTTTTTCAGCAATTTGTTTCATAGCATCCATACCTTGCAAACTTGCTTTTGTACCCATACGTATGCTTTCTAACGCTGTTTGAGCAATTTTTTCGGTTTGACGAGCGTTGTCGCTGTTTTGGCTTATTGATGCCGACATTTCTTCTATTGAAGATGATACTTCCTCTGCTGAAGATGCTTGTTGGTTGGCTCCCGTACTCATCATTTGAGAAGTGTGAGCCATTTCTGACGAACTTTGATAGATTGAATTTGCTCCGTTGACAATATTATCAACAATATCTTTAAGTTTTTGCGACATATCGTTGAGTTTCTTTGCCATAATACCAAGTTCATCTTCTCCTATTTCTGGCACTTTTTTAGTTAGATCACCTTTTGAAATATCCACAAAACCATTAACGGCATTGCTTATTGGATTCATAATTGTGTTTATCATACGTCGTGCTAACAATATACTTATCACCAAAACAATTGCTATGGATATGTACATAAGCAAACTGCCAACAACTACACTCATACCAACGGTCATAAGTGTTGACATAACAACGTTAGAACTTCTTTCTACAATAGCTTCTGAGTGAGCAAGTATTCTGTCGCCCATGTCTTCGATTCGCAAATTGCTTGCTTTAAATTTTTTTAAAAGTTCAAAATATTTGTACGATAATTCTCCAAATTTTGCTTGGTTGTCGATCATTTGGTTCATAGCTGTGGTTTGACCCAATTGAGGAGCAAAACCTTTAATTTTATCAACACAAGCCATCACATCTGTTATTGTTTTACCAATTTTTTCGGGATCGTCTTTGTACAACAAGTTGTTGTTTTCCAATCGGAAAACTTTGTCGCACACAAGTACACGATTTATGGCCTCTGGCGAACTTGGTTGGTTGGCGGCTGCATCGCGTATTTGTTCTACGTTTTTTACAAAATCTTTTTTATATTTTTCCATCTCAACAAGTCTGTCGTTGAGAGTTACTCGCATTTGTTCATTTTGTGTTACCTCAGGAATATATTCCGACATTATAGTAGTAAGGCTATCTAAAATACTTCCTTTTACTCCATTTTTTTTGAGATCATTTATGCCACTTTGAACTTCTGCAAAATATTTTTTTGCTTGTTCAATATCGTTTTCGTCTTTTGTAAGAAGGTAGCCTCTAAGATTATAAAGTGCTTTTGTCATGCTCTTATTTACCTGCATACTACCCACAAATTCTGGAGACGCATCAACTATCTTTTGCATATTATTTTTAATTATTCCCAAAATAATTATGGAAGTAATTATAGAACTGAATGCAAAAAACAATATAATACCTATACGTATTATAATTTTGGCTTTTAGTGATTTGTTTAAATTCATATCTATGTTGTTTGTTATGTACTTGGTATTTGATAAAATTAACAAAAGTTGTGCAAATTACCATTATTTTAGGAATTTTTTGCATATTCTGATGGAGAAACACCAAAATGATTTTTAAAAATCTTTGAAAAATGTCCTAAATTGTTGAATCCAACCGAATACGCCACTTGGCTTACGTTGGCTTTTTTTTCTTTTATAAGCCTGCCTGCTTGTTCGAGACGGATATTCCTAATAAGATCCGAGGCATTGATACCAGCCAAATCTTTAAGTTTTCGATGTAGTTGCACCCGCGACATACCAATATCGCAAGCAAGTGCTTCAACATTAAAATCGGGATCAGCAAGGTTGTCGTTTATGCTTTTTATTATTTTATCCATCAAAGTTTTATCAACATCTTCAACATCAATATTTTCTATTTTTTCTTGTAAAATTTGTTGGTTTCCAGAAAATTTACCCTTTAAAACAACCATTTTGTCGAGAATATTTTTCATTAGCATTTGCAATTCGTCGATAACGAAAGGTTTTGCCATAAATCCATCAGCCCCCTTGTTAAGACCTTCCAAACGGTTGGCTATCTCGGCACGGCTGGTTAATAGTATCACGGGTATATGATTTATGTTGACGTTTGATTTTATCATTCTCAACAGTGTAAATCCGTCCATTCTTGGCATCATTATATCACTGACAACAAGGTCTATTTCTTGTTCCAAAAGAATTTTCAAGGCTTCTTCTCCATTATTGCAAGAAAAAAAGGTGTATGTTTTTGAGAGTTGCTGCGAAATATAGTCGCAAATTTCTTGGTCGTCGTCCACCACAAGTATTTTGTATTTTTTTGTGGTATTTTTTACAGTTTCAACATTTTCTAGTGCAGACACAATAGGTGATGGTGTTTGTTGTATTTCATCGTCAGAAAGATGACTTTTTCCCAACGGAATGGTTACAGTAAACACACTACCATGGGTATCTTTTCTGTTTTGCGCACTTATTTGTCCGTGATGTTGTTCAACTATTATTTTGCAAATGTTGAGTCCTATACCAGTACCTTCTGTTTTTTCTATTGGACGACTATCTGTTTGATAAAACCTGTTGAAAATGTTTTTGATGTCGTTTTCGTTTAAACCTTGACCCGAATCTTCAACGGTTATAACCGCAAATTCGTTTTCTTCAGATTGTTTTCTTTCGAGTTTTACAGAAATATTGCCACCGTCGGGTGTGTATTTAAATGCATTAGAAATTAAATTTACAATCACTTTATCAAAATTATCTGTATCAATATAGGCTTCTATGGGTTGTTCGGGATTGCTAAAATTGAAATTAATATTTCTATTCGTAGCGGCTTCGTCGAAAAGTTTTACCGATTGAAATATGTAATTGCCCAAATCTGTAAGCCTGCAAACAAGCTTGGTTTTCTTTTTGTCAAACTTACGCAAATAAAGTATTTGGTTTACAAGATTAAGTATTCTGTTGGCATTATGATTTATAGTTTGAAGTTTTTGCAAATTAGCTTGCGACTTTTCTTCATTTATCAATTGATGTAAAGGCGAAATTATCATTGTCAAGGGAGTGCGTATGTCGTGAGTGGCATTGATAAGCAATTGAGTTTTTTCTTCATAATTTTTTTGCTTTTTGCGCCGTTTTACAAGCATAAAAATATAGTATGCTATCGCTGAAAATAAAATTATATAAAAAACGTATGCAATAGGTGTTTTGTACCACGGTGGCATTACAGTTATACCAATAGTCTTATAATCAGAACAATATCCGTTTTGACAAGCACGAATTTTCATTTCGTATTTGCCAACAGGAAGGTTGTAAAGCATAACGGTATTGTGTCCATGTGGCAACGATACCATTGGAGAGCCATTGAGCGAATATTCAAAAACTATGTTATCTGATTCGGGATAATCGAATGTTGTAAACTCCATATCTAAATAGTTTTGTCCGTAACTCAAAACTGGAGTTTCTCGCTGCGAAAGTAAAAGTTTTTTGCCAGAAATATACACATCCGACAAAACTGGTTGTGGGATATTGTAGTTTCTAAAATCCTCAGCTGCTGGATTAAAAGCAGTAAAGCCTTTGGAGTTTCCAAAAATAAAAAGATCATTGGTTAATTTTAAGCCAATGTTTTTTATATACTCGCGATCAGAAAGCCCAACGTCGTTAATATGAGCAATAAAAATATTTTCGTCTTTTTTATAATGCCAAATGCCGTTGCTTGTGCTAATCCAAAGCCCGCCAGCACTATCATCGAGTATTTTTTTTATGGTAATGTTTTCAAATACTTGAGAATTTGGGAACGTATCAACGGTATTTTTTGATGTATTATATATAAAAAGTCCTCCATTTGTACCTATTACAATTTCATTTTCGGAATATTTTTTTATCGAAGAACAATTTTTCCCCTCAAGCACGTTGTGGTTACTTCCAACAAAGAAAGTTTTGTTCTTGGTATCATAACACGTAGTACCCGAAACTGTGGCAATCCAAAGTTTTTCACCGTCAAGAAACATGTCGTTAATCCAATTGTTGCACAAATAGCCACCTTCTCGTGATGTTTGGTACATATTCATATTCTCGCTTTTTAGCGTTACCAAGTCTATGATTTCCAATCCATTTCCAAATGTAGCAGCATACAACTCGTTGGCTTCTATGTTTTCTACAATTTCAGAAGTGTTTGAACAATTGTATTTTGTTACCAATGATTTTTGAAAATTTGACTTATTAAAACTATAAACACCATTTTTTGTTCCAATATACATTTTGCCATTATTGCCAACAGAAATACAATCGGTATTTTCGTTATTCTTAAACGTGTTTAAAACCTTACCAGTGGTATCGGTTTGATAAATAAAACCGTCCGACATACAACACCACATAGTATTATCTTGTGCAAGGCATGCCGAATTAACTGTCGAATACACGTAACAATTGTCTGGGGGCATGTTCCAAGTACAAAAAACTGGTTGTACACTTGGTATAAGTGCCAACCCTTTATTTTGAATGCCTGCCCAAATATTGTTTGCTTTGTCGGTATAAATAGCCATTACCGTAGCCGTAGGGATACATTCTTTAAAAACTTCACAACCAGCGGCTCGAACATTAATATAAAGTATCCCTTCGCTCTTTGTACCCAGCAATAAAACGTTTTCTGTAAGTTTGTGAGCAGAAACTATATCGTAGTTAACAAGCGGAAAATTCTGCAACTTTCCGTCCTTTAGCATAAGAATACCTTCTTTACAAACCACAATTACTCCTTGTGAAGTTTCAAAAAAACCAATTGGATTTCCAATATTTGATTTTTCTCTTAAAATAAGTTTTGGATTTTCGTCAGGTGTAAAACAACTTACAACACCGTAATTATCGCATTTCCAAATACGACCAGATGCATCTTGAAAAACATCCATATAAAAATCATCGTTATCGCCCGAAGAATACTTAGAAATTCTTGTCAATGCAAAAGTTCCTCTTACAATTTCGTAAAGACCATAACTTGACGTTCCAGCAAGCAATTTTCCATCACGAGTTTCTAAAAAACATTCTATCCTCGGTATGTCGATAACATCTTTAGAAATGCGAATAGGAATAAAATAATCTTTTTCGCGGTTGTAATAAGCACAACCTGAATTTGTTCCAACAAAAAGTGTCCCGAAAGAATCTTCAAAAAGACAAGTAATTTCGTTGTCATTTATAGTGCTATCCATACAATTGTTGGAATGTAAATAGGTGTTAAACTTGTAGCCATCGTACCTATTAAGCCCGTATTCTGTGCCAACCCATACATAGCCATAACTATCTTGACAAAAACAAGTTATCTGATTGGACGACATCTTATCGCTTGCAAAGAATTTTATATCTTGGGCAACAATGCATTGACAGAAAAATAATAATATAAATATCGCCAGTAAACGGCGTAATGTAAATTTCATCTCTTAAACAATAGTGTAATATTATTTGACAAAAATAAGCATTATTAAAAATAAAAACTAATTTTTTATCAAAATTAGCATACAATATGTTTTTCTAAATAAAAATTTTTTTTTTGAAAATCCATAACCAATGTTTTATTTTGCACACAAAAAATGAACGATTTTATTATAATTTTTAGCATAGTCGCTGCAATAATATGGGGAATATCCTTTGCGGTAAGACGTAACAAACCCGAACTTGGAAAAATTCTTTCGTGGGTAGCAATATTTATATTGGTGATATTGGTTATTTTGAGGTTTATATTTTAAAAAAAACGAAAAAATACCAAAAATTTTCAACTGTTAGGCATATAAGTTGCATTTACAATTAATAAAACCATTAAAACGCCAAAATTATGCAAAACAGGACGAAACTTTTTGTAGAAAGCCCTATGCTTGGTGGCTACACGCTATCGGTAAGGGACGATTGGTCGTACAAAATAAAACACGTAAACATAACCGCCAATGAAAAAATTGAATATGAAAAAACATTCGGCGACGAAATAATAACATACGACGAATTTTTTAATTGGTGGAAGGAATTGAACAAAATTGAAAAAACAAAAAACAAGACCGTAACCATAAAAAAAGAAACCGCTTCACAAAGCAGTGGTTCAACTGACAATGAGATGGCTACGGAAGAAATATCTGTTGCTCCTACACGTGAAGAAGAGGAAATTTTGGGTATTGACAGCGAAACTCCCATTAGACGAAACTCTCAAGGCGGTGTAAATATTATTTTGTAAAATTTTTATCACTGTAGAAATGGAAGATCGTATTAAAGTTTTTGAAGAGAATACAATGATAGGTGGCTATGCTTTGGCTGTACGTGATGAATGGTCGTATAAAATAAAACATGTAAACATAACAGAATACGAAAAAGAGGAATATATAAAAAAATTTGGTGAGGAAATTATAACATACGATGAATTTTTTAATTGGTGGGTAAAACTCAACAACCTTGGAAACTATTCTAAATAACAAATAAAAATTTAAAATAGCTGTTAAATTCGACTTAAAAAAGCAACAATTTTTTTCAGAAATTAATTCAGTTTATAACCATCAGCATATAATGCGGCATTGTGAGGATGTTTCCCATTTGCAAGCGATAAAAAAAATACCATCGCGATAAGTGGTAAAAAACATACTTATCGCTAAAGTATCCGATTATTGTATGGCGGTTACTATTTTATTAACTAATTAGCAATCAAAATATTAAATTAAATTTCACTCCAAAATAAGTCGTCAATTGTTACTTGGTTGTCAACGATATGAGAGTGCTTGTTTTCTTTTAGACCGTGGGATGTTACCATCGTCAAATGTAGAGTTTGATCCATGGTGGCAGACTCTCGGAAAATTGAAACACGTTTTTCAAGAGTCGCGCGGTATGACGAGGATATTTCATATTTTTTGTCGGAAAAATACAACTAAAAGTTTTATGACAAAAGGAAAATAAGTTATCTTTGCAGTAGGAAATAAAACTCCTGACATCGGCATTAGATATGGCGGTATTAAAGATAGGTAAAATTATGACAGAGAACCAAACAAATGATTTGAGCAAGTTTATTGCGCTGATACTTCGGCACAAACCACAAACAATCGGTATTCAGCTTAATAAAAACGGCTGGGCAAATGTCGATGAACTTATTAAAGGCATCTCAAAACATAAAAAAAAGCCTTTTTCAATGGAAATGCTTGAACAGATTGTAGTCGAAGACGAAAAAAAACGATATTCATTCAACGACAACAAAACATTGATACGTGCCAATCAAGGTCATTCTATTTCTGTTGACGTTGAACTTAAAGAATGTCGCCCGCCAGAAATTCTCTATCATGGAACCTCAGAAAAATTTGTTTCCTCAATTGACCATGAGGGATTGTTGCCAAAATCAAGACTTTACGTCCATCTTTCAAAGGACATTGAAACAGCAAAATCGGTCGGCAGTCGTCATGGAAATCCGATAATTTACAAGGTAAAAAGTTTGGCAATGCACAACGTAGGATACAAGTTTTATCTATCTACAAACGGCGTGTGGCTGGTCCAAAAAGTACCTGTGGAATATTTGGAAAAATAGTTTAATCATTTTTACGGTGTTATGATTGTGAAAATATGCACATTAACAGAAGTGTAATAAGTAATAATATCCACCACAAAAAAATTCTTATCCCGTCCACCACGAAATAAGAATTTTTTTAATTACGAATTATGAATTTTCAACTTTCAATTTTCAATTGTTTCAAACCGCCAATCTCTCCTCAATATCTTTGAAAACATCCTTGTCGTTGGTGAGTTTGAAGGGGTCGGTCTGGGCAAACCACCAATCGTTGTAGGGCAGGCGGACGTGGCGTTGGAGGGTCTTGTTGAACTTGGTTCGGGCAAGCACGCCTTTGAGGATTTCGCCAACGCGGAGAATGCCGTCGTAGCCAACGGGAATGTGTTCATCGCCGAGCGCAAAGGTGGGAACGCCGAGGTGTCCCGCAACCGACGCAAGTCCCGGGTGACGGATTATGAGGAAGTCGGTTTTGATACGGTTGAGGAGTTGCGGAAGTTGGAACGCACGGGTTTTGCTGACAGTGTAATGCGGTATATCTCCGTATGTGTCAACAAGTTCCTTCAATGTATCCTGATTTTTGCCTGCACCGTCGTACACGGGGTCGTGGTGGAAAACAAGTGCGCCTTCGTTTTTGATTCCGAGTTCTGCCAAAACGCTTATCAAACCGTGAGCGTATGCCGAGCCGGTGAGCACCATTCCGTGTTTGCCCTTGAAATATTCGCGGTATTCAGCCAATTTTGGAGCGATTCGGGCGTGTTCACTTTCTATGAATTTTTCAGCCTCATCTTCCTTGCCAACTACCTTAGCGATAGCCCTCAACCATGCGTCAGTACCCTTAATTCCGTAAGGTTGCGGAGCGTCGATTTGCGGAACGCCAAACTGGTCTTCGAGAGCCGCACCCATATATCCGCCGAGGGTTTCGCAGAAAGTTGTGGTTGCCACAGCCTCCGACGCCTGACGAATCTCCTCAAACGATGCGCAGTCCAAGAGGTAATTGACCCTTAGTCCAAGCGGTTTCAATAGGTCGGTGAACCAATCAGTACCCCAAAGAGCAACGATGTTAATGAGGTCTTTTTGTTTTTTAACAGGGTGTTTTTCAACGATTTGACGCAACACGCCGTGGAATGCAACGTCAAATCCCGTACTCCAATGTTTGCTGCGGAATCCCTCGCAATGAAGCGGAATGATTGGCACGCCAACTTCTGGCTCCATCTCCTCGGCAACGCTGTCGATGTCTTCGCCAGTAATAGCTGTGGCACAAGCCATTGCAATAAAAATTGCTTTGGGATTGAAACGCTCTTTTGCCACTTTGATAGCCTGACGGAGTTTTGCGCTGCCGCCAAAAACCATATCTTTTTCTTGAAGGTTTGTGCTGATACACAGCGTGTTTTGTTGAGGTTTGCCGCGACGAGCAAGACCCATGTGCATTGTGAGGTTGAATTTTGCGTCCTCGCTACTGCAACCGATTGGCGCATGATTGATAAGCACACAGTCGGTGAGGTTGCCAATTTGACATTGCACAATTGCGTTTGAGCACATAGTTTCTTGATTGAGAGGACTTTGAAGTTCACAAAGTCTGCACCCCTGACCTGCGCCCTTGCATCCGCCGTGCTTCTTGATGCTGCGTTCGTCGTAAGCCGACTGACGGATAAGTTCCTTAGCCGAACCGTCCCAACCGATAATTGTACCGAGCCTCAACTCGCGGTTTTCGACGGTGGTCATATCGAGATTTATTCTTCTTGCCATAATGTTTTTGTTAAATTTTCTTATTATGTTTTGTTGTTCGTTTTATGCGTGAGAAAAAGTATCTTTTGCTACGCGTCTTATATAAACTTGTTTTGAAAAATCGGATTTTCCTGGTACGCCAACGGCATCTGCCCTGCATCTTTGGCAATGACGATAGATTTTTATGTACTTTTTAGCTTTATAACGTGCTGTAAAAAGTTGTTTACAATCAGGAGCAGGTTCGTTTATTAAGTCTGCTTGCGGAATAAGTGGAATTATGTTGTAGAATTTTGCCCCTGCTTCAGCAACTGTTTTTGCTATGGCTTCTATGTCGTTTGCATTAATGTTTGGAACAAGTACGGTGTTAACTTTTACTGTTATGCCAGCCTGTGATATTTTTTTTATGCCTTCTATTTGATTGTTGATGAGTATTTCGGCGGCTTCAACACCTTCGTATCGTTTGCCATGATAATAAATAGCGCGATTTAATTGCGCTTCTATTTCTGGTGTTACAGCGTTGACTGTAACGGTTAAAGAATCAATGTTTGCATTAATTATGGCATCAGCTTTTTCTGGCAACAATAATCCGTTGGTACTCATACATTTTACCAATGAAGGAAATTTTTTTGAAACAATCTCAAAAGTTTGTAATGCGTATGGCGTGGCTAACGTGTCGCCAGGACCAGCTATTCCTGCAACTGTAATTTCTGGACAAAGTTCAAGGGCACGTTTTATAACGCTTTCAACTTCTGATACTTTTATAACTTCCGATGTAACACCAGGGCGGTTTTCGTAGTCGTTAATTTTGCGGTTGCAGAATTTACATTCTATGTTACATCCCGGACTTACGGGTAAATGTATTCTGCCTTTGCCACCATGCCCATATTTTGCAAAGCATGGATGTTTTTCTGTTAGTTTGTTGTAGTCTATTGCCATTGGTCTGTTAAATAAAGTTTGTCTTCAATAATTTTGTTTATTAGTGGTTCTATCGGAAACGGCGATTCATAAACAGCTTTGCCCTTGTTTTCGATAAAGTTGGCAGCGTGTTCGCCTATTTTGCTTACAAAAATTGCGCTTACGTCGTTGAGTTGACAAATTACTTTTTCAAACGAGGCTTCTTCATCGTTATGGTTACTATGGCAACAATCTTGGGCGCAGACAGCAGTTGTAGAACGATTTTCTATGTAACTAACACTGTTGTCGGCAGTGTTTAATTCAAAAATTAAAAATTTGTCTGTCATTCCAAAATGTCTATCAACGGCTTGACCCGTTTTTGAGGCAAATGCCATGCGAAATACTTTTGGTTTTTGTATGTTGTCTGTTTTGTACATATTTGTGGTTTGTTGATTTTTAACGTTGCAAAAGTATGCTATTGTAGAATATCTTTCCAAACTTTATAGAAAAAATAGAAAATATATTTGTTTTGTAGTTTTTTGTTTAGTTTTACAACTGAAAAGCATACCCTATTTAGGGTATATTTTGGAAAATAATTCTTTTGGGTGATTGTTTGTTGGTTTTTATCCCTAAAAATGGGGATATTGTATATTGATTTGGTTAAAATTCAGTAAACTTTTTTGGTAAAAAATAACTATAAAAATTTTTTTTTCGTTAATTTTGTAAAACAATAATATTAAAAACAATATGCAAACATTGAAGATATTTTTTATAGTCTGTTTTACTGTAGTTTTTACATCAATTTGTGCTCAAGACACTACGCAACTTTACGAATTGCAGCCGCAGGTGGCAAAAGTGATTGAAGATGCAAAAAACGCAGAAACGGATAGTTTAAAAAAGATGCTTATGGATAGAGCTGCTTTCGATTTTATTGGATTGCTTTATTTTGAAGGGTCTTTTGGTTATAATTTCTATATGTTACCCAGTTTTTCTTCTGTTTATAGTGATGATGGTAAACTAAGATTTATAACGTGGGCTTTGCCGCTTAATGACGGTTCGCATTGCTATTATGGATTTTGCTTATATCGTGATAGTTCAACAAGTTCTACCGTAGTTACTCAACTTGTTGATATGTCGGATATTACTCAAAATCCCCAAACTGCCGACATGCAGGCAAAAAATTGGTATGGTGCTGTTTATTACGAACTTAGACAAGTTGGTGGCAAAAAAAGTAATATATACGCGGCAGCAGGTTGGGACGGTGGTGATTTGTTTTTAAATCGTAAAGTTCTTGAGCAGATAAGGATAAATCAAGAAGGAGAACCTATTTTTGGCGGTGTGTTTAAAAACGAAGAAGCCGACGGTTTGAAACGTTTGGTGTTTGAGTTTACAAAAAAAGCAGGCATGACTTTGCGTTACGATACAAAACTAAAAATGTTTGTTGGCGATCATCTTGCAGCGCCACCTCAATTTAGGGGTAATAAACGTTTTTATGGTCCTGATATGACGTTTGATGGTTTTGTGTTCGACCGAGATAGATGGTTTTATGAGCCAGACTTAGATGTAAAAAACAAATAAAAATGAGCAAAATAAAAATTTTTTTACCGTTAATTATACTTATCTTTGCGGTTGGATGTGGATCTGTTAAACAAGCAGATAGTGTTGCAAGCGAGTTTTATGATTTTATAAAAGAGGAAAAGTTTGTTGAGGCTTGTGGTTTGGTTGATACGCAGGCATTGGCTTACACACCGTTGGAGCGTTGGATTGATGGGTTGGAAGAAAAACAACGTGGAATGGGTAGTTTGTTATCTTATCGACGGGTTGACTATTATACTGTTACAGAACAAAATGTAACACGTGTTGAAATGAAATATTTGGTAAGGTATGTCAATGGTGCGTTGGCAGAAAGCCTTGAGTTTATACTACGTGATGGTAAATATTTTATTACCTATTATGAGTTTAACCCAGAACAAGAAAATGCAAAATAATAGTGTAACAGACTATAATACAATATTGAAAAATTTTGCCGAAATATGTTCTAAAACCGAAAAATGTGTTTCGCAAGCCTTGGAGTATGCAAAAAAGAAAGGACTTGATAATTTGCAGGCTAAGCAGATGGCGAATTATCTTGTAGAAAACAACTACATTAATCATCAGAGATTTGCAGAGGCATTTGCGGCAGATAAGTCGAAGTTTTCTAAGTGGGGATCAATAAAAATTTCTAATGCCTTGAAACTTAAAGGTATAGAGCAAAAATATATTTCTAATGCTTTGCAGTTAATACCATGTGAAAAAATGGAAAGCATGGCAGTTGAACAGATAGAAAAAAAAGCGGCTAAAATAAAATATAAAGATTATAACGATTTGAAAATAAAACTTTTAAGGTTTTGTTTTTCGCGAGGATACGACATAGAAAAATCGAAAATCATAATTGATGCAATAATAAAACAATTGAAAGAAGGTTGACGATGAAACCAAGGTACACCATATTAGCTGTTGACGACACGCAAGTTAACATTATAATTTTAAGAGATATGCTTAAAAATGATTATGATGTTGAAACGGCAAGCAATGGGCAAGAAGCAGTTGAAAAGGCAAGACAGATACTACCAGATCTTATACTTATGGACGTAATGATGCCTGTGATGGATGGATTTTCGGCCTGTCGTGAACTTAAGTCCGATTCTATTACAGCTAACATTCCCATAATATTTCTTACTGCCCGTACCAATGCAGAAGATATTGTAGAAGGGCTTGAGGCTGGCGCTGTTGATTATGTGTGCAAGCCATTTAGTAGGATTGAATTGCAGATGAGGATAAAAAACCACATTGCATTGGTGCAGTCGCAAAAAAAAATAGAGGCAGAATATCGCGAAAAATTGTTGACACAAAGCCTTTTGGACGAAAAAACGCAACAATTATCGTTGATTACCAACAATATAACCGATGCTGTAATTATGTGTGGAAGCGATGGTAAAATTGTTTTCGCTTCTCCATCGTGTAAAAAACTTTTTGGTCTTGACCAAGATTTTTTTATTGGAAAATATTTTTGGGAAACATCTGGTAACAACGGTGAAAACTATAAGATTAAGAAGTTTTTTTCTGATTTGGCTATCGAACGAAAAAAAACATCGCGTTTTGTGTTGGCAGATTCGGAAATAGGCGGTATATCGGCCATAGAATGTAGAGGTACAACTATAATTAGTGCATCAAGACAGATAGAGGGCTTTGTTATAGACATTACCAACATTACTCCTTTGGCATCAGCAATGATACTCCAAAATAGATTAAGGCGTATTACCATGAAAATAAACGAAATAAGTAGTTTTTCACAAAGCCTTATTTTTGGTGTAGGTTGCCTATGTAAAATAACACCAGCCGACGAAGTTATATTGCTTATTGGACGCAGCGATGGAAAAACTCAATATTTTTGTTGCAAAAAAAGTGAAAACAAAATATTTAAAGGTTTGTTAAACGATGGTCAAAATATAGAATTTGCCAATTTTTTAAAAATTCGACCACAAGAAACTTTATCGGGCGAAAATTCTCCTGAAATTCCTCATTGTATATCAAATCGTAACAAAAATTATGCTGTTAATCCGATAATCGTTGGTAAGACAATTGTAGGGTTGGTTTATGTTGGTGGTAGTAGAAAATTTTCAACCGAAGATACCTATTCTGTTGGAATAATATCAAATTTATTGCGCAATGCCATTTATCGTCGGGTGTTTCAACAGCGTTTAAGACAAAAAGAGCAACAGTTACGCAATATTTTTGATTATAGTGCCAATGCTATTATTACCCTTGACAAAAATCTAAGACCAGTTAGGTATAACAATAGATTTTTGGAAATGTTTTTGTTGGAAAATAGCATGGTAGAAGGTCATAAAATAACCGATATACTCCCAAAAGAAACATCTGAAAATCTTTTGCAACTTATTGGCAAAGTAGAGGCGGGATCTCCGTTTGAAACCGAAGAAATGTCTGTTGTAAAATCGCTTGACAACAAGTTTTATGTAGAAGCCACGGTTTCGTACATCAATGCTAAAAACGATAGCCTTGTTTGGTTGCTTATTTTTACTGACATTACCAAACTAAAAAACATAGACCGAACGATTTTTTCTACAATAACCGCCACCGAGGAAAAAGAACGCACCCGTATGGCTCGCGAATTGCATGATGGATTGGGCGCACTTTTGTCGAGCATTAATATTTATATTAATCTTATTTTGTCGCATTCGGTAGAAGATGAGGAAATATTTAACACCCTTGAACTTACAAAATCGCTTGTTGCAGAGGCTATACAAAATACCAAGGAGATAGCCAACAATCTACATCCAGTTATTTTGACACGTTTTGGGCTTGTAGCTACAATTAAGTCGTTTATTGAATCGTTGCAAAAAACACAACTGATAAATATAGATTTTGATTATCAAAATTTCAAAACTATTGAGAATAAAGATTTTGAATTGACACTCTATCGCATAATACATGAGTTGATAAATAATACGCTTAAATATGCTGAAGCACAAAATATTACTATTATTCTTGAAACTCGGTTGTCGTCTATAAATCTATTTTATGCCGACAACGGAAAAGGATTTGACTTAGAAAAACTCCCAGAAAACAAAAATGGTTCGGGAATGGGATTATCAAATATTTTCGGACGGGTGAAATCGCTTAATGGAAATTGTATTTTTAAAACAAAACCGCAAGAAGGCTTGCAAGTATCGGTAGAAATTCCGTATATTGCTTAATTTTTGTGTATAATTAAAACAAAATATAAAAAAATATATTCAAACTTGAAAAATGGACGGAATTAAAATAATACTCGTTGATGACAAGGTGGTGTATAGAAATGCTATAAAGACATTGTTGCAAAAACTTGGCGATGTTGAAATAATAGCAGAGGCATCTAATGGCGCAGAATTTTTGCGTTTGTTAGAAACCAATAAGCCCGACCTTGTATTCATGGATATTGAAATGCCAGAAATGAATGGTATTGAGGCTACAAAGGCTGCTTTGAAAATTAATCCCGACTTGGTGATTATTGGTCTGTCGATGTATGACAATCAAAAGTATGTTAACGACCTTATTGATGCTGGTGCAAGAGGTTATTTGTTAAAACTTAGCGATAACGCACATATTTTTAGGCAAATAATAAAAAATCCGAAAGCAGAAATTTTCTTTTCAAAAGAAATTTCTCCAGAAAAACAACTCGATGACGAGCAAAAAAAGACAATTCTCATAGCAGACGATTTTGAAAATACTCGTTTTGTAATAGAATTTACGCTAAAACAAGCAGGCTATGAGGTTTTGAAAGCAGTTGATGGACAAGATGCTTTAAAATATTTTGATGGTAGAAAAATTGACCTACTTGTTACAGACCTTAATATGCCTCGTAAAGATGGTTTAGAACTTGCTGAAGCCGTAAAAAAAATGGATGCCTACAAGTCGATGCCAATACTATTGCTTACAACAGAGATTAATGAAGAAAAGAAACAAAAATCAAAAGCAATTGGAATTACTGGTTGGATTCAAAAACCATTTGTAATTGACAAATTTTTAATGTTCATTAACAAAGCGTTGAAGTAAACGCTATATTTTTTTAATATAATCAAAACCAAGTGGTAGAGCAGTTTAAACAAAAATATCTTGAGGAGGTTAACGACCTTCTCAACGAATTGGAGGGAACAATGCTCCAGTTGGAACAGCAGCCCGAAAGTCAGGACGGAGTCAACGAAGTCTTTAGGGTGATGCATACCATCAAGGGAACGAGTGGAATGTACGATTTTAAAACCGTAGAGAAAATAACTCACAACATTGAAAATATCTACGGGAAAATTCGTGATTCGCACGGCTCTGTGAGTAAGCAGGTATCGGCAATAACTCTTGAAGGCATAGACCTTGTGCGCCGTCTGCTTAATAAGCCAAGTTCCGAAGACGACATTTTGGTTGAAAATTTTTTAGAAAAACTCGGTGGAGAAAGCTCTCAAAAACAGAATGAGATTGCAGCACCAGAAGGCGAACACACTTTTTATATATTGTTTACGCCTGAAGCCGATGTTGCTGGGCGTGGAATAAACATAAAAAACATACTTGACGATGCGTCCGCACTTGGCGATAGTGTAGTTATTCCAAGATCTTGGCCAGACGACGAAAAATATGCCAACAAGTTTTATATGTATTGGGAAATTGTGGTTGGAACCCAAAAAACATTGGCAGAAGTGGAAGAAATATTTCTTTTTGTGGCTGACGAGGTTAAAATAACAACTATTTCTCAAGGCAATATGATGTTGCAACCACAATTTGTTGCCAAAATAGAACAATTGCAAAGTACAGAATGTGATATTGATGTAGAGCAATTGATGACTTTTGCAGCAGCCCTTGCTCCACAGCAAGACGAAGCATTGCCTTCTTCTCTGCCATCGAAGGTAGAAATCAAAGATGACAAACAAGAAAACGAGGACAAGATTATTAATAGAAGCGTTGGAATGCTTGACCGTAAAACTACAAGCATAAAGGTTGATAGCGACAAACTCGATGAACTAATGAATCTTGTTAGCGAACTTATAACCACAAAGGCCGAGATGATAATTGTGGCCGAAAAATACAATATTCCAGATTTTTCTCGGTTAACAGAAAAAATAGACAAACTATCAAACAAATTTAAGGATAATGCATTGTCAATAAGGCTAATACCTATTGAAAGTATGATGTTGAGGTTTGAAAGGCTTGTTAGAGATTTGTCGCATGAACTCGGAAAGGAAATAGATTTTATTACAGAAGGAACTGATACAGAACTTGATAAAACCATAATTGATAATCTCGCTGTGCCGTTGATGCATATTATAAGAAATAGTGTTGACCACGGCATTGAATCTATCGAACGTCGCCGTGAACTAAAAAAAACGGATCGAGGGAAAATAAAATTTACTGCATTTTATTCTGGTGCCAATGTTTTTATACAAGTTCAAGACGATGGTGCAGGTATGGATCCCGAAAAACTAAGACAAAAAGCCATAGAAAAAGGATTTATAAGACCAGAAGACAAACTTACAACAAGGCAAATTTATGACCTTGTTTTTTACCCTGGATTTTCAACAGCGCAAAAAATTACTGGCATATCAGGAAGAGGCGTTGGAATGGATGTTGTAAAACAAAACATTGTAAATCTGCGAGGTGAAATTGAGATGGATTCAGAAGTAAATCTCGGCACCATCACCACAATAAAGTTGCCGTTAACGTTGTCGATTGTTGATGCGTTGTTGGTTTCTATAAGTAGTAATTTGTTTTTAATTCCGCTCTATGTAATAGATAGTTGCACACAAGTAGATGCAAAAATAATTGATACCGACAATCATCGCTTTGTTTATGAAAACGTGCCAACACCGTTTATTAATTTGCGGCATGAGTTCGAAATATTAGGCGATTCGCCATCAACAATAAATATTATACTTGTTAAGTATAAAGATACAAGAGTTGGTTTGACGGTTGATAAAGTAATAGGAGAACATCAAGCAGTATTAAAATCGTTGGGAAGGTATTTTGCAGATCAAGAATACATTTCGGGAGGAAGCATACTCGGCGATGGAAGGATTGCGTTGGTTCTCGATACAAACAAACTTATACGCCAATTGGAATAAAAAAAGAAATGGAAAATTATTCTAACATAGTCTCTTACTTATCGTTTATGCTCAATGGTAAAATTTTTGCTGTTGGGGTTGATTATGTGCTTGAGGTTTTGGAAATGCAAAAAATAACTTCTATTCCAAAAACAAAACCATATATAAAAGGTGTTATAAATTTTAGAGGCGAAATTCTTCCTGTAATAGATACTTTATTTAAATTTGGAATGGGCGAGTCATCTCTTACAGAAAAAACAGTTATAATAGTTTTGGAGATAAAAAGTGAAGAGCATACACCTTTACAAATAGGCTTTGTCGCCGATGGTGTTAAGGATGTTGTAAGTGTTAAACCGATAGATATAATGGATATTCCAGAGTTTAACGACAAAAACAATACAGAATATACCGAAGGTGTTTTTAAGCACAACGACGACTTTATTACTATTATCAACGTTAACAAAATATTTTCGTTGTCAAGATAAAAAAATAAACCGATGAAAGAAAAAATATTGCGTGCGGCAGAATTTTTTAAAAAAGTAGTTTACGGCACAGTCGTCGGTACAACTATACGTAGGTCTATGGTAACATTGGCCGAGTTTATAATAATATGTTATGTTATAGCCGAATATCGTAGTGCAAAGACTACAGTGTCGCAACAAGAATTTGAACATGTTTCTGCCATTGCTGCAGAATGCGCAGTAAACATTACAGATGATTATAATCAAGTGTTTGATGCTTGTGGTAATCTTGCTGTAGCAATGTCTGCAATAAAAGACAAAGAATATAAGTTAAATTTGGATCGTAGTGATGTTACAGCGATAGTAAAAAAAGTTTTAGAAACACTTCCAAATGCCGAAAATCTTGGAATTTATTGGGAATGGGATAGGTTTGACAGCAAGGATGATGCCATGGCTAAGGACGAACGTTATAAAAAATGGTATGGAAGATTTGTAACATTTTTTGCAAAAACTGATTCTTCGGTGGTTGCTGATTTTTTGTTTGAAATAGATGAAAATCAATACGATGTTGTTAAAAAAACAAAGTTGGCAAAAACTTTTTCACCAGAACTTAAAACCATCAACGGCAAACGTTTAACTGTGATTCCAATATATACACCAATTCTTAATGGAGAAGAGTTTCTTGGTTGTGTAATTTCTTATATTAATATTGGTTTTGTAAATAAAACGTGCCAGATAGTCAAGGAATCTATACCTTTCCAAATGGAAATGTCGATTCTCGACAACAACTCCATAACGATAGCCAGCACTCTTAGTTCTGATTGTACAGGTAAGAAAATAGGAGAAACATTAGGTTCTAAATACGAAGATAAAGAAATTTTTATAGGTAAAAATTATCATAAAAAAGAAGACAATATGTTTTACTATGCCCATGTAATGACTATTGACGAGAATAATACAAAATGGGCATTGTTTTTTTTAACATCAGATAGTAATATTAATTCTGCCGTGTGGTCGAAGGTAAAAAAAACAATTTGGCTTGGTGTTTGGCTTATCCTTGTGGTTATTGTTTTTAGTATTTTTATAGGTTATAGGATTGGAGAACCAATAAAACTTGTTTTACAAAATTGTGAAAAATTAAATCAAGGCAATCTTAACATAAAGTTTGATTTTAAGTTGCTTTTTGGTAACGAAGTTAGTTTCCTTTATTCTGCATTTGAAACAATGACAAAGCGTATTCGTAATATAATAGAGGAAGTTAAGCAGTCGTCGGCAAGCATTAATAGTTCAGGAAAACAACTATCAAAATCAGCTGCTCTTATGGCATCGGGAGCCAACGAACAAGCCTCGGCAAGTCAAGAGGTGTCGGCTGCCATGGAAGATATGACAACAGGAATTAGAAAAAACGCCGAAAATGCCCAAGAAACCGACAAAATAACCAAAAAAGTAGTACAAAGTGTTCTTATTGCCAACAAGTCTGTAGGTATGACAGTAGATGCCATGCGTACCATAACAGAGCGAATAAGTGTAATAAACGAAATTGCAGGAAAAACCGACTTGCTTGCGGTAAATGCAGCTATTGAGGCGGCTCGGGCAGGAGAGTTTGGAAAAGGTTTTGCTGTTGTAGCTTCCGAAATCCGCAAGTTGGCAGAAAAAAGTCAGTCTGCAGCACAAGAGATTGACAAACTTTCGGAAAACGGTATGAGACAGGCTGAAAATTCTGGAAAATTACTCGAATTACTTGTGCCTGAGATAAACAAAACGTCGGCATTAGTACAAGAAATAACTGCATCGAGTATAGAACAGAACAATAATGCTATGCAAATAAACAAAGCGTTGCAACAACTAAATAGCATAACCCAACAAAACGCAGCCACAGCAGAACAACTTGCCACTGGTGCAGATGAGTCGCAATCGCAGGCAGAGAGCCTTGATGCTACGATGTCTTATTTCCATTTTGGAACCGATTCTGAAACTGAGTTAGCAATCTTGAACCAAAAGGCATCGGATATTTTGAAAAAAATTGCCGAATTAAAAGTTAATATGTAAGTAAAATTGGATTTAAACACCGACATAACATATTTGCAAGGTGTAGGACCCTCGCGTGCTCAAACCTTGAGCAAAGAATTGAATATCAAAACTTATGAAGATTTGATATACTATTTCCCTTATAAGTATATCGACAAAAGCAAGTTTTACAAAGTATCCGAAGTTAATTCTGATGCTGTCGCAGTGCAATTAAAAGGTGTTATTTCTAAATTTAGAATGGAAGGCGAAGGGCGTAAGCAAAGGCTTATTGCTAACCTCACCGACGAAACTGGTAGCATGGAGTTAATATGGTTTAAGGGTGCGCAATGGATTTTGAAAAGTATTTCTTCAGGAAAAGAGTATATTGTATTTGGAAAGCCTAATTATTACAATGGGCGTTACAACATGGCACATCCCGAAATTGAAGATCCTCAAAAAGCAAAAAAAACAGGTTCTAAATTTTCGGCGCAATATAGTACCTCAGAAAGTCTTAAAGATGCTAAGATAAATAGCCGTGCATTGGTAAAACTACAAGAAACATTTTGGAGTAAAGTAACAGCACCGTTGCCAGAAACGTTGCCAGGATACATTGTTGAAAAATATAAATTGATGCCTATAACCGAGGCATTGAGAAATATTCATTTTCCAAAGGATGAGGAAACACTATCGAGAGCGAGAACAAGACTCAAATTTGAAGAGTTGTTTTACATTCAAATTAATATACTAAAATTCAAAAACGAAAAAAATGCCGTTAGTCGTGGTTTTGTTTTCAAAAAAGTTGGCGATGTTTTCAACACATTTTACTCATCGTACCTACCATTTGAACTTACTGGCGCACAAAAACGTGTGCTAAAAGAACTTCGTGCCGATTTTCTTACTGGACGACAGTGTAATAGGTTAATACAAGGCGATGTTGGTAGTGGAAAAACTCTTGTTGCTCTTATGTCCATGTTAATTGCTGTTGATAATGGATTTCAAGCATGTATAATGGCTCCAACAGAAATACTTGCTACTCAGCATTATGAAACAATAAAAAACTTTCTTGGACAAATGCCTGTTTCTGTTAGTTTGTTAACTGGTAGCACAAAAACTAAGCAACGCAGACAAATTCACGAAAGTTTAGAAAATGGTAGTCTTAATATACTTGTAGGCACTCACGCATTAATAGAAGATGATGTAAAGTTTCTAAATCTTGGACTCGCTGTTATTGATGAGCAACATCGCTTTGGTGTTGCTCAACGAGCCAAACTATGGCAAAAAAATCCAGCAGCACCACCGCACGTTGTTGTTATGACAGCAACTCCAATACCAAGAACATTGGCAATGACGCTTTATGGAGATCTCGATGTTTCGGTAATAGATGAGTTGCCGCCAGGACGAAAACCAGTAAAAACGCTACATTCGTATGATGCCAAAAGACTTATGGTTTTTAAATTCTTAAGAGAACAAATCGCCCAAGGACGGCAGGTTTATATAGTGTATCCTCTAATTGAAGAATCTAAAAATTTTGATTACAAAGACCTAACTGATGGTTACGAAAGCATTGTAAGGGCGTTTCCACCACCACAATATGCGGTTAGTGTTGTTCATGGACGAATGAAACCTGAAGAAAAAGATAAGGCTATGCAACTTTTTGCTAATGGTACTACACAAATAATGGTAGCCACCACAGTAATTGAAGTTGGGGTAAACGTTCCTAATGCCACAATAATGGTAATTGAAAGTGCAGAAAAATTTGGTTTATCACAGTTGCACCAACTTCGAGGGCGTGTTGGACGAGGTGGTACGCAGAGTTATTGCATACTTATGACCGACTATAAACTATCTTCTGATGCAAAAAAACGTATTGAAATAATGTGTAACACTTCTGACGGATTTGAAATTTCGGAACAGGATCTTAAATTGCGCGGCCCTGGCGACATGGACGGTACACAGCAAAGTGGTACACCAATGCAACTACGTATTGCAGACCTTGCACGCGATGGTCAGATGATGAATCTTGTTCGCGATGCTGCACGTGTAGTTCTTGAAGAGGATTTGTCATTACAATTGCCTAAAAATCAGATTATAAAACAGCGAATTAATAAAATATTCAACAAAGAGCAAAATTGGAGTAGAATTTCGTAAAAAAGAAATATTGTTTCGCAGTTAGTTAGTAAACATAAAAAAAGTTAAATGAAAATGCCATTGGTTGCAGACTTTAAAATAAAAATTATAAATTTGCAGCGAAAAAATTTATTAACGCATATAAAAGTTTGCAATTTAATTTTTAAAATGAAAACCAGACTTCTGATTTTGTTTTCGATTATAATGGCCAGCCTTAGTGCAACGGCGCAAAATTTTAATTATGATTCGCCAAAAGAATACACCATCGGTGGTATTACTGTGTCGGGCGTAAAATATCTTAATAGACAAGCACTTGTTCAGATTTCGGGACTTAAAGAAGGAAAAAAAATCAAAGTTCCAGGCGATGACATTACCAATTCGATAGAAAAATTATGGAAACAAGGATTGTTTTCTGACGTAAGTATAGGTGTTACAAAAATTGAAGACGATAAAATATATCTTGACATAAAACTCGAAGAGCGACCTAAACTATCTAAGGTTATATATAAAGGTGTGCGCAATGGTGAAAAAGAAGATTTGAATGGGAAAATCAACCTTATACCAGGAACAAAAGTTACTGAACATGTTATAATGCGAACCAAAAACATCATAGAACAGCATTATTACGAAAAAGGTTTTTACAATGTGGAAGTAAAGGTGTCGCAACAACCCGACACTATGATGCAAAATGTTGTACATCTTATAATAAATGTTGATAAGGGTGGCAAGGTAAAGATTTCTAACATTACCCCTAATGGCAACAATGCGTTTGCTGACAAAAAAGTGCGCAAAGGTTTGAAAAATACCAAGCAGAAACGTTGGTATGGAATGTTTAAACCATCGAAATTTATACGCACAAAATTTGAGGAAGATAAAGGAACACTTATAAAAAAATATAATAAAGAAGGCTATCGCGATGCAGCAGTGCTTGGTGATTCGGTATATTCCACTGGCGATAGGCTTGTTGGCGTAAATATCTCTGTAACAGAAGGTCATCAATATTATTTTAGAAATATTACTTGGGTTGGTAACACCAAATACGGCACTGAAGTGCTTGCGCGTAAACTTGATATAAAAAAGGGCGACCTTTACGATCAAAATCGTCTCGATGATCGACTTTCAAATGATCAAGATGCTGTGGGCAATATTTATCTTGACGATGGTTATCTTTTTTTTAGGGCAATACCACGCGAGGTAACGGTTGAAAACGATAGTATTGACGTGGAAATAATGATTTACGAGGGTCCACAGGCTTATATAGATCGCATTATAATAACAGGAAACAATCGCACCAATGATCATGTACCACGTCGCGAACTTTATACCTTGCCAGGTGAGTTGTTTAGTAAAACCGACATTATACAATCTGTTCGCGAGTTGGCACAACTTGGAAATTTTGAACCCGAAAAACTTATGCCTAATCCCGTGCCAGATTATATGCGTAGTACTGTTGATATTGAATATCCGTTGACAGAAAAAAGCAACGACATGTTTGAATTGTCGGCAGGCTGGGGTGGAGGTTCTTTTGTTGGTCGCCTTGGTGTTAAATTTAATAACTTTTCTACCAAAAACTTTTTCGACAAGAGTAGTTGGAGGCCTTTGCCGGA
>ERZ842401.2396-NODE-2396-length-25130-cov-13.288375_pt1 | contig 25130 bp, 24 predicted proteins | sample MGYA00521270_ERZ842401 | MGnify/ENA primary metagenome ERZ842401 (study PRJEB31892, sample SAMEA3878208) | bioreactor metagenome | biome: Moose rumen | place: Sweden | collected 2011-10 | study: EMG produced TPA metagenomics assembly of the PRJEB12797 data set... | reverse complement strand
TTTATGCGATGTTGTTCAGGATGACGACGAATTACACGCTTGGGTAAAATTCGGTTCTGTGAATTTGGATCGGGTATTCTTCAATATCATCCAAAATGCGGAGAGGCATGGTTTCGTTGATCCTTCTCGCACTGATTACGCGATAGAGATTGAGCTGACACACGACTATGAAAGTGCTTGCTTTGTCATCCGTTTTAAGAACAATGGAAAGCCTCTTCCTCAGGGCTTGAATACAAGGCGCTATGGGACCAGAGCAGAATCGGCGGGGACTACCGCTGGTAACGGAGACGGTGGTGCAATTGTCAAATCGACTGTCGAACATTACGGCGGATCCGTTAGACTGACAAATAATCCGGAAGATTGGTTTCCGGTATGCGTTGAATTAATGATTCCTCATTATGACGAATAGCCATAAATTGTACTACGTTGTTTGGATTGATGACCAGTGTAAAGTTCGCCCCGGTCTCATACTGAATGCCAAACAAAACAATATCGTAATAACCCCATTTGAGTTAGCCGTTGATGGGTTAAAAGAACTCGAAAGCCATCCCAGCAAGTATGATGGAGTTATTTTGGATGTAAAATGTCTTTACGACTCCCATGATGCATCGGATAAATCTAAATGGTTTTATAAAACGAGGAAGGAATTAGATCGTATTGCTAAGAAAAACAGAATTGAGATCCCCTGCTTCGTGTATACGGGTCAGCCGGATTATACATCTAATGCAGAATTTGAGAACTATCTGGGAGAAGAAAGGCTATACATTAAAGGTGCCGATGATAGACAGCTTCTTGCAGACATTAAAATAAAGGCCGATGAGCGTTTAATGACCCAAATACGCCATAAATATCTCGATCCACTAAAACGACTTCTTCCCGAAAACATCAATATGGAATTGACAGATATTTTGACTTATGTCGAAAATGGCATAACGGACAAGCCCGACGTCTTTCCAAAGATGAGGACGGTAATTAACTGGCTAATGGATGAGTTGAATGATTATGGCCTTCTTGCCATTAAGCACAACGGGGCAAACATTAACGCATGTAGCGTTTTTCTTGGGAAGAAAGAGCTTACCAAATATGTCCCCATTCATATTCAGAGGTGTCTGCACTCTTGCGTGGAGATCTGCAACAACGGAAGCCACAGGATAGAGATTTTCAATTATGTTCAAGATAATCGGGCTCCTTTTCTGATAAGAAGTACAGTTTTCGAGTTATTGAATATCATGGGGTGGTTCTGCTCTCTTCCGACTGATGAGCAGAGTATTAGTCAAATGAAAGCAGTCATTGCGACAGTACCCTACGATGGTAAAATCATTGAGGGAGAACTTAAAAAGGACGAGAATGGTATCTATTATTGCTGCAACTGCATGATTATGCAGGATAAAATAGATGAAGCTGAGGCCGCTGTCGGAGACTGGATTCGCATAACCGATGTAACTGAGACAAAGGGCTGGAAGGCAGAGAAATATCCCTTATTTGCCAAAAAGGTTGAACGCCAATAAATGTACTGTGCAAATTCAATGCATACCTAAGGCGTAACTTTGTACTGTCAACGGATAACATCCCCGATGGCGGTATTTTATATGCAGAATGCGCACACATTAGACTCTTTTTCAAAGGTAGAGAACGAGGCTCTTCGACTCAACGATGAGTTTAAGCTCGACACCATACGATTCTTTCGCAATTCGGTAGAAATATACCGTCGGTTTAATGAATGGAAGGGAATGGATCGTTTTTATTTCATTCCGTTGAAACTCAGCATGACCTACAGTGTTGGTGGTGTTTCTGTCAGCATGGCTGATGGGCCTGTTTACTTGGGAACTTTTGTGAGGACTACCTTGGAGCATCCAGACATGTTTTCTTTTTGCTGTCCAGAGTGTGGTAAGGTTGTTTATCCCTATGGCTATAATGGGTCGCCACTTTCAGGAAGAGTTGATCTTCAAGGCATCTGTAATTGCGGATGGCAGGGATATGAAATTGTTTCCGGCTGGCGAAAGAGAAGCGATGTGCTTAAGGCAATGCAAGCGGAAGACAAGCTCCGGATGGCAAAGTTTAAGATGAAGTCTTTGCTGAAGAAACAGCAATCGACGATCAAGGAATTGCTTTTGTGGTTAGACCAGAATTCCGTGTAATTCTTATTGTCGCGTGATCACATCGTAAATCATTACAGATTGTCCCACATTATGAGACAGTTATGATTTATTTTTGTAAATTTTACAACTCCGTCAAAAGACGGAACTCCCTGAAAATGCGGTTTTTATTAGGTTTAACCGCAGAAAATTGCTACATTTGTATCTTATAAGCAAACAACTAATACACACTTTGTGAATGGCAGGCAAAGACGTAGCTAAGTCTATTGACTCCGTGTCCGACCTCTTCAATTTTTTGTATGAGGCGTGTAACATTTTAAGAGGGCCGATAGGACAAGACAGCTTCAAAGAATATGTGACGCCGATTCTGTACTTCAAAAGGATATCGGACGTCTGGGATGAAGAGACCGAACAGGCTCTTGCCGAATCTGATGGCGATGTCGAATATGCATCGCTCCCGGAGCTTCACCGATTCGTGATTCCGGAGGGATGTCACTGGCAAGATCTGCGCGAAAGAACCGAGAACCTCGGCTCCGCCATCGTGGAATCCATGCGAGCCATTGAAAGGGCCAATCCCAACACGCTCTATGGAGTGCTCAGTACCTTCTCAAAAGCCCAATGGACAGACAAGACTGTATTGAGCGATAGCAGACTCAAAGACCTTATTGAGCATATGTCTAAAGCCAAACTGGGCAATGCCAACTACCCTGCTGACCTTATGGGCGATGCATACGAAATCCTGCTCAAGAAGTTTGCAGACCTTTCAAAGGCTAAAGCTGGTGAGTTCTACACTCCGAGAGCCATTGTCCGTCTACTTGTTCGTATTCTGGATCCCAAGCCCGGAGATCGGGTTTACGACCCGGCATGTGGATCTGGCGGTATGCTCATCGAGGCTGCGCACTATATGCATTATTCCACTCTGTGTTGTGGAAGACTCTATGGTCAGGAGAAGAATGTCACGAATGCCGCTATTGCAAAGATGAACCTCTTCCTGCATGGAGCTGCTGACTTCAAGATCATGCAGGGTGATACTCTCCGAGATCCCAAGATTGTCTCAAACGATAAACTCGCACGTTTCGACTGTGTTCTCGCAAATCCCCCTTTCTCTCTGGATAAATGGGGAGCCGACATGTGGGAGTCCGACAAATTCGGACGCAACCTGTGGGGTACTCCGCCACCTTCGAATGGAGACTATGCGTGGGTACAGCACATGTTTGCATCCATGAAACCCGAAACAGGACGTATAGGTGTAGTGCTGCCGCAGGGTGTGCTATTCCGTGGTCAGAAGGAATACGAGCTTCGCAGGCAGCTGGTCAAGACGGACAGGTTGGAATGCGTGATAACTCTCGTTAACAACCTGTTCTATGGCGCTGGCATCCCGGCCTGTTTAATGATTTTCCGGGACAAGAAACCTGCGGAGAGAGTCGGCAAGGTGCTCATGATCGATGCGTCCAACATTTATACGGCCAAGCGTGCGCAGAATGAGTTGTCTGATGAGAATGTGGATCAGATTTTTAATCTGTATTCAGATTACTCCGATGTCGAGGAAGTCGCCAAGGTGGTGACACTCCGGGAAATTGAGGAGAAAGATTATATCCTCTCCGTTAATCGTTACATCGAGAGGAAGGCTGCGATGGTTAAACCATATGAGACCGTAAAGGCGGAATTCGAACAGGCCTATCAAAACATGATTGCAGCCGAGAACAAATTCAGAGAACTCTTAACCAAAGGAGGGTACCAGCTATGATTGTTGATGGATACAGCCCGAAAGAAGTGAAGCCAATCTCACTGGACGAGCTTGAAAAATACCTATGGGGAGCAGCTGTGCTCCTTCGGGGACAGATTGATGCCACCAGCTACAAGGAGTATATTTTTCCGTTGGTGTTCTTCAAACGCATCTGTGACGTTTATGATGAGGCGTATAAGGATGCAATGATTCTCAGTGATAGCGATGCAGAATTTGCAAGAGAAGATGCAGAATCACGTGTCGCAATAATTCCCCTTGGTGCACATTGGAATGATGTTCGGACAGTCACTGAAAACATCGGACAAACACTCGTCACCGCATTAACACGAATCGAGCAGGCTAATCCCCCGATCCAGCTATATGGACATAAGATAGGTGGGCTGACGGGCATCTTTGGCCCGAAGCAAATCTGGACAAATAAGGATAATGTGCCCGATCGTCTGATCTCAGACCTGCTTGAGCATTTCTCACAGTTGAATCTGTCCTTGGCCGCATGTCCTGCCGATGAAATGGGTACTGGATATGAATACCTTGTGGGCAAGTTTGCTGATGATGCAGGACACACTGCACAGGAATTCTATACGAACAGGACTGTCGTTGATTTAATGACAGAGATACTGCAACCGAAACCCGGTGAGAGTATTTATGACCCCACTTGTGGTTCTGGAGGCATGCTCATCAAATGCTTGACATATGTTCATGACAAAGGAAAAGAGTGGCATGGAATGCGAGTTTATGGTCAAGAACTAAATTCGCTGACGGCATCTATTGCTCGAATGAATCTTTTCCTTCATGGAGTTGAAGATTATACCATCATCAATGATGACACGCTTGCCTCTCCCGGTTTTATCGATAATGGACATCTGAAGCAGTTTGATATTGTTCTTGCCAATCCTCCATACTCCATCAAACAGTGGAACAGAGAGGCGTTCGCTTCAGATAAATGGGGACGAAACTTCCTCGGAGTTCCTCCGCAGGGTAGGGCTGATTATGCTTTCTTCCAGCATATCCTTGCTTCAATGAAAGATGATACAGGGCGTTGTGCAATCCTTTTCCCTCACGGAGTTCTTTTTCGGGACGAGGAAAAAGAAATGCGAGAAAAATTAGTTGCGCTTGATTTGGTGGATTGCGTCATTGGTATAGGAAAGAACTTGTTCTACAATTCTCCAATGGAGGCTTGCATCATCATATGCCGGAAGCAGAAATCTGCTGATAGGATTGGCAAAGTCCTCTTCATTAATGCTCGCGATGAGGTCACACGCAAAAACGCTCAAAGTAACCTTGAGCCGAAGCATATACAGAAAATTGCATCCACCTATCATGGTTTTTCAGAGATTGAGGGCTTCTCAAAGGTCGCCTCTGTCCGAGAGATTCAGGAGAACAAGTCGAAATTGAGCGTCGCCCTCTATGTGAATCATGATGACGACGAGATTGAGACGGTTGAGGTTTCTGACTGTGTGTCTGACTGGGCGGAATCTTCGTCGAAGGTATCGCGGTCCCTGTTGGAGTTGAATAACCTGCTCGCCTTGTAGATATGAAGTATACAATTAACGATATTGCTACAGTGATTTCAGAAAGTATCCCCAATCCTTCGGAGAGCGGATACGAAATCTTTGTCGGCCTCGAACATTATGATTCCGGCGAGGTAAAAGTATCTCGATATGGATCCACAGCAAATCTGGTAACTGCTGTTAAACTTTTCAAGAAGGGAGACATCCTCCTTGCAAGGAGGAATGTCTATCTTAAACGAGCTGGATTAGTCGATTTTGATGGTGTTACTTCTGGAGATAGCATTGTTCTTCGTGTCAAGGAAGATTTGTCCAACCTCGGATTAAGCAGCGTTGATGTTCAGAAATATCTTCCATTTGTATTAAACACCGAAGAATTCTGGAATTACGCAGAGAAGTATTCGGATGGCACAATGTCGAAAAGGTTGTCCCCGAAGACACTCCTTCAGTATGAGTTCGAAATTCCTGAGAATATCTCCGAAAAGAATGATCTTCTTTGGGCTGCTTTCGAAGCGAAAGAATCATACCGGAAGATGATTGCAGCTACCGACGAAATGGTGAAATCGCAATTTATCTCGCAGTTCGGAAACGATAGTATTCCCAAGGTTGAACTCTCATCATTATGTACAGAGTTCTTGGATGGAGACTGGATTGAGTCAAAGGATCAGTCCGATTCTGGTTATCGTCTTGTCCAGACCGGAAATGTTGGTATCGGTGAGTACATTGATAAATCTGGGAAAGCCCGTTTTGTGAGCGAAGACACTTTCAAACGTTTGAATTGCACAGAGGTATTTGCCGGGGATATCCTATTCTCAAGACTCCCAGAGCCTCTTGGACGCTGCTGCATTCTCCCAGAGAACTTCCAAAAAGCAATTACAGCGGTTGATTGTGCAATCGCTCGCCTTGGAGATAAATGCCTACCAGAATTCCTTGTCACATATACTTCAACCGAATTGTATACTGCACAGGTCAATAAATGCATGACGGGTACAACTCGCCAACGTATCAGCAGGAATAATCTTGCAAAGATTCTTGTCCCATGCCCAGATTTGACTGCGCAGAAAAGTTTTGTAAGGGTCGCACGACAGGCCGATAAATCAAAATTTGAACTGAAACAGGCCATCGAGAAGATAGACAAGGTTATGCGAGCCCTGATGCAGTAGGCAAACGGCTAACTTTGTCGAAAATTTCAATCGACATGGTAGCCAAATTGATAAATGAAGTGCTTGTAGCGATGATGCCATCGCTTTCGAGCAGCCAACAGGACAGGCTTAAAACAGTCCTGCAACAGACCTTTGAAAAGGTCGAGCTCATTGAAAAGACTGAATCTGACACCGACAAAGAGGACTTCTCCGTAGTGCAGACATTCTTGGCAGCAAAACGTGTGGAAGGATGCTCCGAGAAATCGATGCACTATTACGAGAGCACCATCAAGAATGCCTTGACATCCATTAAGAAATCCATCAACGATATCTCTACAGATGATCTGCGGCATTATTTAGACGATTATCAACGGCGCAGCGGAGCCAGCAGGGTAACCGTGGACAATATCAGACGTATCCTGTCCAGTTTTTTTGCATGGCTCGAAGAGGAGTTCTATATTGTAAAAAGCCCGGTGCGACGGATTCATAAAGTTAAGACAGGCAAGGTGGTCAAGGAAACCTATTCGGACGAGGCGTTGGAACTGATGAGGGATTCTTGTGACAACACACGTGATCTTGCCATGATTGATATGCTCGCCTCGACAGGTATGCGTGTTGGGGAGCTGATAAAACTAAACCGGAATGATATTGACTTCCAAAACAGGGAGTGTATTGTTACCGGAAAAGGGAATAAGCAGCGGATAGTCTATTTTGATGCAAGGACAAAGATCCATCTTCAAAACTATCTGCGCGAGAGAACTGATAACAACGAGGCTCTGTTCGTGACGCTCCTTGCGCCACATAATAGGCTCCAGATAAGCGGAGTGGAGATCCGCTTACGAAATATAGGTAAGGACTTGAATATGACAAAGGTGCATCCACACAAATTCAGAAGGACATTGGCAACAATGGCCATCGACAAGGGTATGCCCATTGAGCAGGTACAACATCTGCTCGGTCATCAAAGTCTTGATACCACCCTCCAATATGCGATGGTCAATCAGGCCAATGTCAAGATGTCTCACCGTAAATTCATTGGCTAAGGGTATGGTTTATCAGTCGCAATTTATCGCTCGCTTTGGCACGACGGGTAAAACATCTTATCCGGTTAAATCTTTGCGCGAGGTGGCATTAGATTCCGGCGAATATGGAGCAAATACCCCTGCAACCAAATTCAATCCAATAAAGGGACGCTACATTCGCATAACGGATATTACTGATACAGGTGATTTGAATGATGATATTGTGAGCCCGGAACTTACTGATGATAAGTATCTTCTAAAAAATGGAGACTTGCTTTTTGCTCGTACTGGGGCCACGGTGGGAAAGACTTATCTTCATAGGGAAGGCAACGCAATCTTTGCTGGATATCTAATTAGATATCAGTTTACTGATGAAGTCTTACCTGAGTTCGTTTTCGCGTACACACATTCCGCTGAATACTATCAATGGGTTGCATTGACACAAAAGGTCGGTGCACAGCCTAATATTAGCGCAAAGCAATACGATAATCTTAGAGTTATAGTGCCTCCTATCAAGGAACAGCAAACCTTTATAGGCATAACCCGTCAGGCCGATAAATCAAAATTTGCCGGGTTCAAATCGCAATTTATCGAGATGTTTGGCGGGAAAGATTATCCTCTTATGCCCATACGGGATTTTGCAGAAATCACAACGGGAAGCACACCGTCTAAATCGCATCCTGAGTATTGGGGCGGCAATAATCCTTGGGTCTCCGCCGAGGATATGAAAGACAAGTATGTATACGATACGGTTGAAAAGGTAACAGACAAGGGTTATGCAACCTGCAAGCATTTACCGGCAGAAACACTGATGTACGTTTGTCGTGGTAGTATTGGTGTTATGGCAATTAATAAAGTTGAATGTGCGACCAATCAATCTATCTGTACCGCCACTTGCAAGACAGATAAGTGCGAGGTGGAGTTTTTATATCATTCGCTTCTATACAAGAAAGACGAAATTAAGCAGATTGGGATTGGAACGAATTTTAAGTCATTAAATCAATCGACGTTTTCCAATCTGCGAATATCTATGCCGACAATTGAGGAGCAGAGATCCTTCGTTTCGGTTGTGACTCGCGCCGATAAATCAAAATATTTGAATTAATACACACCACGATATGTTTAACGAAGATACCATTGAAAAATCCCTCATAGAGGTAGCACAGAAAAATGGCTGGGAGTATGTTCCAGCAGACAGCATCCCTCGTGCATCTAATGATGTGCTGGTTGATGTCTGGCTCCGAGATTCGCTTTTGCGGCTGAATCCCGGCATCACTATGGCAAATGCGGAGGATGTCATTCAAAGGCTACGCCCGGTAATCATCTCTGCGCAGCCACATGATCTGGTTACAGCTAATGAGCGATTTAAAGAACTCCTCTTTGAGAAGAACAGTTACCCCTTTGGCGAGCATGGCGACAACATCCCTATTACTTTCTTTGATTATAAGAATATCCAGAACAACCACTGTGTCATCACCAATCAGTGGATGTATCCGAAGGCCAGTACGCAAGGAGGGAAACGTCTTGATATCGTGCTCATCATCAATGGAATTCCGCTCATCATCGGTGAGGTAAAAAGTCCGGTGCGCAGCAGCATTACATGGGCTGATGGAGCCAACGATATCCTTAGCTATGAGCAGAGCATCCCTCAGATGTTCGTTCCTAATGTCCTGAACTTTGCCACAGAGGGGAAGACCTTCCGCTATGGTGGCATCGGTGCTCCGCTCACAAAGTGGGGGCCTTGGTTTGAGGGGGAAGTCAAGACCGAGGGTACTGTGGAGGATGTGCATCGCTCATTCTCCCAGATGATGCAACCCGAAAAGGTTCTTGACATTCTTCGTTTCTTTACTTTGTACTCAACCGATAAGAAGCATCGAAAGATCAAAATCGTCTGCCGTTATCAGCAGTATGAGGGAGCCAATGCCATCGTGGATAGAGTGAAGGTGGGATTCCCGAAAAAGGGCCTCATCTGGCATTTCCAAGGAAGTGGTAAATCCCTGCTCATGGTCTTTGCCGCTCAGAAACTTCGTATGCAGCCGGAACTCAAGTCACCAACCGTCGTAATCGTGGATGACCGTCTGGATCTTGAGTCACAGATCACAGCAGACTTCAATAATGTAGATATTCCTAATCTTGCCGGAGCCTCCAGCAAGGAGGAACTCATCGATTTCTTCAAACAGGATCAGAGGAAGATTCTCATTACCACCATCTTCAAGTTCGGCGATGTGACGGAGAAACTTTCCGACCGAAGCAACATTATCCTGATGTGCGATGAGGCGCACCGTACACAGGAAGGAGGACTGGGAGAAAAGATGCGCACAGCCCTTCCCAATGCTTTCTTCTTCGGTTTGACGGGAACTCCTATCAATAAACTCGACCACAATACTTTTGCCACCTTCGGCGCAGAGTCCGATAAGTCCGGCTACATGAGCCGTTACTCCTTCTCGGATTCTATCAAGGACGGCGCAACTCTGAAGTTGGAATTCGAGCCTGTTCCGGTTGAACTTCATATCGATCAGGCTGCTCTGGATGCAGAATTTGATGCCCTCACCGACCAGATTTCTCTGGAGGATAAGGTGATGCTCGTAAAGAAGACCAATACAGAGGCCCTGTTCACTTCGCCTGAGCGTATCCGCAAAGTATGTGAACACATTGTGAAACATTTCCGCGAGAATGTTGAACCTACTGGGCTGAAGGCACAGGTGGTCGTGTACAACAGGGCTTGCTGCGTGGCCTATAAGAAAGAGATCGACCTACTCCTTGGCCGAGAAGATGCAACCACCATTGTGATGCACACCGAGGGCGACAAAGCTGATGAATACAAACAGTGGAGACGCTCCAAGGACGAGGAGAGTAAGATTCTCGACCGCTTCCGTGACCCGATGGATCCGCTGAAGATTGTCATCGTTACCTCCAAACTGCTTACTGGATTTGATGCCCCTATCTTGCAGTGCATGTATCTGGACAAGCCGATGAAGGATCACACGCTCCTACAGGCTATCTGCCGTACCAACCGTGTGTATAACGACCAGAAAACGCACGGTCTTGTTGTGGACTATGTCGGCATCTTCGACAATGTGGCCAAGGCACTTATGTTTGATGATGCCTCCATGCGCAAGGTCATCTCCAATAAGAATGAACTCAAATCCCATATTCCGGAGCTTATCAGGAAGTGTCTTGATTACTTCCCGAATGTCGACAGGAAGGTCAGTGGGTTTGAGGGGCTTACACAGGCACAACAATGTCTCCCGACTAACGATCTGAAGGATAAGTTCGCTGCCGACTTTGTTGTCCTTTCTCACACATGGGATATCGTCTCCCCGGATGAATTCTTAGCCCAGTTCAAGGACGATTATGTCTGGCTCTGCCAAGTCTATGAGAGCATAAAGCCCGTGAGTGGCACAGGCTCATTGGTGTGGAAGATGCTCGGCCCCAAGACCATCGAGCTGGTGCATCGCCATGTGACCACTATCGACATCGGCCAGGGCGATGGCGCTCTGGAGAAATTAGTGCTGGATGCTGCTGTCCTCGATGCTGCCATCTCCGAGGCTGATGCAAAGAAGAAAATCAAGGAGGTGGAGCAGCTTCTCATTCCTCGTATCCGCCAGCATATGAATGATCCAAAGTTCAAACGTCTGGCCCAGAAGATGGATGAACTCCGAGAAAAGATGGCCCAGAATCTTAAGACCAGCATTGAGTTCCTGAAAGATATTCTGGAAATGGCCAAGGAGGTGCTGGAGGCAGAGAAAGATGTCAAGCCCGTCGATAATCGGGAAAGGGCCAAGGCTGCACTGACCGAACTCTTCGAGAGCATCAAGAGTCCGGAAACACCTATTATCGTGGAAAATGTGGTGAACGACATCGATCAGCAGGTCGTGACCATTGTCCGCAACTTTAATGATGTATTCCAAACAGTGTCAGGCAAGAAAGAAGTGCAACGCCAGCTTCGTACCATTCTGTGGCTGAAATACAAAATCAAGGATCAGGACGTCTTTGACAAAGCCTATTCCTACATTGAGATGTACTACTAAACTCGCTGAGCCATGAAGAAGATTCAAGAATACCGTACTCCGGAAGGATACTTTGATGCAGATATCGACGTAACAAAAGAAGAGTGGCTTGAGATTCTGTCCGACCCGGCTCTGAAGGACTATGCCTATCTGGATGTACTGACAAAGTTCCTCCGGGAGGTGGGTCACAAGTCTACCTGCAAAGCACTTGGCAAGAAGTACGATTGCAGCTACAATTACTTCAATGTAACGATTTCCAACTTCGGAGCCTTTGTGAAGAACAAACTGGGCCGATTCTATGTTGAGAACACCGAGCAAAAGGAGTCCTTTTGGAATATTCCCATGATAGGAAGAAATACCAAGGAGGGCTTTGAGTGGGCGCTCCGTAAAGAGCTTGTGGCTGCCTTGCAGGAGTTCCTTATTCAAGACCTTATTGGCAGGTATAAGGAGGCGGTGATGTCTCCGGCTTCCAAGTTCAATCTTGAGAAATACAAATGGGAACTGATCTCCCAGACGAAGGATAAGTCCGTGATGGAGATTCTGGGCATCATCTCAAAACCGTCGCTCAACATTATCGATATGCCGCGAGCCGGACTTGCCATCCGTCACCTGATTGAAAAGGATCCGGCTTCTCTTGAGGCGGGATTTGGAGAGCTGCTGAATACGGAACGTAGCTTCAGCGAGAACTATGCTGCTTTCACTTCTATCCTTAAGCCCGTTGCAGAGAAGAATTTCAATTTCATTTTCCCCGACGAGCGGACGGCGGCAGCGTTCCTTGCCTGTGCACGGCCAGACACCCACACCTTCTACATGGATAAGGTTTATCAGGAGTACTGCGGTTATTTGGGTGAAGGGACAAAGGGTGCCGGGAATAAATACATTCACTATCTGAAACTGGTTTCCAGACTTTCACAGCATGCAAACAATGACAAGGAACTCCGTTATTATTTGATGGAGCAGACTAAGGGGCTGCTCTGGAGCGACCTCCTCGTCGGGCAGGATGTCCTTTGGGAGATGAAGCAGCAAATGATTATGGATCAGCCGAGCTTCGGGTTTGCTTGGACGGATTTCTATGAGGAGCTTGCTGATAAGTTACTTCCATATAAAGATGACCAAGAGTCACTTCTTGATAAACTCCAAAAGGCATTTGATGGTGCCGGGCAGACGATGGCTAAATTGGCCAGCGACGGTGATGAGGTCGAGGTGGATCCGCTGACCATCTTTGGAATGTTCAATAAACGCGAGGGACATGATAAGCGATCTGATCTTGCCCACCAACTGAAGATCCAATTTGGTGTTGAAGCTGATACGCCCCTACGCTTTGATGGCATTCCTGTTCTCAATCCGCTAAGTGCAGCATTCTATCGCTTTGAAAGTGACCCAGCACTGAAGCATGAGCATATCTCCAATATATGGGACTTCTGTCGTGCTGCAATTGAGCATGCTGCAGATCGTACAATCGCAAATCGTGAGGCCTTCATTACCACATATGATGTTGTTCGCTCTCAGCCGCGCATTAGGTGGAATCTGACTATGGCTCTTTTCTGGATCCGGCCACACGCCTATATCAGTCTGGATAGTAACAACAGGTCCTTCCTTTTGAGTGGAAAAGCATTGTCAGAGTCTGCCACAGCAGAGATTGCCTCTATTCTGGGCAAGAAAGGACAGATTCCATCTGGGGAAGGATATCTGCGCATATGCGATATCGTTCGCAGTGAAATCGAGGCCGGGAAGTGTCCCTATGCTGATTTTCTTGAATTCTCTCGCCATGCTTGGGAATCTGGAAAGGCCGTTGATGAATTTACGGATGAGGATGATGCAGACGAAAACACGACTTTGGAAACCGGAATGAATTATTGGTTTATAGTGGCCAATCCAGCAATTTGGTCTATTGCCGACAAGCCCATAGGTTCAGAAGAATTCTACACTCACTTGAACGAGAATGGCAACCAGCGCAAAGTTTATAAGAATTTCCTTACAGCAATTCCGGGGGACAAGGTGATTTTCTATGAGGCATCGCCCGTCAAACAGGCTATTGCTCTTGGCGAGATCACGGTGAACGACGGGAATGAACTGCACTTCCATAAGACTGGAGCTTTGGATAAACCTGTCGATTATTCCGTCATGGCAAATACGCCGGAACTTTCGGGTATGGAATTCCTTGCAACTCGCAATGGCAGCGTCTTCCGTCTCTCAGAAAGCGAATACGATAAGATTATAGAACTCTCAAGGGTCGTAGAAGAGGAGAATGAATTCGAGTCGTATACCAAGCAGGATTTCTTGAAAGATGTGTTCATGGATGAGACTGTATACAACAGGCTCGTGGATATTCTTCGCATCAAGAAGAATCTGATCCTTAAGGGCGCACCCGGTGTTGGCAAGACCTACGCAGCGAAGAGGCTGGCATTCTCCATCATGGGAGAGACTAATACCGAGCGTGTATGCTTTGTACAGTTCCATCAGAGTTATTCTTATGAGGACTTCGTGATGGGATATCGGCCAAACGATAATGGAGGATTTGTGTTGAGGTCGGGAATATTCTATAAGTTCTGCAAGAAAGCGGAGATGGATCCCGGCCACGATTATTACTTCATCATCGACGAAATCAACCGTGGCAACCTGAGCAAGATTTTCGGAGAACTGTTCATGCTGATTGAGGCTGATAAGCGTGAGGAGGAGATACAGTTGGCATATCGAGAGGAGGCATTTGCCGTTCCGAAAAACCTGTATATCATCGGCATGCTGAATACAGCAGACCGCTCCTTGGCCATGATCGACTATGCGTTGCGTCGCAGATTCAGTTTTGTGGAAATGGAGCCAGCCATCGACAAACTCGTCAAGGTCAAAGGGATTGCCCCGGAAACGAAACTTGGCAAACTTCTGAACGAGGTCAAGAACCTCAACGAGGATATCAAAGTGGATCCTTCTCTTGGATCGGGATTCCGCATTGGGCATAGCTATTTCTGCAATGACGAGGCCGTGACGGACTCCAATCTTTCCAATATCGTGGAGTACGAGATTGTGCCGATGCTGGAAGAATATTGGTTTGACAACCCGGCTAAGTCTTCGGACTGGTCTAATAGATTAAGGGACGCCATCAAATGATCCCGATCCGGAACATATACTACATGCTGTCCTACGCTTTCCATGAGTTACGTGGAACGGACTATCGGTATATGGATGTAGAGAGTCTGGACACGATGAAGGATCTGTGTGCCTGTATATTGGCAAGGGCAGTCTCCCTTCAGCTTAAGCGAGGCCTGATTCGGGAATATGTCACGGAGGAAGATCCCCTGATGTCCCCTAAAGGGAAGATTGATATTACGGCATCCATTACTTCTGGAGCGATCCAGAATCATCGCCTTGTCTGCCAGTACGATGAATTTTCAGAGAACTCAATCCGAAACCGGATTGTCAAGCAGGCAATGACCGTTTTGCTGGCATCTGGAATAAAGACTGAGTACAGGACGGAAGTGAGAAAGCTCTTGAGGTACTTCGCGGATGTGGAAAGCATTGATCCTCATATCATCAATTGGTCGATGGCCTACGACCGGAACAATCAGTCTTATCGGTTTATCATGGCTATATGCAGGTTGATACTTAAAGATCTGCTGATGAAACAGGAAGACGGTTCCTTCCGCATGATGGATCTCTTGGATGAGCGAGCCCAGCACCGGATTTATGAAAAGTTCATTCTGGAGTATTACGCCAAGGAATGGCCACACTTGCATGCCAACAGTTCACAAATCAAATGGGGCCTTGATGAGGGCGATAGTCCCGGTATGCTACCCACTATGCTACCCACTATGCTTAGCGACATCATGCTCAATGACGGTCATCGCTGGTTGATTATCGATGCGAAGTTCTACAACAAGAATATGCAGAATAACCAAGGCCGTGCAAGTCTTATCTCTGGCAATCTCTACCAAATTATTACCTACGTCCAGAATAAGAAATACGGATTGGATAAAGCTGGGAAACAAGCGGAAGTTTCAGGGATGCTCCTGTATGCGAAAACAACCGAGTCTCTTCAGCCAGATGGATTTGACAAGAATATCCTCGGCAATCGGATGATGACAAGGACTCTGGATCTGGATCAGGAGCCACTGGAAATTGCAGCCCAGCTTGATGCTATTGCTGAAAATATATTTGGACATAAAAAGAATCTACATGGCTAAAACACTGACTCTAAATTTAAAGCGCGTTTATTTCGACGAAATACTCGCTGGTAAGAAAACTCACGAATACCGGGATATTTTCCCGGAGAATGAGAAGAAGTTTGTCTACTATCAGATTGGAGACAAGACCTTTTCCGGCGGCGAGAATCTCCCTTCAGAAGAGGAATGCCCCGGCGAAGTAATCCCACATCCTGTGAAGTACGACCGTATCAAATTCCTCACCGGAGCTTACGCTGGGAAGCGCCCTTACATGATTGTTGAGGTCGTTGATGCCCAGATCAATTACATCAAGGATGAGCAAACAGGAGAGCAGATCATTGTTCTGGATGAGGCCACGGGGATTGAGTTCATAGCCGCTCAGTTGGACTATACGCTTGGGAAAATCATCGAAGTTAACGAGGGTGAATGAAGATTGAAGAAGCCATAGTGTATGTTCTTGCCTCGTCTGGTCTCGGCATGAAGACTGAGCAGATTGCTCGCGAGATTAACGACCGTGGGCTGTTCACCCGGTGGGACAAACAGCCCGTGGACAGCAAGATGGTGTACGCAGTGGTGATGTCGCACCCGGACACCTTTGTCAAGTCAGAAGGAAGAATACGATTAATGATATAAGCTATGGTCGGAAAATACCCTGTAATAACCCTCTGCGGCAGCACGCGTTTCAAAGAGCAATTCCTTGAGGCGCAGAGGCGGCTCACCCTCGAAGGAAATATCGTCATCAGCGTCGGCCTTTTCGGGCATTCCGGAGACGACGAGGTCTGGACGGAAGGCACCAAAGAGATGCTCGATGACATGCATAAGCGCAAGATTGACATGGCAGACAGCATCTACGTCATTAATGTTGGTGGCTATATCGGCTCCAGTACCCGCTCTGAAATCGAGTACGCCAAGAAGAACGGAAAGGAAGTTAAATATTTGGAGGGATAGCGCATGGAAAAGGAATATCACATACCCAAGCAACTCCACCCCCGAATTCATGGCATAGAAAAACTATTGGATGTTTTCGGCCCCGACTATGAATTCCACGATTCCGAGGTGGAGGAGATCGTTGTTAAGAGAAACAGAGAGGTGCGATTTACTCTCTGGTCTGGATGGGTCCCCGGAAGCGATAAGGAGTATATCACGGAATGGACGCTGCATAATTGCGTCGAAGTGGATATTCCTCGCTCTGACCCGAATATGTGCTGGTTAGGAGAATTGACAATTGAGGCAGACCGGGAATATCTAAAAGTTATATTGGACGGAGTGGATCCTGAATTCTATTGCTCTGACATTGATGTCAAAGTGTCTGAATATCACGGGAAGCAAGGGCGGGTATTCTTTGATATGGATAACGTATTGGTTGATTTTGCCTCTGGTATAGCCCGATTGGAGGAGAATACCAGAGCAGAATACGAAGGCCGTCTGGATGAAGTCCCCGGAATCTTTTCGCTCATGGATCCTATGCCCGGAGCCATCAATGCTGTCCATAAGATTGCCGAGAAATACGATGTTTATATCCTTTCGACGGCGCCTTGGAAGAATCCATCCGCTTGGTCAGATAAGGTAGCGTGGGTTACAAAACATTTTGATGATGTTTTTCACAAACGACTTATACTATCTCACCGTAAAGACTTCATAAAAGGTGATTATTTGATTGATGATCGCCCCAAACATGGTGCATGTGATTTTGAGGGAGAATGGATTGAGTTCGGGAGTAAGCGATTCCCGGATTGGTCTGCAGTTTTGAATTATTTGGAAGAACAATCATGATTGAAGGAATCAGTCACACAAGTTACTATATCGTCGCTCCGGAGGATACCGCCATTGCGCAGGGCTCTGGACAACTTGAAGTGCTGGCGACACCACGGCTGGTAGCCATCATGGAGAATGCGGCTATGCTGACAGTTGCGCCGTCGCTCAAACCGGGAGAAACTACCGTCGGCGGAATGATTTCCATTACCCATCTGGCCCCGTCTGCTGTCGGCGCAGAGGTCGCAGCGACTGCCGTTCTGGACAAGATTGAAGGCCGGAAACTATCCTTCACCGTCTCGGCCAAGGAGGGTGATAAACTCATTGGCGAGGGGACGCACGTGCGTTTCATTGTGGATAAAGAACGTTTCATGGCAAAACTCCCAAAGCAATCGGCAGACTCCTCTTCGAAGTTAGGAAACGGCAGCATTATTTGAACACGAAGGATTGATAATCTGACTGGGAATTCGTAACTTTATGATTGAATATGAGCAACTTTGATAAATACATCAGGCAGGGAGAACCCCATCAGGCAGAGAAGGCCCGTATTTGGCAGACGGCCATCGGCCTTCAGGATGTGGATGGTCTGAAGCCATCCGAATACCTGAAGGATACTGCCCGGCGGCATATTGAAGGCGATATCACGATCGGTGAAGTCCGCGACCTCATCAACAGTTACTACAAGACCAAATCCGGTCGGGAAGTATCGGAGAGGCGCACTGAAGAGGCAGACAAGGTCTCCGCTGCGATTACGTCAATCCTTTCGGAGAAAACGTTCACGTTCTCTCCGGACTACTTCATCAGCATCCACCGCAGACTTTTCGATGGGGTCTACAAATTCGCCGGAAAGATTCGGGACTACAACATCAGCAAGGAAGAATGGGTACTGGATGGGGCCTCCGTGCTTTATGCCGATGACTATATGATTCGTCAGACATTGGATTATGACTTTGCACAAGAGAAGGCATTCTCCTATGCCGGAATCACCCCGGCGGACGCGATAAAACATATCGCAGACTTTGTTTCCGGGATCTGGCAGATTCACTGTTTCGGAGAGGGGAATACCCGTACAACCGCTGTTTTTGCGATCAAATATCTTCGCAGTTTCGGTTTCGACATCGGCAATGACCTTTTCCGGGAACACTCATGGTATTTCCGCAATGCACTGGTGAGAGCAAACTACAATGACCTGTCCCGTGGAATAACGGCGACCGACGAATATCTGCTTCGTTTCTTCCGCAATCTCATCTTTTCGGAGAATACGCCGCTTTCTAACCGGGAGATGCACATTTCTTCTCAAAGTATCACTGAAACCGATTCAAAGTCTCAATTTGATACTTTGAATTGCACTTTGGAGGAGATTGCGGTACTGAAGGCCATACAGAATAACGGAAAGATTACGCAGGAGCAGCTGAAGGACACTATTCATCGTTCACTTGCAACGGTAAAGCGTCTGACCGTTGGCCTTCAAGAAAAAGGCATTCTTGTCCGCAAGGGCGGAAAACGTGACGGCTGGTGGGAGGTAAAGTTATGAAAACGTACACCCTGTTTCAGCAATACATCTGGCTGGTGAATACCATTCATCGTGCCGGGAAGATTTCGCTTGAGGAGATTAACCAGCGCTGGCTGGAGACCGAGATGAGTGAGGGCATCGGTCTTGCCCGGAGCACCTTCAATCGGCACAAGGATGCCATTGAGGACATGTTCGGCATCATCATCGAATGCGATAAGCGGAATAGATTCAAGTACTTCATTGCCAATAGGGACGTGCTGGAGGAGGACACGATCCAGAACTGGATGCTCTCGACCCTGTCGGTGAACAACGTCCTGTCCGAGAGCAAGGAGGTGCATGACCGCATTGTGCTGGAGCAGATCCCCTCCGACGGGGAGTTCCTGCATCTTTTCATCGAAGCGATGAAACGGAGTGTCCGCATAAAGGTGACTTACAAGCGCTACGGCAACGATGAATCGACGGAGCGGGTGCTGGAGCCCATATTCGTCAAACTTTTCAATCGCAGGTGGTACGGTATGGTGCGAAACACCGATCCGGAGAAGGCGTACACCTTCACGTTAGCATTTGACCGCATCCTGTCCCTTAGCCTTACCAACGAGAAGTTCACTTTCGACAACGCCATCGACCCGGTGACATGGTTTCGCAACTGCTACGGTATCATGCGCGACGATGAGATCCCCACCCAGAGGGTGGTCATCCGAGCATATGGCCATCAGCCGTACTACCTCCGCGATCTGCCTCTGCACCATAGCCAGAGGGAGATTGCCACCACCGACGAATACAGTGACTTTGAGCTTACCCTGAGCCCCACTTCGGATTTCTTTACTCCGCTCCTGTCCAAGGGTGCCTTTATCAAGGTACTGGAACCGCAGTGGCTTGCCGATGAGATATGCCAGCAGCACCTTGATGCGGTGGCACTTTATCATGATATCATGTAGAGTTTTATAAAAAATCCGAGTCTGTCCCACGATTTGGGACAATGTCGTGTTTTCTTTGTATCGTAAAGTTGAACCCATTAAAGAGCAAGCCTTATGAAAGCAAAAGAAAACAGACCCGTAAAGAAAGTCCATCTGACCAATTTCCACATTGCCGGATTCAGTTATTGGGATGGCCCGGAGGCGTTTGAGAATCTGAAGATCGGCACGAGGCTGGATCTTGTCCGGGAGCCGGACAATAAGTTCGATGCCTATGCGGTGGCCATCTATCAGGGCGACTTCAAGCTGGGATTCATTCCCCGGAGCGACAACCATGATATCTCCAAGTATCTGGACATGGGCCTTGACGACATCTACGAGGTGCGCATCCAGCGCCTGTCGCCGGACGAGCACCCGGAGAATCAGGTGGAGATGATTGTCTACATCAAGAATCAGAACAAGGAGTAGGGCTATGGCGCAGATTTATACCATCCGCTGCCCGAAGTGCGGCAAAGAGTACGAAAGCATGAAAGGTATTCTTATGAGTGAAGCCCACCTGGATCCTATTCCGGAGGAACGCAGAGAAGATGCTCCAGCCGTATGCCCACACTGCGGCTTTCCTCTGAATCTGGAAGAAGAGACATCCAAAAAGCACATCCTTCAAGTAATGTTTGCAGACTGATATGCGAGAAAACGAAAAACTGACTCCACGGAACAGGGATTGCGTACTTGGCTGCATGGTGGGCGGAGCTGTGGGCGATGCTCTCGGCTATGCCGTTGAATTTGACTCGTGGGAAACCATCCAGCGCAAATATGGTTCTACCGGAATTACAAGATACGAGCTGGACAGGCACGGACTTGCCAGAATATCTGATGACACGCAGATGTCCCTCTTTACGGCAGCTGGCATCCTGCTTGGGATGACACGTGGATACATGCGTGGCGTGATGGGACGCATCGACACTTACTGCTGCTATACCTATCTGGACTGGCTTCATACGCAGGAGTGGACTTCCCGGCATAAGGATGCGAGGGTGGATTCTTGGCTAATGGACGTGCCGGGACTGTATGCTCGCCGGGCTCCGGGAAACACCTGTCTGTCGGCACTCCATGCAATAGAGGATCGCAGGGAGGTGAATAACAATAGCTGCGGATGCGGCGGTGTCATGCGCACAGCTCCGCTGGCCCTGCTGAATTACATCCACGGATATGCCGATGGTGACAAACTCTACTGCGACATGTGCGCTGCTGAAGCTGCACGGCTCACCCATAAGCATCCGCTGGGATTCATGCCGTCGGCAGTGCTGAATGACATCCTGATGCGGATTCTTGCCGGAGAGAGTTTGGAGAAGGCCATCGATGGAAGTCTTACCGACCTTGCCATTATCAAGTCGGATCCAGATGACAATAAAACCTATGGGCAGTTATGGCCGAAGCACGTATTCGCCTTGCAGGATATCGTCATGAAGGCCGAGGAACTTGCAAGAAGCACTATCCCCGATCAAGAGGCAATCGAGCGAATCGGCGGAGGCTGGACAGGACATGAGGCGCTGGCTATCGCCCTGTACAGTGCCCTCAAACATCAGGATTCATTCGTAGATGCCATCATAAGCAGCGTCAACCATCCCGGTGACAGTGATTCCACCGGGGCCATCTGTGGTAACATCATAGGTTGCTTGCTTGGACGCAGTGCCATCCCTGCTCACTTTACCGAGCATCTGGAGCTGCTGGACATCATTGAGGAGATGGCCGAAGACCTGTACACCGGATGCATCATCAGCGAGTACGACCACTACGGCTCTCCGGAAAAGGATCGTTGGGACATGAAATACTGCTGCCAACACTGGGAGAAAAGACAATGAATCGATGTTTACAATGGATGACATACTGGTGGCCATAAAGTGGATATTCATTGCGTGGGGAGTCTTCATCGTTCTTGCCGGGATTTTTGTCAAGTCGGACGATACGCAATACAACGATCCGAATGATTACCCACCGATTTTTTGAGATTACTCCTCGAAGAATCGTTTGTACAGCCTGTCGAACTGGTTCCGGGAGCCTTTGCGGATGTAATGACCTTCTTCGTCGGGAACAAGGTAGTTGCCCCGAATGAAGAGACGGTCGATGAAGTCGCCTCTTTTGTAGTAGGTGCGCTGGCCCCGTTTGATTTTCTGTAGGTTGTACTTGGCGCAGATGCGGTCGAACTGCCGGAGGGAAACTCCCATGATCTCGGCTCCTTCCTGCCGGGTCATCAGGTCGTCGAGGGCGAGTCGAAGGTGGTGGCCGTCGGCCATAAGGAGGACGCTTACTTCCTTCTCCAATTCCAGAAGGCGTCTGGTGATGCTTTCGAGCTGCTTGAGATATTGACGTTTCGTTGCCATAGCGACGGCAAACATAAATACATTATCCGGAACGTTCAAGACAATTCGGAAGATATTGAAAAGCAGCGGATTAATATTCTTGCTAATTGAATAAGCCGCAAATTTTGCGGTCTACTAACCGCAAGCGTAATTTGAAAGTTGCTGATAGGCGGGCAGCGCTTGCCGGGCAGTCCTCTCCGATGGCTCCATACAGCCTCGAAGGACTCGTGAAGCGAATCATCCTTGTTTTCGCTTCAAAATATGATGCGAAAGGTTGCAATATTCGCTTCATTTAACTATTTTTGCAACAAAATGAGCATGTTATGAGACCATACTACATCTGGCAATATCCCGACTGGCCCAAGTTCCGGTGGGATTCAGAAAAAATAATAAATCTTCTTTCTGAGGTGCGCCTTTTGGAAGGGAGAATCGCCGGGATGATGGGGGGCCTCGGATTTGAAGTTCAAGCTAAAACATCTCTCGATGTAATGACAGAGGATGTTATCCGGTCAAATGAGATAGAGGGAGTTTTGCTGAATGTGGACAGGGTTCGCTCATCTGTTGCAAGACATCTGGGACTTGACTCGGAAGGACTTCCGGAACCGGATCATTATACAGACGGCGTGGTGCAGGTGATGATAGATGCCGTCCGTAATTATACCACAGAACTTTCCGAAGAAAGACTTTTCAATTGGCATGCCGCACTGTTCCCTTTAGGTCGCAGTGGTATTATCCCGATCACGGTGGCCGCATGGCGGGTTGGCGAAGAGCCTATGCAAGTTGTGTCCGGCGCCTACGGGAAAGAAATCGTGCATTATGAAGCTCCGGCTTCTGCCAATGTCCCCTGCGAGATGTCCGTATTCCTTGATTGGATAAACAATGAAAAAGAAACCGACCCCGTACTGAAAGCTGCAATATCACACTTGTGGTTTGTAGCCATTCATCCTTTTGATGATGGCAATGGGCGTTTGACAAGAACCATCACGGATATGTTGCTCGCTCGTGCCGACGGAATGCCGCACCGCTATTACAGCATGTCCGGAGAAATCCAGCGCAATAAAAATCAGTATTATGATGTGTTGGAAAAATCAACAACCGCAGACGTTGATATCACACTATGGCTCGAATGGTTCCTCCAGACTTTAAGATCCGCCATGCTTCGTAGCGAAGGCGTTGTTCACCGAGTTGTAAGAAAGTCGATGTTTTGGCAGGAGCATAGGAATGTGGCCATGAATGAGAGGCAGGTCAAAGTTGTGAACAGACTTTGGGATGGGTTTGACGGGAAACTCACCACTGCAAAATGGGCCAAGATGTGCAAAACGTCGCAACCTACTGCGCTACGCGACATCAATGATTTGATTGAGAAGGGTATCTTGGTAAAAGGAGATGAAGGGAGCAAGAATACAAGCTATATCCTTGCTTGGGACAAATAAAGATAGGTTACAAGAAAGTGCTGGAACCACTTGAATATCCCGGAATATGATGCCATATTTGCCATGCTTTAAGAGGCAAGAGCGTTCTTTGAAAGGCTGACAGAGATGGTGCTCATAAGGGCTAAGGCGGCAAAGACATTTGAAGCCAAAATCAAGGACAAGCCGAGACATTTAGAGACCAGAAGAGACATCCGGCGAGACAAATTGGCGTAAGTTTCTTGTGACCTACTCTATTTTGATAGATTGTAAATAATTGATGTTTAGCGGATTACGGAGATAGGAGGGCCAAAAATTACGAACCCTCCGCCTCCGCAAACGAGAACGGCATCGCAGCAAAGCTGCGGTGCTTTTTTGCTGGGCGGGCCGTTGAAAGCTTGCTTTCATAATGCCCGTCCAGCGAAAAAGCACAAAGGGCCGAAGGCCCGTGATGCCGTTCCGTTTAAGCCACCCTATCAAGGGATGTCGGAGGGCGCAGCCCGACGAAATCCCGGGAGAGAAAGAGATTCGGTCGTTTTGTCATTAAATCAAAATTAATTACCTTTGCAAGGTATGGACTTGGACAAGGTTAAATATTGGACGGAGTTATCCGACTATGACTTTGATACGGCCGATGCAATGTTTCGCACAGGCCGATGGCTCTATGTTGGATATATGTGCCATCAATGCATAGAAAAGATATTCAAAGCCTATTGGAGTAAGAAAAAGGAAGAACCCGCACCATACTCACACAACCTAATTAACCTTGCACAAAGTTGCGGCCTTGGACAAATGCTCAGCGATGAACAGAGAACGTTCGTGGGAGAAATAATGCCTCTCAATATAGAAGCGAGGTACCCTTCTTATAAGCAAATAATAGGAGATGCTTTATCCGAGGACCGCTGCAAGGAATTGATGCAGAAAACAAAAGAACTTCAGCAATGGGTAAAAACGATGTTATAGATGTAGTCCGCAGGTACAAGGACAAGGTGGTTTCAGTAATGGGGCCTGCCGAGGTGTATCTGTATGGCTCGTATAGCAAAGGGACTGCCCGTGAAGACAGTGACATTGATGTGGCAGTGGTTGTTCCTGAAGTTAATGGCGATTTTCTAAAGGAATCAGCCAAATTATGGCGTATTACGTGGGATGTAGATACGCTGATTGAACCCGTCTTGATTGACGCCCGGTATCCTTCTCCGCTATACGAAGACATTCTTTCAACTGGAGTTGCAGTCTGACTTGGTATCGTTATCCCTACTGTTTGTTGTCTTCCCGGACCTTGGCCTTCACTTCCTCCGCGGAGAGCTGCTTGGGAAGGTACTTCTCCATCACGGCAGCTTCTGCCAGCTCGTTGTCGGCGAGCTCCTGACGGCCCGCTGCAGTGTACTGCTCGGCTGATTCCTTGCGCTTCTTGAATCTGTTGTTCCAGCATAATATCTTTCGTTTTAATTTTAACAATACTCTCCGTATTCGCATCCGATGTTCTCTGCATGGATGCGG
>ERZ842401.2395-NODE-2395-length-25139-cov-20.175331_pt1 | contig 25139 bp, 25 predicted proteins | sample MGYA00521270_ERZ842401 | MGnify/ENA primary metagenome ERZ842401 (study PRJEB31892, sample SAMEA3878208) | bioreactor metagenome | biome: Moose rumen | place: Sweden | collected 2011-10 | study: EMG produced TPA metagenomics assembly of the PRJEB12797 data set... | reverse complement strand
AGGCTCTCACGTTCGCCGATTCCCCTTACGGCTGCGTGAAGCTCGCGGAGTAAAAGAGAAAGAGAATGGTTGATATAAAAAGGGAACTCGCACAAAAAGAGTTCTTGAACCGCGAAAATATGGTGCGCCATAATCCGTATAATAAAGAAGTGGCGTTTTTCCAAAGCATACAAGCAGGCGACAAAGCTATGATGAACCGATTGTTCACGCCGCTTTGCTCTTCTGCTGGCTATGGGAAGCTGTCGAATAATCCGATTCGCAATTTGAAGTATCATCTCGTTGTTTCCATTGCGTTTATCACGCGATATTGCATTGAGGGCGGGCTTGAAGAGGAAAAGGCGTACAATATGAGCGACATTTATATCCAAAAGCTCGACACCTGCGCCACTGAAGAGAGCATACACGACTTGCACAAAGAGGTGGTAGACGAGTTTACAAAGGTAATGCACGAGGTCAAGAATAAGAATCTGTATTCCAAGCCGATTGTGAAGTGCATCGATTACATTTACAGCAATTTGCATAACAAAATATCGCTTGACGAGCTTGCCGAAGAGGCGCAGTTAAGCGTGGGGTATTTGTCGAAGCTGTTTCATTCGGAAGTGGGGATTACGGTGAGCCAATACATCGTGAACAAGAAGATAGACGCGGCGAAGAACCTCCTTATTTCCACAGAATACACGACGATTGACATCGCAAATTACCTAAACTTCTCCACCGAAAGCTATTTTATCAACGTATTCAAAAAATACACGGGCTTAACGCCGAAACGATTTCGCTCTTTATACTACCGCAACAAGTTTTCTTCTGAAATCGTCCTCGAAAAGCAATAATCTCACTCTATATGATTGCATAAAAAACTTGTATTAGCTCAATTTTCGCCGATTTGTTATTCTCTGTAATAAAAAGGCTCACACCCTTTACGAAACGGAGTAAATTATGACTGAAATCTTATGGCACGGACGCGGCGGACAGGGAGCTTTTACTGCGGCGAAGTTTTTCGGCTCGTCGTATGCGCTTTCTAAAGACAAATACGCCCTTTCTTTCCCCTCTTTTGGACCTGAAAGACGAGGTGCGCCTATTCTTGCATTCACCAAACTCGATGAAAAGCCAATCGGCAACAGAAGCCAAATAAAAAAAGCCGATTACGTTGTTTTCTTAGACGATACGCTTTTTAATCCGCAGTCGCTAAACGAAGCGAAAGACGGCGGCACGATTTTAATAAACTCATCTCAAAGCAAAGACTTTTTCGCTCACGGTGAAACGGCGCAGGCAAAGATAATTACGTTCAATGCAAGTGTGGCGGCAAAGGAAATTTTAGGCTTGAACGTCTCAAACACGGCGATGTCGGCTCTTTTGGCACGAGTAAGCGGATTAGTGGGCGAAGAAGAGCTGATTAGTGCGGTAAAAGAGTATATGAGCGAGAAAATAGCAGAGAAAAATGCGGCGTTAATCCGCAGTGTGTTTGAAAAATCGGGGGTGGCTGTATGAAACCGTATTTACGAAGCGAAAATCCGAGCACATTCGATAAAATCCCTGAGGCAACCGCATTTGAATCGGGCTATCTTGTTACCAAAAATGCCGCGTGGCGAGTGGTGAAGCCCGTGATAAGCGCAGAGAAATGCAAGAATTGCCTGCAATGCTATTTGTATTGTCCCGATGGAGTCATCGCCAAAAGCGAAACGGGGCGCGGCGTTAAAATCGATTACGACTTCTGCAAGGGCTGCGGCATTTGCTCGAAAGTATGTGCCTTTGGCGCGATAGAAATGGAGGCGGAGAAATGAAAAAGTTTTTGTCAGGAGATGAGGCGTTCGCGGAAGGCATACGATTGGCAAAGCCCGACGTGATTTCGGCATATCCGATAACGCCGCAGACCATCGTCGTCGAAAAGCTCTCTGATTTTGTTGAAGACGGCAGCTTGAAAAGCGATTTTATCCACGTCGAAAGCGAGCATTCGGCTCTTTCGTGTGCGATAGGCGTGAGCGCGGCAGGTGCGAGGGCGTTTACCGCGACGAGTTCGCAAGGTTTGCTGTATATGGCGGAGTGCCTCTTTTACGCATCGGGGGGAAGATTCCCGATTGTGATGATGAACGCCAATCGTTCGACCGCTTTGCCTTGGAATATCTACGGCGACCAGCGTGATTCGCTTGCATTGCTCGATTCAGGCTGGATTCAAGCCTATGCACAAGACGCACAGGAAGCGTTAGACCTCGCGCTCATCTCGTACTACGTCGCGGAGCACAAGAAAGTGCAAACACCGTTTATGGTGAACCTCGACGGCTTTATTTTAACGCACACCTACGAAGTGGTAGACGTGCCGAGCGCGGAAAAAGCAGACGAGTTCCTGCCGAAATTCACGACCGACAATGCTTTTGACTTCGCTTCCCCGAAGAATATCGCCTTCAGCGCAGGACCTGACACAAATACATTCTTCAAATACAAAGCGCACAAAGCATTATTGAACGTGGCGGGCGCGGTAGAGGAAGCAGAAGAGAAGTTTTACCGCATTTTCGCGCGTCGTTACACTGGTTTAATCGAAACATATCGCATTGAAGATGCGGACATCGCGATTGTAACGCTCGGAAGCATTTCTGGCTTGGTGCGCGAGGTCATCGATACATTGCGCGGCTCGAATATCAAAGCGGGCTTAGTGCGTCTTCGCTATGTGCGCCCGTTCCCCGAAAAAGAAATCGTCAGCGCGCTTAAAAATGTGGTCGCGGCGGCGGTGTTAGAAAAAGATATTTCTTTCGGCGCGCAAGGCACGGTCTTTACAAACGTGAATTCGGCTCTCAAAGCCTCTTCGCTCGCGGTGAAAACCGTGAATTATGTCGGCGGACTCGGCGGCAAAGACATTTCTTTTGACGAAATAAAGGGGATTTTCTCTGCACTAGAAAAGATTGCGGAAAATCCTAATGAAAACATCGATAATCCCGTTCGTTTCTTGGCAATAGAGGAGCAAAACAGATGATTACACCGAAAGATTTAGATGAAAGCGAATATTTTTACGGACATAAAGCGTGCGCAGGCTGCGGCGGAAGCCTTGCGGTGAGAATTGCGCTCAAGGTGTTGGGAAAAAAGGCGGTTGCGGTGCTTCCTGCAGGGTGTATGAGCGCGGTCGGCTTTAATTTTCCGCAGTTGTGCTTTGCGAATAACGCGATTATCTCGACTTTTGCAGGCACGGCGAGTATGATGACGGGCGTTTTAGCTGGCTTAAAGGCGCGCGGCATTGAGGACGCGACGGTTGTGGGCTTTGCAGGCGACGGCGGCACGGCGGATATTGGCTTGCAGGCTCTTTCTGGCGCGATTGACAGAAATGACGACGTGCTTTACATCTGCTACGACAACGAAGCGTATATGAACACGGGCATTCAGAAAAGCTCGCTCACTCCTTTCGGGGCGAAAACGACGACCACCCCAGCAGGAAAGCGCGTGCACGGCAATTTGCGGCAAAAAAAGAACCTCTTTGAAATCGTTGCTTCGCACGATATACCGTATGCGGCGACTGCGAGCGTCGGTTACTTGCAGGATTACATCAACAAAGTGGAAAAAGCGAGCAAAATCCGCGGTACAAAGTTCATTCACGTCATTGCGCCGTGTCCGACAGGTTGGGGCGTGAAGGTTGATGCCACAATTGACGTTGCGCGCGAAATCGTTGACACGGGACTTTTCTATTTAGCCGAATACGAAAACGGCGAATATCGTATCACGAAAAAGCCAAAGACGTTCGCCGACGTAACGCCGTATTTACGCCGACAAGCGCGCTTCAAGCATTTGAGCGACGACGATATTGAAATTATAAAAAGCGGCAGAGATAAAAAATGGGAAAAAATTTCTTCAAACTGGGGAGGTGCACAGTAATTCAATCTTATTTCTTTTCATAAACCAAACCTCCTATAGAAAGTCGCGCACAGCGTGTTTTTACAAAAAACCGAAATTGTTTTAACACGTTGTGCGTGTTTTTCTCACTTTGCGCACAGCAGGCACAGCCTGTTTTTCCTTTTTTCTCACCTTGCGCACTTGTGTTTTTTGCATTTTCCTTTGTTTTTTAAAAGCGCACTTGTGTTTTTTCCAAAAATATATATTTCTCGCTTTGCGCACTTGTGTTTTTCACGAAAATGTATATTTTTCTCTTTGCGCACTTGTGTTTTTCACGAAAATATATATTTCTCTCTTTCCTCACCTGTGTTTTTTCGTTGAAAGACACGCTGGGCGTGTGGTCTTTCACAGGTATAAGCAAAAGTGATAGAAAAAAATAAAATTCTTGTATTAGGCACGATATGAAAAAAAGTATACCATACCTCACAGATAGGAAATCAACAGTTTTCTATTCAAAAAACCTTTTGCAAGTGAGGAAAATGAAATGGCAGATTATGGAAAGGCAAATCCAGACGGAAAATACTGGAATAAAGACTTGGAAACACTTCCGCGCGAAAGACTTGAGGCGAAACAGCTTGAAGACCTCAAAGAAATCGTGAAATTCGCGTATGAAAATGCTCCGTATTATCGCCGCTCTTTTGACGAAGCAGGAGTGAAGCCCGAAGACATCAAAACGCTCTCTGATATTCAGAAATTCCCGTTTATCAATAAGAAAACACAGCGCGACACGCAGGGCGTTGGCTCATTTTTGGGCGAGCTTGCGGCGGTGAAAGAAGAAGATGTCGTCTTCGTGTCCACTTCATCGGGGTCAACGGGCGTTCCGACAATGTCGCCGTTTACCAAGCGCGATTTCGACGAATTCCAAGACACCGAAAGCCGTTGGTTCTATCAAATCGGTATGAGAAAGAATGACAGATACGTCCACGCCTTAAACTTCTCGCTTTACGTCGGCGGTCCTGACGTTATCGGTGCGCAAAACCTCGGCGCGCTGTGTATTTGGGGCGGCACACTGCCGAGCGAACGCCTTTTGTTCATTTTGAAGACGTATCAGCCGACAATCATTTGGACTTCTCCTTCTTATGCGTGGCAACTCGGCGAAAAAGCCGTAAAAGCTGGCTACGACCCGAAAAAAGATTTCAGCATCAGAAAAATCATCGTTGCAGGCGAGGCGGGCGGCTCAATCGACTCGACACGAAAGGCAATCGAGGATTTGTGGGGCGCGGAAGTCTTTGATTTCTACGGATTGAGCGATATTTTCGGTGCGTGCGCCGCGATGTGCGAAGCAAAAGACGGTTTGCACATTGCCGAAAACCATATCTTAGTGGAAACGCGCGATATTCACACGGGCGAAATCCTCCCCGCAGGTCAAACGGGCGAACTCGTGTTTACCACGCTGAGAAAGCACGCACGCCCTCTTATCCGCTTCCGCACAGGCGACATCGGGCGCATTGACTACACGCCTTGCAAATGCGGACGCACTCACGGACGTATTCACATTCAAGGCCGCCTTGACGATATGTTTATTGTAAGCGCGGTCAACGTGTTCCCAAGCGACATTGAGGCGGTTATTCACGAATTGTCGGGCATCACGGGAGAATACTTGATTCGTATCTTTGAAGAGAACTTTACCTGTAAGTATGCGGTCGAAATCGAGAAATCCGCAGGAAGCGCAGAAAGCGACGACGATTTAGCGGCGAGAGTTTCGGCTGCCTTAAAAGCGCGTATCGGCGTAAAGCCTGCAAGAGTGGTTGTGCACGCAGACGGAGGGCTTGGCACTCGAAGCGAACACAAATCCAAGCGCGTTATCGACGAGCGAACACTGACATACAACATCTAATCGCAGGCACAGCCTGATTTGTAAAAAAATGCCGTGTCGATTTTGTGGCACGGTGTTTTTATTACGACGTAACGAATACCACAAGAATGAAAGGGAGAAAAAAAATGCCAGAATTATCAGAGCGCACGGCGAATTTCACCGACAGTGTTATCCGCCGAATGACGCGCATCAGCAATGCACATAATGCAATCAATCTTTCGCAAGGCTTCCCCGATTTTGAGCCTCCGCGAGCAATTCTTGACCGCCTCGCCGAAGTTACGCGCGAAGATTTTCACCAATACGCAATAACGTGGGGCGCACAGAACTTTCGCGAGGCTTTGGCGAGGAAAATCGAGCACTTTTCGGGAATTGCGGTCGATGCGAATAAAGAACTCGTCGTAACTTGCGGTTCAACGGAGGCGATGATGGCGGCGATGATGAGTGTTACGAACGCAGGCGATAAAGTCATCGTTTTCTCTCCGTTTTACGAAAATTACGGCGCGGATACGATTTTGAGCGGAGCTGAACCGATTTATGTTCCGCTTATTCCGCCGCTGTTCACCTTTGACGCGAACGTTTTGGAGGACGCATTCAGGCGCGGCGCAAAGGCGATTATCGTTTGTAATCCCTCGAACCCGACGGGCAAAGTGTTCAGCCGCGAAGAGCTTGAGATAATCGCTTCCCTCGCGAAAAAATACGACGCATTTGTTATCACCGACGAAGTGTACGAGCATATTATCTATTCTCCGTATACGCATACTTACGTTACGAGTTTGGAAGGAATGAAAGAGCGAACGATAGTGTGTAATTCTCTGTCGAAAACGTATTCAATCACGGGCTGGCGGCTGGGCTACACGTGGGCAAGCGAAGAAGTAACCGAGAGAATCAAGAAAGTGCACGATTTTTTGACCGTCGGAGCTGCTGCGCCGCTGCAAGAAGCCGCAGTCGTGGGCTTAAACTTCCCAGATGAGTATTATCAAGAGCTTAAAGCCACTTATGAGCGAAAACGAAAGCTCTTTCTCGACGGACTCGACAGAATCGGCTTAATCCACACCAATCCGCAGGGCGCGTATTATGTTTTGGTGAACATCGAAGAGTTCGGCTATAAAAGCGATTTGGCGGCGGCGGAAGATTTGATTAAAAAAGTCGGCGTGGCGGGCGTTCCTGGCTCTAGTTTCTTCAAAGAAGACGAGAACCGCTACATTCGCTTTCATTTCGCCAAAAAAGACGACACGCTTAACGCCGCTTTAGACCGATTAAGCGATATTTTTACTAAATTCCGTTTGTAGAAAAGGGATTTAGTACATCGCTGCGATAAAGAAAGGCAGTTAAAAAGTAAAAATAATTTATACAAAAAAGTGAGAAGAAAATATTGACAAAAGTAATAGGAAAATATATATTTCCTACATAGTTTATAGGTTTAAGGAGCATATTTTCCTATGAAAAATACGGTTTTCGCTGCAAAAAAGTGTTGTATCTCTTGCTGTTGTGTGTGTTGTTCACTTTTTTGGCGGAATCGTATCGAAAGGCATAGTTTGAGAGCCTTTTAGAGCGAACCTATTTTGGATAAGCCGTCAGAAAAAGAATTCTGGCGGTTTTTTTTATGCGCAGTGCCTTGGAGAAACGATGATTGACAATTACGAGAGTGTAACGGCGAAGCTGTGTTCATTTGCACGCTCTTTTCACTCTGCATTTGACCGAAACAAGATTTTTGATGATTACCTCGCCTTTGATTTGCTGGGATGTGAGCAGTATGAGGAGATTGGGCAGCTTATCGAAAACGATTTTGACTTGACGAAGTACGACGGCAACCGCTACTTTTGCCACAAAAACATTCTCGACACGCTCTACACCTACATTCTGCCGATTCCCCTTTCTCGCATCGCGTTCGCCGAGAGGGAGCTGAACGCATTTGCCGCCGAAAACGGCGAAATACAGTATGTCATTCTCGGCGCGGGGCTTGATAGCTTTGCTTACCGAAACGAAAACGAGAAAATCAAGATTTTCGAGGTTGACCACCCAGCGACACAGGCGTACAAAAGAGCAAGAATCAAAAAACTCGAGTGGCACACGCCGAAAAACCTTGTGTATGTGGGCGTGGACTTTGAGAAAGACTCTTTGCGCGACAGATTGCTTGAAAGCGGCTTTGACACGGCGAAAAAGACATTTGTGGCGTTTTTGGGCGTGTCGTATTATTTGCCTTTGTCGAGTATCGAGGGGACAATCAAGGTGTTAGAGGAGCTTTTGGCGAAGGGAAGCAGGATTGCGCTCGATTTCCCGACGGCAGAGGACGCGGAAGGAGTGAGCGCGGACGAGGCGAGGCGATTTAGAGAGCTGAAAGAGCTGACCGCGAAGCTCGGAGAGCCGATGAAGGCGGAGTTTACGTTCGACGAGATGGCGGACGTGCTTAAATCAAAGGCGTTTGCTTTGCGCACGGTGGAAAGCCCAGAAAATATACAAACAAAGTATTTTTCGCGTGCGCACACACACGCACAGCGTGTTTTTCCAAAAACACAGTTGCGCACACGCCCAGCGTGTCTTTCAAAGAAAAAACACAAGTGCGCGAACACGCAAAGTGTTATTTTAACGAAAAACACAAGTGCGCCGCGCGAAAAAAGTACTTTTTTTCCAAAAACACAGTTGCGCAAAGCGGAGAAAAAGAATTTTTTAAAAAACACAGTTGCGCAAAGCACGCCCAGCGTGTCTTTCAAAGAAAAAACACAGGTGAGGAATGGAGATAAAAAAGAATTTTACAAAAACACAGGTGAGAAAAAGAGTGAGGAAGAGAAAAAAGAAGAAAACACGGGTGCGCAGAGAAAAATAAAGGCGTACGAAAATATTTATTACGTTGTGGCGGAACGGTCATAGGAGGAAGATGATGAAGAGCTACAAAAATATTGCGTCGGCAGTTATTCACGGCGGCATTTACGGCGATGAGCAGACGGGCGCGGTGAACACTCCGATTTACCAAACATCGACATACGAGCAGCAAGGGCTTGGAAAGAACAAAGGCTGGGAGTATTCTCGCACAGGAAACCCGACAAGAGCCGCGCTTGAAGCGTTAATCGCCGAATTGGAGGGCGGAAAGGCGGGGTTCGCGTTTGCGTCGGGCATGGCGGCTTTGACGGCGGTCATTTCGCTGTTCAAAACGGGCGACAAAATCGTGATTTCGAGCAATGTCTACGGCGGCACGTTCCGCGTTCTTGACAAAATCTTCAAAAACTTCGGCGTAACGTACGCTATCGAAGACACGACCGACCTTGCTAGCCTTGAAACGAAGATTACTGATGACGTGAAAGCTATCCTCATCGAAACGCCTGCAAATCCGCTTCTGACAATCACCGATTTACAGGGAATTGCGGACATCGCAAAGAAAAAAGGCATCTTGTCGATTGTGGACAACACGTTTATGACACCGTATCTGCAACGCCCGATTGATTTCGGGGTTGACATCGTTGTTCACAGCGCGACAAAATATCTCGGCGGTCATAGCGACGTGGTTTCTGGGCTTGTCGTCGTGAACAGCGAGGATTTAGCCGAGAAAATCGCCTTTATCCAAAACGCAACGGGGGGAGTGCTTGCTCCGTTTGATTCGTTCTTGCTCATTCGCGGCATAAAGACGCTCGCCGTTCGCCTTGACAAGCACACCGACAACGCCGAAAAGATTGCACAGTGGCTTTTGCACAATGACGCAGTGAAAAAAATCTACTACCCTGCTCTGCCAACAGCGCAAGGCTATGCGATACACAAAAAACAGGCGAAAAACGGGGGCGCGATGATTTCTTTTGAACTCAAAAGCGGCTATAACATCGACAAATTCTTTTCGTCGCTCCATTTAATCGCGCTCGCCGAAAGTTTGGGCGGCGTTGAAAGCCTTGTCTGCCACCCTGCCACGATGACGCACGCTTCAATTCCGAAAGAAATCCGCGAGGCAGTCGGCATTACAGACGGTTTAATTCGCCTTTCGGTCGGTATCGAAGACGCGGACGATTTAATCAGCGATTTGTCGCAGGCGATAAACAGCGCAAAGGAGTAACCTCACCCCCAGACCCCCTCTCCAAAGTGGCGAGGGGAGAAAAGAGGCGCGCAATTCTCCTCTCCGAAGTGGCGAGGGGAGAAAAGGGGCGCGCAATTCTCCTCTCCGAAGTGGCGAGGGGAAAAAAGAGGCGCGCAATTCTCCTCTCCGAAGTGGCGAGGGGGAGAAAAGAGGCGCACAACTCCCTCTCTTGCTAGGAGATGGGCTGGGGGTGAGGTTTATTATGCGAAACAGCGGATTTTTGGGAGAAGAAATATGAGATACTTTGATTCAATGCAGGATTTAATTGGGAATACGCCGATTGTGAAGCTGCACAATGTGGGCGTGAGCGAAAATATCAATTTGTTCGCAAAACTCGAATTATATAACCCGTCGGGGAGCGTGAAAGACCGTGTCGGGCGGGCGATGATTGAAGACGCGGAGAGAAAGGGGCTGCTCAAAGCGGGCGGCACGATTATCGAGGCGACGGCTGGGAATACGGGCTTGGGCATTGCGTTCGCCGCGCTGAACAAGGGCTATCGCGTGATTTTTGTTGTGCCGACGAAGTTTTCAAGCGAAAAGCAGACGCTTCTAAAGGCGTTGGGGGCTGAAATCATCAACACACCTCGCGAGGAGGGCATGCTTGGCGCGGAGAAAAAGGCGAACGAGCTGCGCGAAACGATTAAAGACGCGATAACATTAAATCAATTCCGCAATCCTGCAAATCCGAAAGCTCACTACGAAACGACCGCGCGGGAAATCTATAGCGCGCTCGACGGAAAGATTGATTACTTTGTGGCAGGAGCGGGAAGCGGCGGAACGTACTCTGGCATAATGCGCTATTTCAAGGAAAAAGACGAAAATATCTTAGGCGTTCTTGCCGACCCGATTGGCTCAACGATGGGCGGCGGAGAACACGGCGATTACAACATCGAGGGCATCGGAAACGACTTTATCCCCGACACGATGGAGATGAAATACGTCGATAAGGTGATAAAAATCAGCGACGGCGACTCATTTTCCGCCTCTCGCCTGCTCGCCAAAAAAGAAGGCATCTTCGCAGGCTCTTCTTCAGGCGGCTCTCTTTCGGCGGCGTTGAAATTGGCGGCGGAATTGGGCGAGAAGAGGGCGAACATCGTTGTTTTGTTCCCCGACCGCGGCGACCGATATTTTTCAAAGGGGCTTTACGAATGACTTTGCAGCAAATCAAGTACGTTATCGGCATTAGCGAGGCAGGAAGCCTCAACAAAGCGGCAGAACGGCTCTATGTGTCGCAGCCGAGCTTGACGGCAACGATAAAAGACCTTGAGGAAGAGCTGGGGATAAAGATTTTTCACCGCGCGGCTAAAGGAATGTTTTTGACGGCGGACGGCGAGGAGTTTTTGACGAGCGCGAAGGTTCTTTTTATGAATTACGAAAATCTGATGGCGAAATACACATCAGAAGGCGCGGTGAAAAAGAAATTCGCCGTATCGACGCAGCATTATTCGTTCGCCGTAAAGAGCTTTGTGGAAATGGTGAAGAGGTTCGACACGGACGAGTATGAGTTTGCGATTCGCGAAACGAAAACGAGGGAAGTCATCGACGATGTGGCGACTCTTCGCAGCGAAATCGGTATTTTGTATTTCAGCGACTTCAATCGAAAGCCGCTGGAGAATATTCTTTCGGGGAAAGACATCGATTTTCATCATTTAATCGATTGCAAGGCGTTTGTTTACATTTGGAGGGGGCATCCGTTGGCTCATCAAAGCGAAATCACGCTGGAAGAGCTGGAAAGCTATCCGTGCTTGTCGTTTGAGCAGGGCGCAGACAATTTATTTTACTTCGCCGAGGAAATTTTGAGTACGAAAGAATATAACCGCACAATTAAGGCGAACGACAGGGCGACGATGTTGAATTTAATGCGCGGCTTAAACGGATATACGCTGTGTTCGGGGATAATCAGCGAGGAACTAAACGGCGAGGACTATGTGGCGATACCGCTGGCGGAAACGACGAGCGAAATAAATAGGGTTATGGAGATTGGCTACATCACCAAAAAGAATTTCTCGCTCACCGCACTCGGACAATCCTACATCTCCGCGCTCAAAGCAACGCTGGGGATATAACCTCACCCCCCTAGCCCCCCTCTCCTAGTAAGAGCGGGGGGGAACTAGATTTCTTGAATATTTGTGAGCGAATGAGCCGCAATAAAGCCGTCCACGCTTGAAACACAGTAGTGAAGTAACATTCTGCTGTCGGTGGCGAACGGCTTACGGGCTAAAATGTCATCAAGAAGAATATTCGTGTCAAGAAAAACTTTTTTCATAGCGTTGTAATAAATAATCTCCGATTTCTTTTGTACCGTTCAAGCTGATTTCTTTGTCGGTTGCCTGCCATAGAGCGAAAAGGTCTTCTAACGCCTGTTCTTTTTCGCTTTTTGTGCGGACTTTCTGTATAAATCGTTTCGGTCGCTCTTGAAATGCTAATGCTTGCATACTTTCCCCCTTGCGTTTAAAAGTATAACACGAAAAATAAAAATCGATAATCGCTTTACACCGTGCGCAAAGACGAAAGAGGCAGAGCCTCCCCCTCGCCTACTAGGAGAGGGGGTTGGGGGGTGAGGTAAAAAACTATTGCTTTTGATAGGAAAAGAATATTTGTGTGCTTGAAAAAAATGTGGTATAAAGGATAAGTGAAAAATCTTTGAAAAAACAGCGTGAGCTGTGTGTGGAGGCGAGAAAATGAAAGAAATATATCTTGCTGGGGGGTGTTTTTGGGGCGTGCAGAAGTTTTTTGACCAATTCGACGGCGTTTTAAGCACGCAAACAGGCTACGCGAACGGGAGGACGGAAAATCCGAGCTATGAAGATGTGCGCTACCGCTCTTCTGGACACACCGAAGCCGTCAAAATCGTGTACGACGAAAACGCCATCTCGACCAAGCAGCTTCTGCGCTACTTTTTTATGATTATCGACCCGCTTTCTGTCAATAAACAAGGCGAAGACGCGGGCGAAAACTACAGAACGGGCGTTTACTTTACCGATAAATCGCTATTGCACGACATCGAGGAGGCGTTTGAAGAGGAAGAAGCGAAAATCGCGCAGAAAATCGCCGTCGAACTCTTGCCGCTGACTAATTTCTATTCTGCCGAAGAGTATCACCAAAAATATCTCGACAAAAATCCGACGGGATATTGTCATATTCCTTATGATTTGTTGCATTTAATAAACTCTTTTCAGTAAAAATTCTTGAAAAAAATAATGCCGCGTGATATATTTGAGATTGCGAGGCATTATTATGGAAAAAATAGTTGGCATAAGAAGGTCTATCAGAATTTCGGAGCTTAGTGCTGTTACCTCTGCGATTATCCGCACATACAAGGGTATGACTATCGAGAGGGCAAGCATAAAAGGCATTATGGACGAAATGGAGGCGAGCAATAACGTGTTAATCGCGTCTAGCCACCAAACCACGCAGAAAATGAGCGTCGGACAGCTCGACAAAAACCGCGACAAAGAAATAAGCACGCTCAATCAAATCCTCAAAGGCTATTGCGTGATGAAAAATCCTGCGTTTAACGCGCCTGCATCTTCTTTGAAAGCTGTGCTTGACCGCTACTTAAAGCAGAAAATCACGGCGCAGGGCTTCAACGAAGAAACGGGATTGATGATGAGCCTGCTCGGCGAGTTTTCAAAGGAAGATGCACAGAAAAACATCGAGGCTCTTCCTGGCGTTCAGGACACAATCGACGATTTGAAGAAGGCGCACGAGGAGTGCTTGGCGTATCACGATGCGAAGATGGCTTCTCTATCGGCGAAAGCTCCGAGCGCGTCAAGTATCCGCGACCCATTGCTGAAAGTGATTAACGACAAACTTGTTCCTGTGTTGAACGCGGCGATTATCGAAAATACGGCGGAATTATTGGATTTTGCGTCGATTGTTGCAAGCGAAATCAACGAAGTGAACTCAAAAATCGCCTCCAGAAGCAAAGCCGCAAAGAAAAGCAAGGACGACAAGGCGAAAACGGACGAGGCGGAAGCGAATCAATAGGATTTTTCTATTGCGATACATAAAAACGTTGTATTAGCAATTTTTTCTGAAATTTTATATAACCTCTGTAATGATATTGAACGGGTTTTAACCCCGTCAAAGATTACGGAGGTTTTTTTATGAAGAAAATTCTTTTGGGTGTGGTGTTAAGTTCTGTGTTGTTTGCTTCTTGCGGTGCGAAAAAGGCGGAGGCGATTCGAGTAGGCGTGTGCGCAGGTCCGTACGGCGATATGTTTGTAGAAGCGATACAGCCGTCGCTTGAAAAACAGGGATATAAAGTGCAGATAACCGAGTTTTCCGACTATGTGCAGCCGAATATCGCGCTTGCAGAAAACGAAATCGATGTGAATATGTTTCAACATTCGACGTATCTCAAGAAATTCTCGAAAGACCACTCTCTTGACCTTGTGTATTTGACCGAAATCCCGACGGCAGCGATGGGAATATTTGCCGAAAAGGCTTCTTCGATTAAGGATTTGCCAAATAATGCCGTGATTGCGATTCCTAACGACGACACGAACCTTTCTCGCGCGCTTCGAGTGTTGGCGCAGACGGGCGAAATTGCGATAAACAGCGATATTGACGCATCAAAGGCGACCGCGAAAGATGTAGGATACAATCCAAAGAATTTCACGTTTAAGGAAGTGAATGCGGAGATTTTGCCGAGCGTTTTAGACAGCGTGGACGCGGCAATTATCAACGGAAACTACGCAATCGGCGCGGGGCTGAACCTTGCGGACGCGATTTATAACGAGGAACTTGAGGCGGGATATTTCAACGTTATTGCGGTGCGAACGGCAGATAAAGATAAGGATTTTGCAAAGAAGATTTACGAGATTGTACATTCAAATGCGTTCAGAAGCGTGATTGAAGACCCGACGAAGCAGTATACGGCGTTTGGAAAGCCAGAGGGATATGCAAAATGATTGAGTTTAAGAATGTGAGCGTGAGTTTTCGCGAAAAACGCAGGGAAATCCACGCGGTGAAAGGCGTTTCGTTCGACATCGCTTCTGGCGACATCTTCGGCATTGCAGGCGGGAGCGGAGCGGGAAAAAGCACACTGCTTCGCACGATAAATCAGCTGCAGCGCATTTCGTCGGGCGAGGTGTTGGTGGAAGGAGTGAGCGTGGCGGGCTTGAAACACAAGGCTTTGCACGATTTGAGGCGCAATATCGGAATGATATTTCAGCATTTCAATCTTGCAGAGAGCAAAACAGTTGCCGAGAACATCGCTTTTTCACTGGAAGACGCAGGCTGGGCGAAAGAAGACATCGATAAAAGAGTAGATGAGCTGTTGGAGTTCGTGAAAATTAAAGATAAGAAAGATGCGTACCCTTCTCGCTTATCGGGCGGACAAAAACAGAGAGTTGCGATTGCGAGGGCATTGGCGAATAAGGCGAAAATCTTGCTGTGCGATGAGCCGACGAGTGCGCTTGACGCGGAAACAACTGCTTCTGTGCTGAAATTGCTCAAGGAAGTGAATGAAAAGCTCGGAGTTACGGTCGTCATCATCACGCACGAACTCGATGTAATCAAAACGATTTGCAACAAAGTGGTCGTGATGAAAAACGGCGAAGTTGTGGAGAGCGGCGACGTGTACGAAGTGTTCACCAATCCGCAGAATGACTTTACTAAAGAGCTGGTGAGCCACGAAAACAATTTTGAACTCCCCGCCTCCGTTGCCGAACACGTTTCCAACGACGTGTATAAGCTCGTGTACAAGGGCGAGAGCGCGACAGAGAGCGTTTTGAGCGAAGTTACCGCAGAAAACGGCGTGAAGTTTAATATTTTGCACGGGAAAATTGAGTACATCAGCGAAAAACCGCTGGGGATTTTGTATGTGCATTTTGAGGGCGAGGCGGAAGACATCGAAAAAGTGAAATGGCGGCTTGCCGAAAAGATTTTCCGCATTGAAAAAGTGATAACGGAGGCGGCGGCATGATAGAAAGTATTTTTAGTATTCGCGGCGACATTTTGGCGAGCCTTGGACAGACGTTTTTTATGGTGTTCATTGCGCTTTTGTTTGCGATTGTCTTCGGCACGGCGTTGGGCTTGCTGCTCTATGCGACGGAAAATCCGCTTTTCACGCGAAACAGCGCGGTGAATAAGGCGGTCGGCTTTGTGTTGAACTTGATACAAAGTGTGCCGTTTTTGATTTTGATGGTGCTGCTCTTGCCGCTGTCGAAATTGGTCGTGGGAACAAAGATTGGCTCGAAAGCCGTGCTTGTGCCGCTGTCGATAGCGTCGATTGCGTTTTTCGCCAGATTGTCGCAGGCGAGCTTTGCCGATGTGAACCGCGGTGTCATTGAGGCGTTCATTTCGACGGGCGCGAGCAAGCTCAAAGTGATATGGAAAATCTTGATTCCAGAGGCTTTGCCGTCCCTTGCGCGCAATATCACGGCTTCGGCGATTTCGATACTCGGCTTTTCGGCGATGGCGGGGCTTGTCGGCGGAGGGGGATTGGGCGACCTCGCGTACCGATACGGCTATCAGCGATACAGAAGCGAGATAATGATTGTGTGCGTGCTGATTTTGATTGTGTTGGTGCAAATCCTGCACGGCATCGGCGATTGGAGCGTGAAAAAGCTCTCGAAAAAATAGGAGGAAGCGAAAAAATCTTATGAAAATCGCATTTTCGACGAAAAAAAAGTGATAAAAGCGATAAAAAAAGCATAATATTGATATTTTTCTGAGAAATGCAAGCATAGAATAATCTTATTCAAAGATGATAAGAAAATAGTATAGCAAGGGGGCTTCTCCCTTGTCTAAATGCGGTTATCTAACAGAATAAGTTGAGAAGATACATTTTTCGGAGGAAGAAAGATGACTGATTTTCATAAGATTATAACACGTTCAGCAGCTGAAGGTGCGGTGCTTTTAAAAAACGAGGGCGAAACATTGCCATTCTTGCCAAGCGACAATGTTGCTCTTTTTGGGCGATGCCAAATTGACTACTACAAGAGCGGAACAGGCTCTGGCGGAAGCGTCCACGTTCCGTATACAATCAACCTGTTAGATGGGTTTGAGCAATTAAAGAAAGACGGAAACAACGTCGCGGCGGTGAATGAGAAAGTCGCGCAAACATATCGCGATTGGATAAAAGAAAACCCGTTCGACAGCGGAAACGGCGAATGGGCGAGCGAGCCGTGGTATCAAAAAGAGATGGAGCTGAGCGACGCATTTGTTGCACAGGCGGCGAAAGAGAGCAACAAGGCTCTTTTTGTTGTCGGGCGCACCGCAGGCGAAGACCAAGACAACGCCGCAGAAAAAGGCAGCTTCTACCTTACTGATACGGAAATTGCGTGCTTGAAAACGATTTGCAAGCATTTCAAAGAGGTCGTTCTCGTGCTGAACGTGCCGAATGTTATCGATTTGTCGTATTTGACAGATAGCGCATTGCAGAATATCACGGCAGTTATCTTTACTTGGCAGGGCGGAATGACTGGCGGATTAGGCGCGGCAGAAGTGCTTTCTGGGCTGGTTTCTCCGTCTGGTCGCCTCACGGACACCATCGCGAAAAGCCTCGACAAATACCCGTCAACGCGCAATTTCGGCGGAGAAAACGAGGAAATCTATCAAGAAGATATTTATGTCGGTTACCGATACTTTACGACGTTCGATAAAGAGAGCGTGCTGTATCCGTTCGGCTATGGTTTGGGATATACGACGTTCGACATTTCGGCGAAGTACGCGCTCAAGGGAGAAGATACGTTCGTCGTTAAGGCGTGCGTGAAAAACACGGGCAAAAGAGCTGGGCGCGAAGTGGTGCAGGTGTATGCGGAGTGTCCGCAGGGCAAGCTCGGCAAGGCGAAACGAATTTTGTGCGCATTTGAGAAGACGAAAGAGCTAGAAAGCGGCGAGAGCGAAGAGCTGGAGATTTGCTTCAATAGATACGGCATTGCGTCTTATGACGACAGCGGAAAATCGGGCTTTATCAATAGCTATGTGTTAGAAGAGGGCGAATATCATTTCTTTGCAGGCAAGAATGTCTTTGACGCGGCGGAGATTTTCGGCGAAAAAGGCGATGTGTTCCACGTGGAAAAGACGTACGCCGTTGAAACGCTCTCGGAAGCTCTCGCGCCAGAGAAAGAGTTTAAGAGATTTGCGCCTGTTGCAAGCGAGGGAGAGCTATTCAAGCTCGGCGAAGAGACTGTACCGACGGCGAAGACTTCGCTCAAGGACAAAATTGCCGCTTCTGCTCCAAAACAGCTCAAGCGCACGCTCGACAAGGGCATAAAGTTCGACGACGTGAAGAGCGGCAAAGCGAGCGTTGCAGATTTCGTTGCGCAACTCGACGATAAAGAGCTGTTTACACTGGTTCGCGGAGAAGGAATGATGAGCCGCAAAGTTGCTTCTGGAGTGGCGAGTGCATTTGGCGGAGTGAGCGCACGGCTTCACGATAATTATCATCTTCCTGCGGTTGCCTGCTCTGACGGACCGTCTGGACTTCGACGCGATAACGGGCTTGAGGCTTCGCTCGTGCCGATTGGAACGCTGTTGGCTTGCACTTGGGACGAAAAGCTGGTTGAAACTGTGTATGAGGGCGTTGGCGAAGAGATGAAAGAGCGGAATATAGATATTCTCTTAGGTCCTGGCTGTAATATCCACAGAAACCTCCTCAACGGCAGAAACTTTGAGTATTTTAGCGAAGACCCGCTTATCACAGGCAAAATGGCGGCGGCGGTGTGTCGCGGACTTGCAAAACACGGCGCAATCGGTACGCTCAAGCATTTCGCGCTTAATAATCAGGAATCGCACAGACGCACAGAGAATTCCATCGCCTCTCAGCGCGCTATTCGCGAGATTTATCTGCGCGGATTCGAGATTGCAGTGAAAGAAGGCGGCGCAAAGTCGATTATGACGAGTTATAACGCGGTGAACGCACATTGGAGCGCGTCTAACTTCGATTTGTGCAGCACAATCTTGCGCGGAGAATGGAAGTTCGACGGTTTTGTTATGACGGACTGGTGGGCTTCGATGAACGACTGTGTTGCAGGCGGAAAGCCGTCTGTTCACGACCTTGCTTCTATGGTGAAGGCGCGAAACGATGTGTATATGGTTGTTCCGAACGACACGGCAGAGAATGGCGGTCATGGCGATAACTTGGAAAGCGCAGTTGCTGACGGCTCGCTTGATATTGCGTTTGTTCAGCAGTGCGCGATAGACATCGTCGGCGTGATAAAGGAAACGCTCGCCGCAAAGAACCCGCTGCGTCCGCTCAAAGACGAAATCCGAGTGAAGACAAAGCTGGAGAACGTGAGAGAAAATGCGAAGTTCTATCGCATTGGAGAGCGTATCAATCTCGCCGAAGCTCCTGAAGTGATGTATTTCAAGGCTGACCGAAGCGGTAACTATAATATTAGCGGAATCTTCTTTAAAGACGGCGGCGATACGCTCTCGCAATCTATCACGAATGTGCTGGTCAACGGCGAGGCTCTCGGTTCGTTCGAGTGCCGCAGCACTGGCGGAAAGAACGTCAATCAAACAGCGGTGCAGCTCTATCTTGACGAGGGCGTTTATTCTCTCGCGCTTGAGCATACGAAGCCTGGCATAACGGTGAGCAGCTTGCTTGTTCTGTGCGAGAAAGACAGCCCTGTAACTGCAGGATATTTGAAGTAACAAAGGTTTCTCAAAGCCTTTTTGCTATAGCATTTTTTTGAGCCACAGGAATTAGTCCCCCCGTGGCTCTTTTTTTTATTGGAAAATCTCTTGCTTGTGCTGTGCGCCGAGAGCTTTGAGCGCGCCAATCGCATTTTCTCCGTCGCGATAGTGCGCTTTGAAGTCGATAGCAAAGCGGTTCATCGAAAAATGCTGAAAGACAAAGACGTTTTCCCACTCGCCTCTGTGCGCGTCGTAAGCGGCCTTGAGGCAATCGCGATATGCTCTGAAAATCCCACGCCCTCGAAGCTCGGAGTAGCCGACAAGCCACAGCGCGACTTTCTCTCCGCCCTCGCACAGTGCGATATGCAGTGCCGCAGTCGCTTGCGCCATATACAGCTGCGTTTCTCGGATTAGCTCGGCGGCTTCTTGGCTCGCGCTCGCGATGTGCTTTAGATGCGTGGTCTTCGCGGAGTGAACGGGCGTTTTGTTCAAGATGACTGCGTTCGCTCTGAAATCAAAATCAAATGCGCGGTGATTTCTGAAAAAGCTCTCGGCGACTTTGCCGCTCTGCCCGATGAGATATTTTCTGTTCGCGCTTCGTTGCTCGTCTTTGCCTGGATTATCGCCGATGACGATTGCTCTGATGTCGCTTGCCTGACTGACGCTGTCGAGCGCGGTGTTGTAGACTATCGGGTTCTCGATGTCGTATGCAGGCGTGTCCTTTGCGCTCGCTTCTTTTGCAAGAGGGGATAAAATCGCGCTGTAATCCTTTGCCCAGCCGTCGCAATGCGCGCGAAAATCATCGCGAAAGGCGCAAAATGCTTTCCATTGTTGTTCTGTCATAAAGATGAGTATAGCGCACTCTCGGCTTTTAGGTAAGGTGGGTTCGCCGCTTTGCGCGCGCTAGATGTGCTTCGTCATAAAAATCCCGTCGCTCAATCCCCCGTCGGCGCGCTCAAAGAATTGCGCAATGGTCGCGACGCTCTGAAATCCTGCGTCCTCGTATATGCGCTGCGCGGCGTGCCACTCGGCATTGACGAGGAGCGCGAGGAGCGTGATTTTTGCGCGGCGGGATTTATCGACGGCGTGAATGATGCGCTGAATGGAGTCGGCAAAGAACGCCTTTCCCTCTCCCCGTCCGCGACGTTTTGGCAAAAGGGCGAAAGAGGAAATATAGAGTATCGTGCCGTCCGCCGCGTGCGACTTCGCTGGCGAATGGTTCAAGGCAAGCGCGGCGTTTCCCTGTGCGGAAAAATCGGGCAATGCGCGCCAGAGTTCACTGCACAGATAGCCGACCGCCTCGCCTCCGTCTTCGAGGAGCAAAAAGCCCTCGCCAAATGAGCCGAGCCGCTCAAGAAACGTCGCTTTTTCCTCCTGTATTGCGCGAATAAACGAGTTTTCTTCTATATACATTATCCGTGCGATGTCCGCTTGTGTTGCTTGCCGTATGCTCATTTTTTTGATTCGGGAATGCGATAGACCACGGTAACGGGATTGTCGGGGAAGTTCTCTTGGTCTTCCTTGCCGACGCTAAAGAACGCCATAACACCCTTTGTGCCCTTTTTGAGCGGCGGGACTTTGGTCGCAACGACAGTGTCGTTAATCGAAAGCGTGTATGTGCCGTCTTTTTCTTTGACAATCGTCAAGGTGTTTTTGCGGTTGTAGCCTGCGTTTATCGCCGCTGACTCGTACAAATACGCCGTATCGGGCTTGTTCGCTTTTGCAAGGTCGGTGTATTTTTTGCCGTCGAACGAATAAATGCCGTATTCGCCGCGCGTGTTGATTTCAAAACGGATATAGTCTTTGAGCCAGCCGTCCTTTGTGGGCGAAAAGCCGAAGACAAAGCCGACCGTGCTGCCTTCGTAGCCGCCGAGCTTGCGGAACTCGCCTTTAATCATCGTGAACTCGCCTAAATTGTCCGTCGTGTAGAAATATCCGCAGTCCTCAGGGTCAGACAAACTTTCTTCGTCCCAGTCGGAAGAGAACAGCACCGTTTCGTTTTCCTGCACAATGTTCGGCAAATTGTCAACAACAACGATGTCTTCTTCTTTCTTTGCAACGGCGACTTTTTTCTCTTTGAGCTTTGCTTCCTTGCTCGCCTGCGCGCTGCCCTTGCCTGCGGCCTCTTCGCGTGGCACTTTGCTTTCTTTCGCGTCCGCCCCCTTCGCGCTGCTCTCGCTTCCGTCGGTCTTTCCGCCTTCCCTGTCTTCCTTCGCCATATTCGGATAATCGCCAGAATGAACGGCAGGCGGCTCATTCTTCACGCCCTCTGCCTCGCTCTCTTCGCTCGCTTCTTCCTGCGCTCTCTCTGCCGCAGTATCCTCGCTGACGGGTGTGCCGCCCTGCTCTATCACCTCTTCTCCCTTGATTTCATCGTCTTTCGGAAGATTTTCGTCCACCGCCTCGCTTTTGTCCTTGTTGTCTTCCAAGTCGGGCGCAGTTTCGTCAACTCTCTCCGATTGCGCTTTCTCGGCTTCTTTTGTCGTGCCGCACGATGTCAACAGCGCCGCAAAAATAAGCGCAGTGAATAAATATGTACAAATTCGTTTCATTTGCAAACCTCTCTATCTTTATTATCGGGCAAGTAGCAACTTTTTGCAACTAGCGGTATAATATAGAAGAAAAGATATTGCACGGAGGTATGTGTATGGTAGTTGAAGGATATTACGATAACGGAACGGTGCGCCCAGTGAAGCCGCTCAATCTCAAGGAGAAGCAGAAAGTCTATATCGAGCTTCCCGCTGATTACGAAGAGGAGCTGAGCCATGAAGAAAAGATTGCGCGCCGCGATAGACAGCTTGAGGCGATACGAGGTCTGTTCAACCTGCTCGATGATGACGAAGTCGAGGAGTTTGACAAGGCAATGCAGAAGGGCTTGAAGTTCAAGGAAGCGGCGTTCTAATGAAATACTTTCTTGATACGAACATCGTCAGCTATCTTATGAAAAAGAACCCTGAGATAGAAAAGAAAATGGAAGCGTTGGCTTATGGCGACGATGCGGACTTCTGTATCTCTGGGGTAACGTATTATGAACTCAAGCGGGGGCTGATTGCGACGAATGCGACACGGAAAATACAAATCCTTGAGCAGCTTTTGTCGCGTTTCAAAGTGGTGATGATGGATTTTGCGATGTACGAAAAATCGGCGGAAATCTATGCGGCACTCAAGAGCAAAGGCGAAATCATCGAAGACGACGATATATTCATCGGCGCGACAGCTCTTTGCTCTTGTGCGACGCTCATCACGAACAACGGCAAGCATTTGAGCCGAATCGACGGGCTTTCTGTGCTCTCGTGGTAGAGTGGGAAAGAGTGAAAAAATGCTTGACAAGGTAGAAAGAAAGTATTAACGTAGAAACTAAGAGGTATAAACGATATGAATATCAATACATTAGTAAACGAATTGCCTGACTATGTTACAGGCGATTTACCGATTGTCCTTTATAAGAATGCTCTTCGCCGCGACGCTGAGGGCAAAGAAAGCTATTACGGCAAGGTCTTGACGCGCAAATCTTTAAGCCAGACCGACATCGCAAATGACCTCGTGGTAACGGGCAACAATCGCTCTTTAGCTGCGGCGGAAATCGTTACGATTTGGAACACGATTAACTCGGCTATCATCGACCGCGTTGCAAACGGCTGCACAGTGGACACGGGGCTTGGCACGTTTTACGCGAAAGTCGTCGGCTCTTTTGACAGCGCGAACGAGCAATTCAGCCGCGACAAGCACTCTATTGATATGGGCTTCCGCGCAAGCAAGAGAGTGCTGACCCTGTTCAATTCTCTCAAGGTGCTTATTTCTCTCGGACACACCGCGACCCCCGAAATCACCACCGTTACCGACCTCGAAAGCGGACGCACCGACACGCTCACTGTGGGCGGCTTCCTCAATATCGACGGCACTAACTTGTCGGTTGCGGGCGAAGATGAGGCGGTCGGTCTGTACTTCAAGAACTCGCTCGACAGCACGAAAGACGTTAAGCTCTCTGTGAAGAAGCTCGGCGTGAATACTCCGTCAAAGCTCGCCTGCGTTGTGCCGCCGCTCGAATCGGGGACGTATCAAATCAAGATTGTTACGCAGTATTCCAAGAGCAAAACGCTGCGCAAAAGCCCTATTGAAAGCACTCTTTCTGCTCCGCTCACGGTCGCCTAACAGCCGAGAGGGTGTTTTGTAAAAACAAAAGGCTTTTGATTTTCAATCCATAATACACAAGAAAAACCTCCGCAATGTTACGGGGGTTTTTCTATCGGCTTACGGCGATTCGCCGAAAGGGCGCAGAAGAAAGTGCGTAAGGCGCAGGAGAAACCGCCGTAACGCTGCGCGACTTTTTCCCCCTCCTTACGCGTTCTCTCCCCCTAGCCTTAGGGTGAAACTCTCCCCCTAGCATTGCGCACTTTCTCCCCCTAGCATTAAGCACTATGCGAGAGCCTTGAAAGATTCCCGTGTCAAGCACGAGAATGACAAAGTGTCAAGCACGAGAATGACAAAGTGTCAAGCATGAGAATGACAAAGCGGCATACTTTTTTATAGCACTACCCTTTTTACAAAGCCGTCTATGACAGTTACAAAGCAGGCTGTGCCTGTTGACGAGAAGGGAGAAAAAAAGTATATTTATGCACAGAAGTTGCATATTTTTTATTGCAGGAGCTTGGTATGAAAAAGAATATATTTGCACGAAAAGCGATGCGCCTTTGTTTTGCGGCGTTGCTGGGCGCGGCGGCGATGAGCATGATGAGCTGCGGAGCGAAAAAAGCGCAGGTGGAAATCAATGCGATTGAAGATTTAGTCGGCAAGAAAGTCGGCGTGCAGGCTGGCACAACGGGCGAGCTGTATGTGTCGGAGGAAATGCAGGGCGTTAGCGTCAAGTCGTTCAAGACGGGTGTCGAGGCGGCGTTAGACCTCAAGAATGGCGCGTGCGATGCGGTCGTGTTGGACGAACTTGTTGCGAAAGAAATCGTGAAGCGAAACAAGGATTTGAAGATTGTCAACGCCCCTTTTGCATCGGAAGAGTACGCGATTGCGGTGAGAAAGGGCGACACGGAGCTTTTGAACAGCATCAACAAGACGATTGAAAAGATGAAGGCTGACGGCTCGTATGACGCGCTGGCGGCGGCTTTTATGAGCGCGGACGGAAAAATCACGTTGCCTGCCGACATCGAAAGCGCGGGGGGCGAAGTCGTGAAGATGGGCACGAATGCGGCTTTTCCGCCGTTCGAGTATATCGAGGGTGTAAAGGTCGTCGGCTTTGATGTTACGATGGCTCAGTATATCGCGCGCGACTTGGGCAAAAAGCTCGAAGTGGTTGATATGAACTTTGACGCTCTTATCGCGGCACTTCAGGCTGGCTCAATCGATTTCATCGCGGCAGGTATGACGGCGACCGACGAGCGCAGAAAAAACGTCGATTTCTCTCAAGCATACTATTCTACAAGTCAAGTGATTATTGTTAGAAAGTGACCGCCTCAGGCGGATTTGTCAGGCACAGTTAGACCTCTCCCCCCGACCCCCTCTCCTAGAAGGCGAGGGGGAGGTCTGTAAGGAGAAATATGATAGAATCATTTTACGATACGATGATTGCAGGGGGGCGATGGGTTCTTATTCCGCGAGGACTGGGAACGACGCTCCTTATTTCGTTATGCGCGGTCGCGATAGGCTGCGTGTTGGGGTGCGTGTTTGCGCTGTTTAAGCTGTCGAAGTCGAAGATTTTGCGCGCAATTTCTACTATATATACGACGATTATCCGCGGAGTGCCGATGGCGACACAGCTGATGATTTTCTATTTCGTCATCTTTTCGCCTTTGG
>ERZ842401.2394-NODE-2394-length-25144-cov-3.650923_pt1 | contig 25144 bp, 15 predicted proteins | sample MGYA00521270_ERZ842401 | MGnify/ENA primary metagenome ERZ842401 (study PRJEB31892, sample SAMEA3878208) | bioreactor metagenome | biome: Moose rumen | place: Sweden | collected 2011-10 | study: EMG produced TPA metagenomics assembly of the PRJEB12797 data set... | reverse complement strand
TACGATGAAATCCGGCCGCGGCGCCGACGGGGTCCGCGTTGGCATCCCCACGGAAAACGTAGTCATCCGGAAATGCCTTGCGCTGCGGGGCGCGGGCGGGCTGGTCTGCGGCACGGAGGTGGCCGGCGGCATCCGCAACATCTATATGCACGACTGCGTGTTCGACGGCACGGACCAGGGCTTCCGCTTCAAGACGCTGCGCCCGCGCGGCGGCGGCGTGGAGAACGTCACGGTGGAGCGCGTCCGCGTGAACGTGACCGGTCCGGCCCTGTTCTGCGATATGCTCAACAGCGTCAAGTGGGCGGGCCGCCTGGCCTACCGCTATGCGGAAGAAGGGAAAGACCGCGCGACCCCCGCCGAGATCGCGGCGCTTGCCGGGCCTCTGACGCCGGATTTCCACACGATCCGGATCGACGACGTGCTCGTGGAAGGCTGCGACCGGCTGATTTCCGTCGTCGGCCTGCCCGAGCGTCCCTTCCGGGATGTGCTGCTGAGCCGCGTGCAGGCCCGGGCGGCGCATTTCGGATCGCTGCGCGACGCCCGAAGCATCGTCCTGCAGGACGTCGAGTTGGAGACGCCCGACCCGGAACTGACCCTCGACGGCTGCGAGGGACTGTTCCTGACCGGGGTCCGTGTCAACGGGGAAGGCCCCGCCGTCAGGAAGGCCGGTGTCCCGTCGTCAGTCGTACAGGGCCGATAAGACCGGAAGGCACCAGCGGCGAGGTGCGGTCGAAGAACTTGAACACCATTACCGCGTGACGGCCCTGCGAGGGGAGCGGAAGGCCTTTCTGGAGCCATTCCGGGATCTCGCGCATCATCCGGCCGACCACCGGGTTGCCCGGGGCGTAGCTGTAGCGGAACGGTTCCGCCCAGACAATGTCGTCCGGCTCGAACTCGTCGCCGATCATCCGGTTGACCCATTGGTTGGTCACGCGAACCTCCAGTTCGTTCTCCCCTTCCTGCAGCGCGTCCGTGATGTCCACCGAGAAGGGGGCGTGCCACAGGATGCCGCAGGAGTGCCCGTTGAGCAGCACCTCCGCCATATTCTGCACCTCGCCCAGGTCGAGCCAGACGCGGCTGCCGTCCCGAGGAACGCTGTGGCTGAGGGTCTTATGGTAGGTTGCCGTGCCGGAGAAATACTTCACGCCCTTGTCTTCGGAGTCGCTCCAGGACATCAGCTTGTCCATCGTGATGGAGTCGGGCCTGCCGGCCTCCACAGTATACTCTGTGAGTCCGCCCGGCATAAAGCACTCTCCCACTGTCTCTAAAAGACTCTCCAGCTGCTTTGCAAAAAGGGATGTGGGGGTGCCGCCTCCGAAATAGATGGCGGCTATCCTCCTGCCGTAAAGCCTGTCGGACGTCTCCCTTATCTCCCTCTTTAGCGCACTAAGATAGTCCTCCACACTGTCCCTGTAGGCTCCTATGGCATAAGATGAGAAGGAACAGTACAGACATATACTCGGACAAAAGGGTATGCCTATGTACAGACATACAGGAGACTCCGCCGGGATCCTGCCGCGGTATATATCGCCGTAGGAAGCGCCCATCGCCCCCTCTATCATCTCCGACTCACGGAGCGCAATAGCTAGGACGAGACGGGCCTTTTCGTCAGAGGTCAGATATTCCCTCTTCATAAGAGAGATGATATCATCCTCATCCATCCCCTCCGAAAGCAGTCCGAGGACTATCTTTGTGGGCCGGACACCGGTGAGGGTGCCCCAGGGCAGGGTCTTACCTGTCCTGGACTTAAGTGTCTCATAAAGCTCTCTTTTAAGCCCGTTTTTGACACTTTTGCGATCCTCACCTACGGGCACCTCTACAGCGATATCCGCGTCCGCCCTGCTTTTTGCAGAAACAGTCCTGCTGCCGGGATAAAAGGCCATGACGAGTCCCTGTACATCGTACAAATAGCTTTCATCATCAATATATAGCTTTATCTCTTTTCTATCCATGTAGGATAGTATATCATAAATCAAGCATTTTTTTCAGTGACAGCTTCTGTTTTTTCAGCTTTTTCACCTTTTTCTTAAGCGACCTATTTACCTTTGTAAGCCTAGTCACCGCTTTGCTCAGGCTCTTGGTTTTGGCCAGAAGCTTTTCCTGTCCTATAGACTCTCCCATGGCATAGCCCGCATTGTAGCCGTCCACGTAGTCCGAAGATCCCACTATGGTGACGCTGCCTGTACCGCCGCCTCCACCGGATGAGCCGCCTGCGGAGCCACCTCCCGATGCACCGCCTGATGAGACGTTTCCAGATGCGCCCTTTTCGGATGAGCCTGTCTTTGAAGCCGTACCGGAGGCCGATCCACCACCGGAGGTGCCGCTCTTTGCGGTAGTATTCTTAGTAGTGACTTCCTCATTTGATCGTTCTCTTTCCTCGGTAAGTTCCCTCTGCAGGGCCTCATTTTTTGCCTTTTCCTTTGCCAGCTCGGCCTTTAAGCCTTCGTTTTCCGCCTTAAGTGCAGCTATCTGTGCCCGGTACTGCGCTCCGTTCTTTGCTTCATACTCGGCCTCGTACTTTGCGGGCAGCTTCTCCAGCTGCTCCTCATAGTATCTGCGGACAGACTCCGCCTCATCACTTCCGCTGTCAGTGCTCTTTTTCTCCACGGGTATCACGAGCTCCGACGAAAAGGCCTCCATCCTGCCGCTCTCGTCCACAAGCACATATTCACGCCCGTCTATCACGGCCTTTTTTAGTACAAATACAGTGACATCAAGGGCAGCTATCCCGTCCTGATCCTGATATGCCTCTACCCCTTTGTCCGTAACTCTTTCGATATCGGCGTAAAGATCCGACGGATCCTGCAGGTAGTACATGCCGCCGCACTGCCTTTTATTCGAATAAGAGCGTCTCTTTTGCTTTTTGAAATCGGAGGTATACATGACATAGTACTCTCCTTTTTTGTAAGTGCTTTCATCCATCACCGCTCCGTATACCGGATGGACTTCAAGCTTCCCCTCGTCGAGGTATTCACCAATACATACCGCCCCATCATAAGACGCCTCTATGCCTGTCATCTCATCACCGGAGGCTTCATCCGGCAGTCCTGCCTCATGCAGCTCACCGGAAAGTCCGTCTTCCGCGAGGAAGCTGATCTCTACGGAATCCGCCTTTCCCCTGGCATAGTCCTGATACATGCTAAATACATTGGCGTTTTTAAAGAATGACAGCTTTGCAAAAAGCGTAGACCCATCCTCGTCCAGTCCTCCGTCAGATGCTTCTTCACCGCTTTCGATACCATATACCTTTGATACGCCTGCGGTACCGAAGGGAGAGGTATACTCCTTACTTGAGCCCAGATCATCTGACTTAAAGTAAAAGATCGTATCCCTGCTTTTCACATAAGTCTCTCTGGAGACGGCGGCCTGCTCATTGCCACTCCAGCCTGCGAAAACCTCACGCACATCCTTTCCGAATACCACTTTGCCCAGGCTGTCACATCCGTCAAACACATCTTCAGGCATCACCGCTGCATCGATCACAAGCGTACCCAGTCCCGTAAGTCCGGCAAAATTCGCGCCCGATCCTGTATTTGCCTCTCCGTCGCCTCCTAAAAATACCATTCCCCGAGGTATGTACAGGGACTCTACCGACACATCCTTTGCAAACGCCTCCCTGCCTATCCTAAGCGGTGCATCCTCTGTCATGCTGCCGTAAAAACATATATCCTTAAGGGCAGATGCATTATAAAAGGCCTTGTCGCCGATAGTGAGTCCGGCCCCGTCGGATATCTTTAAAGACACTATATTTGTCCCCGAAAAGGCCTCCGCTCCGATGTAGCTGACAGTGGATGGAATACTTATGGAAGTATCCGCTCCGGGATTGTAGGAAGCATCTGCGGCCACGTTCTGCCCCGTCCTTATATCCTTAAATGCTCCGTCATTTATCTTCTTAATCGTGGAGGGTATGTAGACCGATCTCCAGTCATAGAGCAGCTCTACTCCGTTTTTGCCGGGGTGGCTCAGTGGGATAAAGGTATGCAGGTCTCCGCCGCTGCCCGCGCCGCCTATACCGTCCACCCTGACGCCGTTTATCTCGGATGGCACCATCAGGGCGCCTCCCTCGGATATAATGCCTGAAATATCACTTTCGGTATACAGATAGTCTATCCTGCCGGCTGTGTCGTAAATATAGTGCCAGGTGATACCGGTATCCTCGTCCAGATAGCTGTAAAAGCCATCCGCATCCATGGCTGATGTGCGGTCCTGATAGGCTCCGTTGCCGACCACATTTATTGTAAGTATGGCATAGTCCTCGCCGCATCTGACCATGAGATTTCTCTTGTTGTTTGAGCCTGTCACGTTTGCCGGGCGTATGGTCTTTGCCGCATCATCTATGTCTCCCTCAAAATTTATGCAGGAGTAGTCACGGATGAGCGTATCCAGTTCTTTGAGCTCTTCCTCGCCTGCATCCGCGTCATTTACGCGCTGTCTGTACAGTGAGCGCAGCTGTGTCAGCTTTTGTTCTACCTGCTTTTTCCCCAGAAGCTCGTAATCCTCCGCAGGTACGGCATCACCCACAAAGCCAGCCTCATCTATCCGGTTTACGGCAAGCCCGTAATATGAATCATTTAGTTTTGTAACCTCACAAGCTTTCACCGAGTTTCTGTCATTTCCCGCCATGGTGACAGGGCCGCTTATGGCAATACCGGCATCCTCACAGGGCTCCACATAGATCAGTCTTTCACACTTCCTGTCCGTGAGATTGTCTGTGATCTCTGCCAAAAAGACAGTGTCCTTTGAGATATTGCCAGTGGTCCATTTTGTACCCGAAATGCTCCCTCCGGCCTTTTTCTTTTTATAGCTGAAATCGCTCTCGCCTACATCTCTCCTCTTTTCCGTCTCATATACGGATACAGTGTAGTTTACGGAGTACGATTTTCTGATCCCGGAATCCCCGGGCAGCTCATTGTACTTTTTTACATTGATCCCCGAAAGGTCGATCCTGCCCTCCTTATAGTGTACATCGCCCTCGTTATCATCAATAGCTTCGCTTTTGGTGTCTATATCCGAGATGCCATCAAGATCAAAGCCGATCTGTCCGTCACATTTATCGTTTGTATAGTACTTTACCGTGTCGCAGAGCACATACTCATCCCCGGTCACGGAGTGCTGCCTGTAATCTGTCTTTTTGGCGCACATTATGGTCTCATCCAGACACATCGCCCCCTCGTCATCATCGTTTTCATCGGTTATCTTAAGGTCTATAGATGGCAGGAAAAAATGGTTTTTGGCGTTGTCCACGGTTCCCGCCGTTCCCGTCTGTATCTTAGGCTCTACTATCTCTACATACTCATACCCCGTAAAATCCGATGATGTGGGTGAGATCACGGCCGTGCCTATACCATTATAGTTCACGGTGACTGCCGCCTGGGTATTCTTTGTGTTGTACCAGGTGGGCTTTGTGTAGCAGGAGCTGGACCACTTATCCGTAGCGCTTGTGATATAACCCGAGGGTGCATGCTTGTATATCTTTTTCTGGCTGTAGCTGCCATGGGTCACTGTCCCCTTTTTACCGTCGAGAGTCCCCGTGCCTCCATGAGGGGTGGCCTCTCCCACCTTATAGGTACCCATGGTCTCCTCCTCTATATGACCCTCCCAGCTCTTTGTGGTGGAGTTAAAGTCTACATAAGAGCCGCTGGAATAGTTCCAGGAATAATCATACAGATCCTTTGCAACAGGACTTATGACAATGCTGCCGGTCTGAAACACATTTGAGGTAAGGTTCGCCCCTCCGCCATCCATATTTACGGCCTTCTGATAATCGGAGCCCCACACAAAGGGATTGTTGTCCTTTGAGCAGAATCTGCTTGTGGCTCCGCCCTTTACCGTATAGGCGTTTCCCTGCTGGTTTACATCCTCGGCTCCGCTGTAGCCGATACCGCAAAAGACACTCATATTGGAAAGACTGCCATCCGAGCCGTCCGCCCGGGACAGAGTATCCCTGATGGCATCGGCCAGCCATGAGTACTCGCCGTTTAGCGCATCCGCGTTCCCCAGCAGCATGGTATCTATGTAAAATCTCGGAGAGACAGCAGTTCCCTTTTTATCCTCCGTACCATAGTTAAGCATAGCCTTGTCCGCCGAAAGATCAAAGACCTGAGTGCTCTGTGCTATCATATCTATCCTGCCGTCCGCACGGCTTTTTTCCACATTCTGATATTGGGTTTTGTACCTGTCCGATATGTACTCCTCCATGTTTTTATCCTCGCCGTACTCCGGGGCCTCACCGAAGGCCTTTACCGTGACGCCGTTTGTATAGTCCACGCCATTCTGCCATATGCAGTAATACTCGTCAGAAAGCTTCAAAAACCTGCCGTAGCTCTCCGACTTACCGGTATTTTCGTTTTGTATCTCATATTTGTCATAGCAGATATACTTTTCCCCGTTGATATATATCACGTCCCTGATATCTATGCTCCTCAACTCATCGCTCAGGTTTCTTACATCCGCATCGGCAGCCTCAAAAAGCCACCCGCTTTTACTCTCGTCACCTGCAAACACCGTCTCCATGGTTGATGACGAAAAAAAAGCCATATCCATCGCCAGAACCGCGGCAATGGTTTTAATGAATCCTCTCTTCATCCTACTCCCTCCGTCTATGCTTATGATATAAATGCTATAATCTGATTTTCAAAGTTCAAGAGCTCTTGATATAAAATGGAATTCCCCGGCGATCGCCGTGTGATGCGGGACCCGTCGGTCCTGCCATCTCCTGTCGGAGAAGATGTTATGATTTTACCGCCATGGCATGACTAATGCAAGTTAATAATAATAAAGAATTTATAACAAAATGAAGCTGTTTCTTAATAATTTTGTAAGAAATATTAAATTTCTGTAATTATTTTCATAAAAAAGGAGACAGAAGCCTGTAAAATGACCTCTGTCTCCTGTGTATCATTTGATAGTTTAGTACAGTCCCACCGAGATATTCCCCGGTCCCCTACTTATATGCTTTCGCCGAAATACTCTCTGATGCCCTTTGCGGCAGCCTTTCCTGCGCCCATGGCAAGTATTACCGTAGCTGCTCCGGTTACGGCGTCGCCGCCGGCATAGACTGCCTTTTTGGAGGTAGAGCCGTCCTCCTCCTTTGCGATGATGCAGCCGCGCTTATTTACATCGAGGCCGTCTGTCGTGGATGAGATCAGTGGGTTCGGCGAAGTCCCGAGTGACATTATCACTGTATCGCACTCGATCTCGTACTCCGATCCTGCTATCTCAACCGGTCTCCTGCGCCCCGACTCGTCGGGCTCGCCGAGCTCCATCTTTATGATCTTTATACCCTTTACCCAGCCGCTCTCGTCGGAGAGGATCTCCACAGGATTTTGAAGGAGATCAAAGATGACTCCCTCCTCCTTGGCATGGTGGACCTCCTCGGCACGGGCGGGAAGCTCTGCCTCGGAACGTCGATACACGATATGTACCTCGGCACCGAGACGAAGCGCTGTACGTGCGGCATCCATGGCCACATTTCCGCCGCCTACCACGACCACCTTTTTGCCTCTGGCGATAGGTGTGTCCTGATCCTTAAAGGCTTTCATCAGATTGTTTCTGGTGAGATACTCATTTGCCGAGAATACTCCGAGAGCCTGCTCACCGGGGATACCCATGAACTTTGGAAGTCCGGCACCGGAGCCGATAAACACAGCTTCAAAGCCCTCCTTGTCCATGAGCTCGTCTATAGTGGTGCTCTTTCCGATGATGACATTGGTCTCGATCTTTACGCCGAGGTTTTTTACATTCTCCACCTCGGCAGCCACGACCTCCTCCTTGGGGAGACGGAACTCCGGGATACCATATACCAGCACGCCGCCTGTCTTGTGGAGTGCCTCAAATATGGTGACATCATATCCGGCTCGTGCCAGATCGCCGGCACAGGTAAGTCCTGCAGGACCGGAACCGATGACAGCTACCTTGTGTCCATTTGCAGGCACATCGCTGCTGGGCTTGATGCCATTTTTCCGCGCCCAGTCAGCCACAAAGCGCTCCAGCTTTCCGATAGCCACTGCCTCGCCCTTTATGCCGCGGACGCAGACGCCCTCGCACTGGCTCTCCTGGGGGCACACACGGCCGCATACTGCGGGCAGTGCGCTCGACTCGCTTATGATCTCATAAGCCTTCTTAAAATCTCTGTTTTTCACCTGCTCGATAAACGCAGGAATATTTATGGACACGGGACAGCCGCCCACGCATCTGGGATTTTTACAATTCAGGCAACGCTCTGCCTCCGCTACCGCCTCGTCCTCGGTATAGCCCAGGCACACCTCGTCAAAATTAGTGGCACGTACCTTTGGATCCTGCTCCGCGATAGGTACTCTAACATTTACATCACCCATTACTTCGCACCTCCTTCGCAATTACCGCAACCACCATGATGTGTGTCGCCCTCCTCATATTCTAATTTCTTTCTGCCCTCCTCGGTGCTGTACTGCTTCATACGAGCCATCGCCAGATCGAAATCCACCTTATGTCCGTCAAACTCGGGACCGTCTACGCATGCGAACTTCACCTCGCCATCCACGATGAGTCGGCAGGCTCCACACATTCCCGTGCCGTCCACCATGATAGGATTCATGGAAACTATGGTATGGATGCCGAGCTTTTCCGTGAGCTTGCACACAAACTTCATCATGATCATGGGACCGATAGCCACGCAGTGGTCATACTTTTTACCCTCATCATATAGCGCCTGCAGCTGGTCTGTGCCCATGCCGTGGAAACCAAAGGTGCCGTCATCCGTGGTGACATAGACCTCCTTTGCCACTGCCTTCATCTCGTCTATGTAGAAGAGCAGATCCTTTGTGCGGCTGCCCATGATGACGGTAGCCTCGACGCCATGCTCATGCAGCCACTTGACCTGGGGATATACCGGCGCGGTGCCGAGACCCCCGGCGATAAATACGATGTCAAGCTTTTTGGTCTCCTCAAGATTTTCCTCCAGACACAGCTCGGAGGGGAGGCCCAAAGGCCCAACGAAATCGAGGAACGCATCTCCCTCATTAAGCTCATCCATACGCTTTGTGGATGCGCCGATGGTCTGTACGACTATGGTGATGGTTCCCCTCTCCCTGTCATAGTCGCAGATGGTCAGCGGTATACGCTCTCCCTCGTCATCAATACGCACGATGACAAACTGCCCCGGCAGACAGCTCGCGGCACACCGCGGCGCCTCGACATCCATCAGAAAGATGTTGTCTGCCAGTTCTTCCTTTCTTACGATCTTGTACATACTTCTCCTCCCTTTTATTACTTCATAGCCCCTATAGAGATTTATCATCCCGCGGCGGCTCAATTAAAGTACACTAGCTCGTCCTCGGGCTTCTCTGCGGGGGTGATGTCCACGGGATAGAGGACAGGTCCCTTGCCCTTGTATTCGCGGGCAAACTCGTATTTGACGCGCCCTTTAAAGTCCACCCATGACTTGTGCGCTATATTTTTGGCGTCCGGCGTCTTGCACTTCATCCCGAGAAACTGGATATCCTCCACACAGCAGGTCATGGCAAAACGCCCGGGGACTATAGTACCCGGCTTTAGTATACCGCTGCCCTCCTTTGGATTGTAGATAAGCGCCCTAAAGGACACCGTCTTTCCGTCGTACTTTTTTGGATTATCCATGCAGTCCGTAAACCACACTGCATAGTCGGCGTCGGTGATATCGAGCTCGTCCGCATTTATATCATATGGAAGCTCCTCGGGTCGATCGTCGATGGAGCCGTCCTTTCGCTCATAGACTATCTGTGCCGGGCGGTTTATGGACTTCACATTCGCGCGGAACTTTCTCTTATTGGTAGAGTCATCGCAGCGGTTAAAGATGATCACATCAGCCTTGAACATCTGCTCGCTCATCATGGCGCGCATATTTACCATATAGCTCTCAAAGGTGGTGGCGTCCACAGGGCAAAGTGCCTGGACTATGGTCCACTCCTTCGGACCGTCTATCTCGTAGAAGGGCCCTACCTCCCATGTACCGTTGTACTCGATAAATACTGCCTCGGGCCGATACTTTTCATCCAGCTCTATGAGCTTTTCCGCGGTCAGCTCGTCCTCTTCCTCGAGGTACTCCAGATGCCCGCCGAGCGCCTCTATCTTATCCTTTTCGTATTCCTCGTCTCCGTCTTCACAGACCAAAAGCAAAAAGCTGTCAAGCTCGTTTGCAAAACCATTTTTAAAGAGGGTCTCCTTTATAAGAGTGGTCTTGCCTGCGTCCATGAAGCCGAAGAACATATATACCGGGACTTCTTCTCTCATAGTCCAAACAACTCCTCTATCTCATGCTCTTTCAGGTCGGTACCGATCACTACGAGGCGGCCGGTGTAGTCGGGCTCTCCGGCGCGTAGCTCGTAGTCGCCCTCCACAAAGTCAAAGTAGATCCATGTGCCGTCAGTGGATTCCACCATACCCTTTGAGCGGAGGACATTGCCGTAATCCTCGGTGTCCGCGAATTTCTGCAGGGCAGCCTCGATAGTCTCTTTTGTAAACTGGTGAGGCGTCTCACGTCCCCATGTATCAAATATATCATCCGCATGATGATGGTGATGATGCTCATGTCCCTCGTGATCATGGTCGTGATGATGGTGCTCATGCTCATCGTGGTCATGGTCGTGATGATGGTGCTCGTGCTCCTCGTGATCATGATCATGGTGATGATGCTCGTGCTCCTCGTGATCATGATCATGGTGATGATGCTCTGCATCATGCGCCTTCTGATCCTCCTCATGGTGCATCATGGCGAGGGTCTTCATCTCCAGATTGTCACCGCCCTCCATGGCTGTGAGTATCTTCTCTCCCGAAAGCTCATTCCAGTCTGTAGTGATGACTGTAGCTTTCGGATTCTTCTCCTGTATCAGCTTTGTGCAAAACTCCAGCTGCTCAGGCGTAGCCTCCTGACTGCGGCTTAATACCACAGTAGTAGCGTGCTCAATCTGGTTGTTGAAGAACTCACCAAAGGCCTTCATCTGCTTTGACGCCTTTTTCGCGTTTACCACGGTGACCAGTGCTCCAATCTTTACATCAGCCTCCTTCTCCATATCGATGACGGAAGACATAACATCGGAGAGCTTGCCCACTCCCGAGGGCTCGATCAGTATGCGATCAGGTGAAAACCTATCCATCACTTCATGCAGATTCTTTGAAAAATCACCCACCAGTGTGCAGCAGATACATCCCGAGTTCATCTCTGTGATCTCGATCCCCGCATCCTTTAAAAAGCCGCCGTCTATACCGACCTCACCGAACTCGTTCTCGATGAGCACCAGCTTTTCTCCCTTGTATCCCTCCTCGATGAGCTTCTTTATCAGCGTAGTCTTGCCCGCTCCGAGGAAACCGGAAAATATATCTATCTTTGTCATAAAATCGCCTCCTTACTTTAATTTGCATACTAATAAAGTATACTCAAATCCAGCATTTTTTTCAATATGATTTGACACTTTAAAATAAAGATGATATCCTATGAAAAAAGGGGTGATATAATGGCAATTAACGAAAAAAAATTAAATGGTTATTGGCTGGATCAGTTAGACATGATTGAACGCATTAAACGAGCCATGGAAATGGGTGAGGAGCAGCTTAAGGATCAGTTGGAGCTTGAGGAAAGGCATATTAAGCGCAAGCTCTATCAGGAACCTCCACTTACATCCGAATAGAATTATCCCCGGCTATCCGGGGATTTTTTATTGCAAATAACAAACAAATATGGTATTATGTCACAGGTCGCTTTAGCGATTTAAAGTTTTAAATTGTAAAAGGAGAAAAATCATGCTAATCAAAATACTTCTACTCATCGCGTTTTTTGCGGTTATGATCGTGGTCGGGCTTTACAGCCGCAGGCACTCCACCAATGTAAACGACTTCGTCCTCGGAGGCAGAAAGGTGGGACCATGGCTCACCGCCTTTGCCTATGGCACATCATACTTTTCCGCAGTGGTATTCGTAGGCTACGCCGGACAGTTCGGCTACAAATACGGTCTGTCCGCCACATGGATCGGTATCGGAAACGCACTGATCGGCTCGCTGCTCGCCTGGGGGATACTCGGACGGCGCACACGTATCATGACAAAGTTTTTGGACGCAAAGACCATGCCGGACTTTTTCGGAAAAAGATATCACAGCCAGCCGCTCCGCATCACGGCAGCGGTCATATCCTTTGTATTTTTGATCCCCTACACCTCATCGGTGTACAATGGTCTGTCGAGACTTTTCGGGATGGCGTTTAACATCCCCTACTCCGTCTGCGTCATAGTCATGGCGGCGCTCACCTGCGTATATGTCATCCTCGGCGGCTACATGGCTACCGCCATCAACGACTTTATACAGGGCATCATCATGCTTTTTGGTATCTCTGCAGTCATCGTCGCCATCTTAAACGGACAGGGCGGCTTCTATGAGGCTGTGAGAAACCTCGCCGAGATCCCCTCGGACGTAGCGGTCACCCAGGGACAGGTCGGAGCGTTTACTTCGTTCTTCGGGCCCGATATCGTAAATCTGATCGGAGTCGTGATACTGACATCCCTCGGTACATGGGGACTGCCCCAGATGGTTCAGAAATTCTACGCCATCCGCGATGAGCAGGCTGTACAGACCGGTACAATCATCTCTACATTTTTTGCATTTATCGTCGCCGGCGGCTGCTATTTCCTCGGCGGATTTGGCAGACTTTTTGACACAGAGGCCATACACAACGCCGACGGCAGCATAGCCTTTGACGGGATCATCCCCTCGATGCTCTCTACACTTCCCGATGTCCTGATAGGCGTAGTGATCATGCTGGTGCTCTCCGCATCCATGTCCACATTGGCATCGCTGGTGCTGACATCGAGCTCCACACTGACACTTGATCTGATAAAGGGAAATATCATAAAGAATATGGATGAGAAAAAACAGGTTGTGGTAATGAGGATATTCCTCGTGGTATTCATCATCGTATCGGTGGTGGTAGCATTAAATCCTCCTACCTTCATCGCGCAGCTCATGGGTATCTCATGGGGCGCACTCGCAGGAGCCTTCCTCGCCCCTTTCCTCTATGGACTGTACTGGAAGGGCGTGACACGTACTTCTGTATGGGCGAGCTTTATAGTAGGCGTGGGCATCACTGTGATAAATATGTTCCCTGCCACCAAGTTCATCCAGAGCCCTATAAACGCAGGCGCGGCAGCCATGATCGCCGGTCTCATCGTCGTCCCCATCGTCTCACTCTTTACGAAAAAAATGGACGATGGCGAGATCAGATTTGTCTTTGACTGCTATGAGGAAAAGCACATGGTCGAAGAAAAATATGCCCTGCCAAACGAGGACGAATAAACTATCTAAAAGCGGAGAGGGTTGTCTCTCCGCTTTTTAATGTGTTTGATCACTCCAATACTTATCAGATACAAGACAAAGCGATACTGACCATCTTCTCATCCATCCCTGCCTCTATAAGCGATTCCTTTGTCTCTCCTGATTTAATGCGTTTTATAGCATCTGCCAGCAGGGTCATACCCTCTGTTCTGCCTTCTGCTCTGCCTTCTGCTCGTCCTTCTTCTCTGCCCTCTTCCTTGAACATCTGCATGGTCTTTGCTTCATCGTATTCTGTAAGGCACATATCCTTCACCTCCACTCGGTTCCCGATCAGATAGCTTCTGATCAAAAAGTCCTTTGGCATATCATCTATCGCCTTGTCCACTGCCTCTTCTATCGGCATCTTTGCCCTATTGTCTCGTATCTCATCCATAAGCCATGAGTACTCATATAGGGGTCTGCATTTAGTCAAAAGCTCCTTGTTATGTCCCCGGTTGATATTCTTCAGATGCACCCTGACTGCCACATCTGCGCTGTCGGCATCCAGCCCCTCATCAAATGCATCAGACAGCTTTAACTCACAATCATCCACATCCCGTGCGCCATTATAAAATGTCACAAGCCTCGGCATGGGCAGCCTTATCTGCTTTTCTCCGTATACATTAAGCTCATTGTCGTGGATGTACTTGTCATACAGCTTTCCCACATACATCAGGCCTCTGACCGGCATATTCGTAGGATAAGTGCTCTGCTGCTCATACAAGCTCATCACGCTCTTTAGGATAAAAGAGACATCATTCCTCATACCCATATAGAGCACATCCTCGATGGTATTTAGCTCTATATCCTCCACATCCGTATGCGCCGAGTCATTTATTGCATTGTAAAGATCAAGCGTCCACGCCTTATGCTCCTCGCGTCCAAAAATAAAAGCAAATAGTCTGTCTTTGTGTTCTCTGTTAATAGTTTTTTCCATAGAAAACCCCTCCATTTGTTTTCTAAGTCTGTAGCAATGGGATTCTAGGAAACACAAAAAAATTTAGACATCATTATTATACTTATCTTTGATTTGATAGTAAAGAAAAACCTCCATTTATGCTTTAAAAACTATTTTGTTTGATTTTCTCTAACCGCTCTATCTGCCTTTTAAGCTGCTCTATCTCAGCCAACTGGTTCTCTATGGTGTTGTTGGCGGTCTCGAGCTTTTTTATTTGATAAAAGTGTATTTGAAAATCAAGCGGCTTCCTGTGACAGAAGCCGCCCGAATAGCTCTGTGGTTCGCTGTTTCCAATCGAACTTTGCCTACGGCTCGTTCTCTTGGACAGCTATCACAGGGGTAATCGGCACTTTGACAGTTGAATAAATCGAAAACCCTCACAAACCGCCAAACGGCGGTATTTTTTTTGTCAAATTTTTCTTAATTTAATGTTGTATATGTTGTATATATATGGTATAATGGGTTTGGAGGTATACAAGATGAAGTTGTTTTATGATAAGAAAGCTAAAGACCCAACCTATTATGCCCAGCAGGGAATCAGGAACGGACAGAAAACTACCACACGAAATGTAAAAAATTTCGGAAAGCATTCGGAACTTTTAAAAATCACCGATGACCCTCTCGCCTATGTTAAAGAGGAAATCAGAAAAATGAACGAGGAGTATCGTGTCGGCAGGGTGGCATACGATTACAAGGTAGACTTCAACGAAAGAGTCGAACACACCGATGACGAGGCTTCCAAATCCAAAAATTTAAACATCGGATACTTCTACCTTCAGGAGGTAATGAACCATCTTAAGTTAAAGGATTTCTTCTCAAAAGCCACTTCTGACAGAAAAATACAATTCGATCCGTATACCATTCTTCGATTCATGACTTATGCCAGGATACTCGATCCGGGCTCTAAGCTGCATGCCTGGGAGTGTCTTGATCATTATTATGAAAAACCATCTTTCGACTATCACCAGATTTTAAGAAGTATGGATGTGCTGAATGATAACTATGATGAGTTTCTCCGCTGGACTTATGAAAAAAGCGATTCCGTTGTAAAAAGAGACAGCTCCGTCCTCTACTATGATTGCACAAATTTCTACTTTGAATGCGAAAAGGAAGATGATGTTGTCGTGGACGAAGTCACAGGTGAGATTATGTCCGGTCTCAGAAAATACGGAGTCAGCAAGGAGCACCGCCCAAATCCTATTGTAGAGATGGGATTGTTTATTGACAGGAATGGTATCCCTATTTCCATGTGTCTGCACCCCGGAAATACCAGCGAGCAGCTTACAGCTATTCCTTTGGAAAAAGAAATATTGAAAATGAAAGAAGGAGCGAAATTCATATACTGTGCAGATGCCGGTCTTGGATCCTACAATATAAGAAAATTCAATAGCATGGGCGGTCGGGCTTTTATTGTCACCCAGTCTATAAAGAAACTCTCCAGTACCCTTAAAACAGCAGTCTTTAACGACTGTGATTACCACCTGCTTTCATCTGACGAATCTGTTAGTGTAGATATGCTTAAATCCATGGATAAAACAGATGAGAAAAACCTGTCTCTTTATAAAGATATGGCTTACAAAGTAATCAATGCAGACAAAGCGTTAGACCTTGGTCTTTATGAGGAAGTAGTGCAGAGCAACGGGAAAATCAAAAAAGTAAAGGCAAAGGGCATGTTGAAACAAAAGGTAATCATCACTTTCTCAAGAAAAATGATGGAATATCAGAGAGCCGTCAGAAACAGGCAGATAGAGAGAGCAAGAAAGATGGTCGAAAGAAATGATCCGGAGGAGATTAAAAAAGGACCTAATGATGTCCGACGCTTTATGAAACGTACTGCATCAACAAAATCGGGAGAAAAAGCAACCATCAGCTACATCATAGATGAAGAGAAAATAAAAGAAGAAGAAAAGTATGATGGCTACTATGCGGTAGCAACAAATCTGGATGATCCTGCAAAGGACATACTTGCGGTCTCTCATAACCGATACAAGATTGAGGACTGCTTCAGGATAATGAAAACAAACTTCTCCGGCAGACCTGCCTTCCATTGGACAGAACCAAGAATACGGGCTCATTTCCTGATATGCTATACTGCCCTTCTCGTTTACAGACTTCTTGAATGCCAGCTTAACAACCAGGGAACACATGTCACTACAGAAAACCTTATAACAACCCTTCGAAATATGAATGTAGTTAATGTGCACGATTTTGAATACATGTCTACATTTAAGGGAAGCAAAACACTTGATGCACTTACTCAGTTATCATCACTTGAACTCGACCGTGCTCACTACCGCCCCAAGGATCTCAACAAAAAAATCAAAAAAATTTTATAGCATATCCGCATATACAACATTCTAAAAGCCGAGAATCCGCTATTCATGCAGTTCTCGGCTTGTTAACTGTCAAAGATGGGATAGTATAATACAAACTCTGCAACAAAACCGCAACAGAGAATCTGCTCCAATCCTATAGGATAACAATAATCAATCTATTACGCTTCCTTCCAGTCATCTATGGTGCCCTCGATGGAATTGAAATTCACTCCTATCTTTATCAGCTTGCGAGGATCTGCGGCATATGGCCTTGCATAGCCTTTTTCCTCTATCTGCTCAAGAGCTTCCTCTGCACTCTTGTCACGCTTGAACTCAAAAATGTACACGTATGCATCCGTCTCCACTATGCAGTCAGCTCGCCCCTTGGAGGAGTGTATCTCTGTAGTAACATACTGTCCTAAGAGCATGAATACAATGTAGATCACATTCTGGAAATTCTGCTCCACAATCTTTTCGTCATTGGGATATGGAAGCCTGGCAAAAAGAGCTGTGAATCGATCCTTCAAAGTATCTGAATTACCGGCTCTTACATCCATCACAAAGCTTCTTATATCAAGCGAACTGGTTCCCTCTTCCTCCTTGAAAAAGTATGGCTCTAAGCTTTTCAAAAAACCATATTTTACTTCTTCATTGGGATAATCCAGCTTATAGCTTCTAAATTCCTTATCGTACCCACTTATCGTAAGATATCCCGACTGGTAAAAAAGAGGTCGTGGATCAGTACTGTCATACCTGTAATCAGTCAGCGTATTTTCATCTACATACACCTCCCCCCCGGTTATTTTCTTCGGATCAAAATCTGACCTCTTAAGCTTTTCTATAAGGAAGGTAGGTGTGCCGGTGGAGAACCAATACATACCGTATTCTTTCTTGGAAAAGGCATTTAACAAACTAAAGGGATTATAGACTCCCTCTGAATCCCGACTGAAATGATAGCCGTCATACATGCACTTAAGCCCGGCCAGGCACTCGTCATAGCTCTCACCATTGGCGTCACAAAAGGCCTCTATCTCAGGTCCGAAGTTCTCTTTTATCTCAGCCTCCGTGATGCCACATATTCCGCTGTATTCCCGATCTAAAGAAATATCATTGAGCTGATTTAGATCGCTGAAAATACTCACCTTACTAAACTTCGTCACTCCGGTGATAAAGACAAATTTCAAATACCTGTCATAGCTTTTGAGGGTAGAAAAGAATCCCTTGAAAACCGCCTTGTTGTGTTCAAGCAGTTCCTTATCTCCCAACTCCAAAAGCGGCTTGTCGTATTCATCTACCAGAACCACGACTCCACGACCAGTCACCTCATATGCCTTTTCCACCAAATTCTGAAATCTTGCCGCAAGAGAGTAGGTTCCCCGGTTTGTATGATAGATAGCCTCCCATTTTTCCAAATGAGTATTAAGGACATCATCTATCACAGACATATCCCTGTATGTATCTTTATTAAAATCAAAATAGAATACCGGATACTCCTGCCAGGAATTTGGATTCTCCTCTTCCAGCTTTTCTATCTTAAGCCCGGCAAAAAGCTCCTTCTTCCCCTCGAAGTAGGCCCGCAGGGTAGATAAAAACAGGCTCTTTCCAAAGCGTCTGGGTCTGCTCAAAAAATACGGCTTCCCGGTGTTGACCAGTCTGTAGATATATTCTGTTTTATCCACGTAGAGATATCCTTCCCTTATGATATCTTCAAAATCCTGCATTCCTATGGGAAGTTTCCTTCCAAAACTGCTCATCATACATCCTCCGATGATTCGATACATCCGTCACTCTAACTACTTTTTGTCCTGGCCACTTTACTGTGATCTTTGGGCTACGACGAGGCTTTGTTACAGTATCAGGCGGCATATAGACAAGTGAATGTGCCGGTTAATTATTATACGCCGCACCAGGCATATATTTCCCCACAATGCAGCTTTTCTTGCAGAAACATACTCCATAAGACTTTACTCCCATGTAGCCATCCTCAAGGACTCCCTCTTCATACTTCTTTGTGCGGATCTGGTCGTAGGCTTCCGAGAGCCCGTCCTCCATCTCATTATATTTTTTTCTCACCTTTATCTCAAAGATGATAGCCGGATCCATCCGCCTGTCCGGATACAGCACTATATCCGGGCGGCCATCCCCCTCTTCACGGTTTGACTTAGGTCCATAATTCGGTACGCTGTAAAGAAGTGACAGAAAAAATCCATGGTAGAAGGATTCATCACTGTCATATAGACTTATGATCTTGGCAAGAAGGTCATTCACATAGTTTTCGATCCCAGCCGTATCACCCTCTAATACTGCCTTATTAAGCGTCCCCCTATCTGTATTCTTCACCTGTTTTTCAAACCATGTGCTGATCTGATTTTTATAAATACTGCGTATCTCCACATTCGGTATTTTCATAGTCAAATAAATTTCAGCACCATCTTCACCGGCACTTCTCTCCGAAACCTTTTTCATATAGCCGGTAAAAAACAGGAAGTTCCACAGATTATCCTCGGACTCGTGGATATCGTCATAGGTTATATCCTCATGGATCTTTTTTTCTATGGTTCCACCGCTTATAAGTTTATCAAGTTCACGCTTCATCTCATCATCTGCCTGCCATACCATGTCTTTTATGATGGCATTGGATGAGGTGTTGGCCCAGAATGGTCTGGGGAATTTCATATTTTCAATAGCTATACTTTTTACATACTTTGTGATACTCCATGGATTATATATTTCAGTTTCACCAAACAGGTATCCATCATACCACTCCCTTGCTTCCGGAATCCTTTCGTCAATTCCGTAATCTATGAGCATCCGTTCAGTCTCACTTTGAGTAAATCCGAAGGCCTCCTCAAAATTACTGTCGTATATCGAACTGACTTCTAAGTGATTCAATCCCGTAAATATACTCTCCCTGCTGATGCGAAGACATCCCGTAATCACCGCAAACTGCAGGGCATCATTGGTCTTTAGGCATGACTCAAAAAGTGAGCGGATAAAGCTTACCATCTCCTGATAGAAGCCGGTAAAATACGCATTTTCAAGGGGTACGTCGTATTCGTCAAGTAGAATTATGACGTTATTATTGTGGTATTGCATCAAGGCCTTTGACAGTGTTTTTAAAGCGGTAGAGTAACGTGCAATCTCAGCCATCTGCTTATCCTTATCAAAAAGCTCACTGTCATTTGAGGCAATGGATATCTCCTCAAGTAAAGCTCTATCCTCCCGGGGAAGCACATCATCCACCCACAGGTAGGAATGTCTCTTAAACTCATATATGATCTCATCCCTTAATTTCTTAAATGCTGTCAGAAAATCCCCCTGCTTTGCGGATTTAAGCGAAAGCTTGATAACCGGATACTGCCCCATCATGGAAAGGATCTCATCCGGTGCACCCATTATCTTCTTTCCCTCAAAGTATCTCCTCTTATCTATGATATTGCCATGCCAATCATACTCCAACTCAAAAAAAGTACGAAGCATGGAAAGTGCAAGGGTCTTGCCAAAACGCCTGGGACGAGTGAAAAGAGTTACCTTGCCCCCTTTCTCCACAATGTCATTGATCAGCCATGTCTTGTCCACATAGTACATATCATCGTCAATGAACTCTTTATAATTTTCGTATCCTATCCCAATCTTCTTCATCTTGCACCTCGCATTAATGGCACGTTTTTATGTATTGTACAAAAAATGAGGGTGGTTTGCAACCCGGTGCTTTGACAGGATAGAGTAAACTTATTGTCAGTTGGATAGTCAAAAAAATTAATGTCGTTTACTATAATTTCAATATCAAAAATTTTTAATATCACATCCGATTATTTGCTCGGACTTACCAATGATCCCATCAACGAGACAACTGCTGCTCTATCTCAAAACGAGGATCCATTGCTCCAAAAGATAATTGATACCTGGTCATCATTAAATGAGTCAAATAAGCATAGGCTATATGCCGATTGTATGGATTATATAGCAAAGCAGAAATCCACAGGCACAGCCACGGATAAAGAAAAAAAGCAAAGGGTTATTTCGCCAAATTCGGATCCCATCCAAAGCAAAGCGATATAATCCCCTTTCCCGGTACCGGTCCGGATCCTCCAGGCTAACCGACATATATGTACCTTAAAAATTGGATATTGATTTCCCCGGAGTTCGTGATATAATAGCCGTAGGCAAGAAAGTAACCGAGCGGCTTTGTAGTGTTTATGCGGTATTATGAATTTCTTAGTAAGCCACTCCCTGGGCGAGCAGAGGATTAGCGTATGTTTCTACCTGCCCACTTCTTAAACCATTTCGAATCCCATTAGACTTTGTTTCATGGTCTTCCGTAGTTTCTATTTTGCCTTTGTTACCTCATTATATTCATCACTCTCTCCCGCTCCTGCTCAGCCTCCAGGCGACGGTTATGATTGTAGTAAAAGTCCATGAAATCAGCTATAGGCACAGGCTTTGAAAAATAAAAGCCCTGGAAATTGGTCACCGGGAAATGCAGCCTGATAAACTCTGCCATCTCCGCGGTCTCGATACCCTCCACGCAGACCTTTTTCCCCAGCTCCCTGGCGCAGCTGGTGACCGCACGCAGTATACTCTGCTTCGGCAGGTCAGTCTCGATGTCGTCCACAAATGATTTGTCGATCTTTATCTGATCCACGGGCAGCTCCGCGATGAGGTTCAGCGCCGAATACCCTGTACCGAAATCATCAAGTGCCGTCTGCATACCGGAGGTCTTGAAATAGATCATGGCACTGCGGAGTGCATCCTGATCCAAAAGCTTGCATCGCTCGGTGAGCTCCAGCTTTATATTTTCCACAGGGAAGTTTTCCTCGTTTAATATCTGATCCACCACATCCATAAACTCCGGTCGCTGAAGCTGCGGATAGGCGAGATTGATATTTACCGAAAAGCTCGGCTGCATCAAAAGCAGCGGCTTCGTATCGCGGATCGCCCTGTGCATGATCCATGTACCCAGCTCAAAGTAAATGGGATCCTGCTCCAGCCATGGGATAAACTCGCCCGGAGGCACCAGCCTGCCGTCGGCGTCCTGCCAGCGTATCAGCGCCTCCATACCGGTGATCTCATGGGTATTGGCGTCCACTATGGGCTGGTAGTAGAGTATAAAGCCCCGGTAACCCTCGGCAATGCTGTTTCTGATCTCGGACAAAAGCTTTAGGTGCTTTTCATTCCCGGCAAAATAGTCCTCATTTACCACTATCAGCTTTTGCGCGTTTTCATCCTTTGCCTTTTGCAGTACGAAAAGCGCACTGTTGTACACTGAGTTTGGATCTATGGAAAAATCGCTGACTGTCATCAGCGCCCCGCAGATATCTATGGTGAGGTGCGTGCCCTCGACGATGAGGTTCTTTTCCAGATACTCACGCATATTCTCAAATTCTGCAAGGATATTTTCCTCTTTCTCATCAGCTGTCTCTATGATATAGACATATTTCGTACCCTCTGCACGGAACAGCAGACCCTCGTTGCGGTAGGCGACACAGTACTCGGAGATGCTTTTCAGCACGGCATTACCAAACTGGTATCCATAAGCCGAATTTATGTCAAAGAAATTCCTAAGCCCCACCATAACCATGTAAAATGGCTTTTTCTGAAGCATTAGATTCTGGATAGTGGACATGAGATAGGTACGGTTATAAAGACCCGTCACAGGATCCACATTTTTACCCACCTCGTGATTTATAATGGTGCCGGCAAAATACTTCGGGTTCCCGTCCTCGTCCTTTACCATCTTCGCCCTGCCGGTACACGTCACATAGTGCCCCTCCTTATTCATAGCGCGATAAGTAAGCTCAAACTCATCTTTTGCGCCGGAAAAAACATCATCCATCTCGCGGTCATACTTCTTACGATCCTGCGGAGCTACGTGATGCTTCCATATCTTTCCGGCATTTTTGATCATGACGGATGGCATACCGAAATACTCAACTGCCTCCGGAGACCAGTAGGAATAATCCTCGGGAACATTATTCACGAAAAGATACTTACCCTCATCGGTATAGGATAAGACCTCCAGAAGCTCCGGGAAATACTTCAATATGGATTCCCTGTCCATGAGTTCAAAAATATCTTCCTTCTCCACCATACATAAATCCCCTTGTACAAAAGTTCATACACCCTTATATATTATAAACTATTTCTATGCTATAATAAAGAAAAAACTATATTGACTTGGAAATTAGTAGATGGTAAATTTATACAAAGGGAGGTGACAGATATGACTAAAGATGAAATGCAAAGGTATCTGATTCAACAGGCACAGGAGGGTGCACCAGAATTAAAAGCATATCAGAATCTTATGGAGGTACTTGGGCTGGAGTATCCAGCTGAAAAAAACAAAGATAATGATAACAAGGAGACAGGGGACTGACCCCTGTCTCTTCATTTTTATTTTTGACCATAGTATGCATTTGGTCCGTGCTTACGCATAAAGTGCTTGTCCTGCATGGACTGGGGAGTGGTGTTGTCCCCGTTTGGATTTAATATCTCCGTCATCAGGTTCATCTTTGAGATCTCCTCTAAGACCACTGCATTATACACCGCGTTTGCAGCGTCCTTACCCCAGGTAAAAGGCCCGTGGTTTTTGCACAGCACTCCCGGTACATGCATAGGATCGATGCCTCGCTCCTTAAAGGTCTCGATGATGGTGATGCCCGTGTTTTTCTCGTATGCCTCTTCTATCTCCTCGGGAGTCAGATTTCTCGCGCAGGGCACAGGACCATAGAAATAGTCCGCGTGAGTCGTGCCGTAGCATGGTACATCCCTGCCCGCCTGAGCCCATGCCGTGGCGTGGGGTGAATGGGTATGTACGATGCCGCCTATCTTTTCAAAAGCCTTGTAGAGCTCCAGATGGGTGGGCGTATCGGAGGAGGGATTGAGCGTCCCCTCCACCCTGTTTCCATCGAGATCCATGACCACCATGCCATCGGGAGTCAGCTTCTCGTAGTCTACGCCGCTCGGCTTTATGACAAAGAGTCCTGCCGCCCTGTCGATACCGCTGACATTGCCCCAGGTGTAGGTCACGAGGTTTCGTCTCGGCAGCTCCATATTTGCTTCATATACCGCTTTTTTTAATTCTTCTAACATCAGTATTCCTCCGTGGCAAGCTTCTCTACTGAAACTGCCTTCGTGTAATCCTCCAGGAAACGATCGAAACCTTTCACCCCGTTAGGATCAGGCTCAAGCGTGCTGCCCTCGGCACCTGCAAAGACTTTTTTATCCAGATAGTCCGGCAGGGTCTCGCCGTCTGACTTAGAGCGCATGTACTCGGCGAGAACCGCCATGCCCCAGGCGCCGCCCTCTCCTGCTGTCTCCATGACCTTGACCTGCATGCCGGTGGCGTCTGCCATGATCTGCTGACCCACCACAGGTGTCTTGAAAAATCCACCGTGGCCAGTGATAGATTTAATTGTAACCTTCTCTTCCTTAAGAAGGATATCATTACCAATCTTAAGTACGCCAAGTGCTCCGTAGAGATTTGAACGCATAAAGTTTGCTAGGGTAAATTTAGCATCAGGCTGACGAACCACCATTGGTCTGCCCTCATTTACACTAACTACTGGCTCACCGCCGAAATAATTGAAGGAAACAACTCCACCGCAATTTGCATCCTCTGTAAGAGCCTTGCGATAAAGGGTACCATAAATATCATTCATAGAAACATCTACACCAAATGCATCTGCAAATTCCTTGAAGATGCCAACCCATGCATTAAGGTCTGATGTACAGTTATTGCAGTGAACCATGGCAACTGCCTCACCTGTAGGTGTAGTAACCATATCGATTTCCTCGTATGGTTTTGATAATGGCTTATCCAAAACAACCATTGAGAATACTGATGTACCGGCAGAAACATTACCAGTGCGTACCTTTACTGCATTTGTAGCTACCATTCCGGTACCTGCATCGCCTTCCGGAGGACATACAGGGATACCGGCCTTCAGATGTCCGCTGATATCAATCTTATTGGCACCTTCAGGAGTGAGGAAGCCTGCGTTCTCTCCTGCACACAATGACTTGGGGAGAATGTCGAGGAGTTTCCAAGAGAATCCCTTTGGAGCTACCAGGTCATCGAACTTCTTAACCATTGTAGCATCGTAGGTCTTTGTCTCCGGGTCAACAGGAATCATACCAGAGGCATCACCTACACCCAGTACGAACTGCTCTGTTACCTGCCAGTGGATATATCCGGCAAGTGTAGTGAGGGACTTGATGTCAGCAACGTGTTCTTCATTGTCGAGGATACACTGATACAAGTGGCTGATGCTCCAACGGAGAGGGATGTTGTAGTTGAACAGCTTGCTGAGTTCAGCAGCAGCCTGGGCAGTATTGGTGTTACGCCATGTGCGGAAAGGCACGAGTATCTGCTGTTGCTCATTGAAAGCCATATATCCGTGCATCATGGCAGAGAAACCGATACCGGCAAGAGTCTCTATCTCACAATTGTACTGGTTCATTACGCTCTTGCGAAGGTCTGCATAACAGTCCTGAAGACCATACCATATGGCTTCTGTAGAATATGTCCAAAGACCATCTACCAACTGGTTTTCCC
>ERZ842401.2393-NODE-2393-length-25145-cov-5.105102_pt1 | contig 25145 bp, 18 predicted proteins | sample MGYA00521270_ERZ842401 | MGnify/ENA primary metagenome ERZ842401 (study PRJEB31892, sample SAMEA3878208) | bioreactor metagenome | biome: Moose rumen | place: Sweden | collected 2011-10 | study: EMG produced TPA metagenomics assembly of the PRJEB12797 data set... | reverse complement strand
GCGGCTTTATTGTAACACTTCGCCTCAGGTCCCTTGCAAGCAAGACCGTTCGGCTCGTGTTATAATAAGCCAAAGCCCATGCTTATCGCATGGACTGCAAGGCTAAAGCTTTGCCGGCAGGCTTTTTACAATAATACCCCGAAAGGAGTCAGACCATGAGAATATCTAAACGATTATTATCTGCTGCTTCTGCGGCGGCTCTGGGCGTTTCATCGCTGGCAGTGCTGCCTTTAAGCGCGGCGGCAGAGGGTGCGGTGCTTTATATAAATGAAGTCTGCACAGGCAATAACGGCGAAAACGGCAACCTTACCAATGCCACCGATAACAAGGGCGCTTACTGCGACTGGGGGGAGCTTTATAATCCCACCGACAGTGCGGTCTCGCTCAGCGGCTGGTCGCTGGTGAAGGACGATAAGAGCAGCTATAACTTCGGCGATGTGACCATTGCCCCCGGGGGCTATCAGATAGTATTCTGCTGCAAGAATTTTGTGGGCGATGAGTCACTTGTGAACGCAGGCTACAATATCTCGGGGGACGGTGCTAAGTTTGAGCTTTTCAACGGCGATACCTCGGTGGATACCGTCACCGTGCCTGCCCTTGATAAGGACGTTTGCTTTGCCCGCAAGCCCGACGGTTCCGAAAACCTGGGCTATTTCTTCCCCACCCCTGCTGCCAGCAATAACGAGGCGCAGTCGGCTATACCCTGCAATGCTCCCGAGTTCAGTTCGGATACGGGCTTTTACAGCTCGCAGTTTGACCTTGATATCACCACAGACGAGGGCAACAAGGTCTACTACACCACCGACGGCACCGACCCCAGAACAAGCAGCACCCGCATTGAGTTCACCAAAGCTATAACGGTGAAGAACCGCAGCAGCGAGGCTATGAAGGTGGCTAACGCCGTAAGCGTTGACCAGGTAACGCCCTGGAGCGGCAGCAGCCTGCCCAGAAACAGTGCGGTGGATAAGGGCACTGTTATAAGAGCCTGCACCCTCAGCGCTGCCGACGAGTACAGCGAGGTAGTTACAAAGTCCTATTTTGTGGGTGTTTCCAGCGCTAACCATAACGGGCTGCCGATACTCTCTGTAACTACAGACCCCGATAACCTTTATAACTACAACACAGGCATTTTCGTCAAGGGCGCAGTTTACGACAGCCTTACCTGGGCAGAGAAAAATGTGGATAACCCCGAAGCCAACTATAACCAGCGCGGCAGAGAGTGGGAGAGAGAATGCCATATCGACTTCATCGAGCCTGACGGCACGGTGGGTATCTCACAGGACTGCGGCATGAGGACCCAGGGCGCTTATTCAAGAGCTGCCTTCCAGAAGTCGCTGAGGTTCTACGCAAGGGAGGACTACGGCGAGAAGAACTTCAAGTATGAGGTCTTTGCAGGTCACACCAAGGCTGACGGCTCGGGCGAGGTACTCAAAAAGTTCAAGACGCTGGTGGCTAGGCAGGGCGGCAACGATAACGAATACTGCAAGTTCAAAGACAGCTACATACAGTCGCTGGTATCTGACAGAGCCTTCGAGACACAGACAGGCAGACCCTGCGTTATGTTCATCGACGGCGAATACTGGGGACTTTACACCCTGCAGGAGGACTACAACGACAACTACTACGAAAACAACTACGGCGTAGACAACAACGAGGTCATCGTCTACAAAAAGGGCGAGATAGACGAGGGCGAGGAGACCGACATACAGTATGCCGAGGAGCTTCTCAACTATGCCAAAAAGTATAATCTTGCTCTGCCCCAGTGCTATGAGCAGATAAGTCAGATGATGGATATCGACAGCTTTATCGACTACATGGCTGCCGAAATGTATATCATCAACGAGGACTGGCCCGGCAACAACTACTCAATGTGGAGAACAAGGACCGTTGACGAGACCAACCCCTATGCCGACGGCAGGTGGAGAATGAATTTCTACGACACCGAAATGGGCGTTGACCACTACGGCAACAGCTCCACCAAATATAATGTGGATAACCTTAAAAAGATAACTGATAACACCTGGGATTATCTGCCCATACTTTTCAACAACCTGATGAAGAATGCCGAGTTCAAGCAGAAGTTCGTAACAGCTATGTGCGATGAAATGAACGTGAACTTCAACTACACAAGGTGCAATGACCTTGTTACGGCTTTTTATGACGCTTACTTCCCCGAGCTGCCAAAGAACTACGCCCGCTACCCCAACTGGGCTAATGTTGATAACGCAGCTTCACCCTGCTACAGCAGAATGATGAACTTCCTTAAAAACAGACCCAAGTATGTGCCCACAATGCTCAAAAATAACTTAGGTCTCGGCACTGCGGTGACTGTAAAGATAGCTCCTATCGAGCAGCAGGGGGGCACGGTAAAGCTCAACACCACACAGCTGGATTTTGAGTACGGCGATTTCAGCGGTACATATTTCACCGATTACCCCATTACCCTCACAGCCGAGGCTAAGGAGGGCTACACCTTTATAGGCTGGTCGGGCGATGTAGACTCCAAGGAGGAGACCATAACCGTTGACCTTAAAGGCAGCACACTTATACAGCCCCTGTTTGTTAATTCTGACACGGTGCTGCACACTGTTACCTTCACAGACGGCACCAAGTCAAGCCGGGTATATGTGGCAGACGGTCAGGCAGCATCAGCCCCTGACGAGACCTTTGCAAAGAAGGGCTACACCCTCTCATGGGACAAGGACTTCTCGAACATCACAGGGGATATCACGGTAAACGCGGTTTATGAGCCCTTTAAGTACACCGTAAGATTTGCCCCCAACGGCGCACCCTATGTAAGCTACGGTCAGGACTTCGTATACGGCGAGGAGCAGGCACTTATGCCGCTGGCTTTTGACTATGACGGCTACATCTTCAAGGGCTGGGCTTCAAGCTCCAAGGGCGAGGTCATCTATGCCGACGGCGAGAAGGTATCGAACCTCAGCGACTCTGCAAAGGTAGTATATCTCTACGCTGTGTGGGAGAAGGACACCTCTGTAAAGGGCGACATCAACGGCGACGGCAAGCTGGACACCAAGGACGCTATGCTCTCAATAAGCTACGCTAAAAAGAACACCGCCCCCAAGGACAGCGCACAGTTCAAGCGTGCCGACGTAAACGGCGACGGCGTGCTGGACACCAAAGACAGCCTTGTTATCATCAAGGCAGCAAAAAACAAAACAACCATCAAATAATTCATAATGCATAATTCATAATTATTGTGTTCGCTTCGCTCACGGTATGCCCATTCGGGCGTGAATTATGAAAATATCTGGATATTAAAAAGCTCAATGCGAAACTGCATTGAGCTTTTCCTTTTCACAAACTATTTTACCGGCAATGCGGTAACACGCACAAATACTCGTTTACAGGGTTCGCGCAGCGTCACAAAGTGCGAGCTGCCACGTAAGCTCCCCCAGCCACTAGAGGCAAGATGTCAGAAGCAAGAGGCAAGAAAATTTACTAATCGAACAAAGCGTGAAAAGAGGACTCTTGCTTCTTGCCTCTAGTTTCTTGCTTCTAGAGGCACAGGTGGGGGAAATACCCCGTCCGGCGAGGACATTATGAATTAGGAATTATCATTTGTCCGCTGTCGTCACCCTCGGCGTACTGCATAAGCATATTTTTCAAAGCTGTGTAGCGCAGCATTTTGCGGTCGTTGTCTATCATGTAGTCCAGCCTGTTTTTCGAGCCTGCTATTATCAGCAGCTTTTTTGCCCTTGTGACCGCAGTGTAAAGCAGATTTCGGTAGTAAAGCTTGTCGTAGCCGCCGAATACCGTCAGTATCACCGCATCGAACTCGGAGCCCTGACTTTTGTGTACAGTCACCGCATAGGCAAGCTCTAAGTTTTCAAGCATCTGCTCGTTGTAGAGCGCCACCCTGCCCTCAAAATCAATGGTCACGGTCTTTAGTATCTTGTTGACCCCGATTATCAAGCCGATATCGCCGTTGAAAATGCCTGCGCCGCTTTCGGTGTGCTCGTCGTCCAGCTGCTTTTTCCAGAGTATCTCATAGTCGTTCTTGGTCTGCATGACCTTATCGCCCTTGCGGTAAATGCAGGCAGGGGTCTTTACCTCAGACTTCCCTGCCGCAGGGGGATTTAGCTCCTGCTGTAAGCGGCGGTTGAGCTCCGCTGTGCCTGCTGGTCCCTTTCTTGTGGGAGAAAGCACCTGTATGTTCTCGATCGCCGAGTAGCCGTATGCCTTTGGCAGCCTGTCCTTGCAAAGCTCAACCACCAGGTCCTGCAAGGCGCCGAATTCAAGCCGCTGGAAGAAGAAAAAGTCCTTGTCCTTTTTGGTAAGGTCGATATGCTCGCCGCTGACTATCTTGTGGGCATTCATAACAATGTCCGACTCCTGCGCCTGCCTGAATATCTCTTTGAGCGTCACCACCGACATAACTCCGCTCTCGATTATGTCCTTGAGCACGTTGCCTGCCCCCACCGAGGGCAGCTGGTCGCTGTCACCCACCAGCACCAGCTTGCAGGTGACGCTTATGGCTCTCAGCAGCGCTTCAAACAGGCAGCTGTCCACCATAGACATCTCGTCCACCACCAGCGCATCACATTCAAGCAGGTTGTTTTCGTCATGGGCAAAGCTCAGGCTGCCGTCGCTGCGGTACTGCACCTCCAGCAAACGGTGTATGGTCTTGGCGTCATACCCTGTCAGATCTGATATGCGCTTTGCAGCCCTGCCTGTGGGGGCAGCTATCATTACCTCCATACCCTGCTGCTGATACAGGGATATTATGGCGTTGAGGGTGGTGGTCTTGCCCGTGCCCGGTCCTCCCGTAAGCACCAGAAATCCCTTTGAGAGAGCCAGGTTTATCGCCTGCCTTTGTATCTTCTCATAGGTTATGCCGTTCTCCTCCTCTTCAAGGTCGATAACGGCAGAAAAATCTATCTGATTATCATACGATATGCTGCGCATTATGTCAAGCCGTCTTGCTATGTAGTCCTCAGCCTTGTAATACTCCCTGAGCATGATAAAGGGGCGCTGCTGCTTGTAGTAGTAAAAAAGGTTCTCCTCCTCCACCTGGGCTTCAAGCGCCTTGTCGAACAGCTCCTCCGATACGTTTAGATACTTGGTGGTCATGCGTCTCAGCGAGTCAAGGGGCAGGCAGGTGTGACCGCTGTCGGCATTCTCCCTGAGCACACAGGTCATGCCTGCGCATATGCGTGACTGACTTTCTCGGGGTATATCCTGCTTCAAGGCTATCTCGTCAGCCTTTGAGAAGGGCAGCTCCACCCCGAAGGTACACATAACATATGGGTTTGAGCGTATCAGCTGCTCGGCAGCGTCGCCCCAGCGTTTCCACGCCTTTATGCTGTATGAGGTGGGTATCTCGAAGCTGCTGAGATAGACCAGCAGCGAGCGTACCGCAAAGGTGGTCTTGAACTCCTTATGTATCTTATCAGCCTTTTTCTTGCTGAGCCCCCCTATCTCGGTGAGCCTTTCGGGCTCCTTCTCGATGACCTCCAGCGTCTCATCGCCGAACTGCTGCACCAGCTTTTTTGCAAGCACAGGTCCTATCCCTGAGATAGCGCCGCTCGCCAGATACCTTTGTATAGCCGCCGAGGTAGTAGGCAGCTTTCTCTCAAACACCGCCACCTTGAACTGCTCGCCGAACTTGCGGTGCTTGACAAACTCCCCTGTCAGTATCAGTTCCTCGCCCTCTTCAACGTCGCCCATCTCGCCCACCACGGTGATGAGCTCGTCCTCGCAGCCCAGCATAAGCACACAAAAACCTGAGTCCTCGCTTTTGTATACTATACTGTCCACCTCGCCCTGAAGCTTCTGCATATCGGCACCCCCTTTCATATGTGATAAGATCTTCCCTCTCGCAAAGATCATCGTTTCAGTATGAACTCAACTATATCCGCCGCTTCAACGCAGTAAACATTCTCATACCTGTGCTCAAGCATTTTAAGCCTTTCTCTGTTCTGCGTTTTATGGGTCAGCATAACTATTATCCTGCGTGCGTTTTTCAGCGAGTCAAAGCACTCCTCCTGATACACTGCCTTGACAGCAGCCTCGATCTCACCGATACTGCCCTCGGCGGTTATAACTATGACCCCTGCCTTAGCTTCCCCTCTGCCCGAAAACATCAGTGCAGATATCAGAAGCATCACCATAAACACCGCTGCCGAAATAACTATAGCCATACACTCCATAATAAGCACCCCCGCATAACACATACTATGCAGCTGCCTTTTGGAGTGACACTGTAATATTGATAAAAAGCCTAGCGCACGCACCACCGCCGCTAAGCTTTTTCATCATTATTTTACGGTTATTGAATCAAGCGATTTTTCCATGCCCTCGGCGTAGATGTCCTTGCTGTCCTCCTCGCACATAAACATGGTCAGATAAAAGCTTTTATCGTTCTTCACGCACTTCATCTGCCCGTACATCTTCTGCTCGGAAAGGTTTTCAAAGGTGAAGGATATCTTACCGTTTTGCGTCTTGCTTGTTTTAAAGCTGTCAAGACTGACCTCCAGCTCCTCGGCTATCATCTTGGTGAGCTCGTCATCAGCCACGTATTTAAGGGGCGCGTAGTCTTCGTTTGAAAAATCGTATTTAATATACACAAACTCTCTCACGCTGTCTGTGTATGACTTTATCTCTGCGTCTATGTCAGAGTTCAGCCCTATGTTGCTGCTGCCGTCGTTCTCCTTCATGGACATAGGCAGATCAATTGAAAAGCCGTTCATATCAAAGGTCTTTGTTTTGGTGTGATACAAGCCCACGCCTAAGATAAACAAAAAGCCGATGACCACCACTGCCACTATTATCAGTATGATCTTTCCTGCCGATGTTCTCTTTTTCTGGAAAACAGGGGCTGCATAGCCGTAGTTAACACCGACGTTGGGGTTATAGCCCATTGGCTGACCAAAGCCGGGCTGACCGTAGCTCTGCTGCTGACCGTAGCCGTAAGGCGCACCCTGGGGCGGCGGCATATTCGGGCTCTGACCGTACCGGGCATTGCCGTACATATTAGTATTATTATACATACCCTGACCCTGCATATTGCTGCCAAAGCCGCTCTGCTCGGCACGTATCTCATTGCCGCACTCGGCGCAGAACTTCTCGCCGAAGCCTACCTCAGCTCCGCATATGGGACATTTCATATTACCGCCTCCTCATTTTATCATATCAGGCTTTTATGCTTTTCTGCCGCAGCAGATATTATTTGAACTTTATCGAATTAAGATAGGTCGAGAATTTGCTTGAATACTTTGAGCGCTTTGAGTTATCGCATATGCATATCATAAGGTAAATAGCGTCCTTGGACTTCATAACTCTCATTTCAACATAGCCGTTTTCACCGTCCTCGTTATCAAAGGTGAACTTCATAGTGCCCCCCGACAGGCTGACCTTATGATAGTTTTTAAGCGAAGCGCCCATCATGGCTTCCATAAGCTCGGCGAAGTCCTCCTCGCTCACCGTATCCAGCACGCCCTTGTACTGCTCGCTGGAAAGGTCGTATCTTATGTATGCAAACTCTATCTTGTTGTTGCTGTAGCTCTTTGCCATAGCGTCAGTATCGCTGCTTTCAAGTCCCAGCGAATATTTGTTCCTCGAATCCGAAAGCTTCATGGACATAGGCAGCTTTATGCTGAAGCCGTCCATATCAAAGGTCTTTGTCACCGAATCACGGTAGAAGCCCACAAACAAGCCTGCCAGCAGCGCTATCACCAGCACAACTATCTTGATCACCGTCAGGCTCATGCCGTTTGAGCTTTTTGCCTTGCCGAAGCTCTGTGTGCCAAAGCTCTGGTCATTAAAGCCCTGTGAGCCGAAGCTCTGGTTAGAGTAGCCCATGCCGCCGTAGCCGTTGTTCTGTGACGTACCGAAATTTCCGCCCATCTCGGACACTTTCGTACCGCAGTTGTTGCAGATCTGGCTGTTAGGCTCGATCTCTGCACCGCAAATTGTACACTTCATATTGTTCCCTCCTAATACTTGTCAGAAAAAGCTCCATACCTTCTTCCTTTATTTTAATTATATCTCCCCGCCCAAGGACCGCGAAAATCAATTTTGATTTCCGCAGAGGCAAGATGACCAGAGGCAAGAGGCAAGACCAAGGTGTGCCTGCGGCAAATCAAATATTTTGTCCGTTTTTCGGTTACACTTTTCTTGCTTCTTGCTTCTGTATTCTTGCTTCTGAAAATCAATTATATCAAAATTGATTTTCAGCCCAAGGACAGGGAGATATAAAGCTTACCATATTCTTCTTACTTGTTCTTCTTAGCCTCGATATCAGCCAGGGCGTCCTTTCTTGAAAGGTTTATCCTGCCCTGATCGTCTATCTCCATTACCTTGACAACTATCTCGTCACCGATAGAAACGATGTCCTCTACCTTCTCAACTCTTGATTTGTCAAGCTTCGAGATGTGAACAAGACCGTCCTTGCCGGGAGCTATCTCAACGAATGCGCCGAAGTTCATTATCCTTACTACCTTACCTCTGTAGATAGAGCCTATCTCGGGGTCGTTGGCGATAGTGTTGATGATGTTGACAGCCTGCTGAGCCTTCTCCTTATCAAGACCTGATACGAACACGCTGCCGTCCTCATTGATGTCGATCTTGACCTCACACTCGGCAGAGATCTTCTGGATGACCTTTCCGCCTGAGCCGATGACCTCACGTATCTTATCAACAGGCACCTTTGTGGTGAGCATCTTGGGTGCCCACTTGCTCACCTCGGGACGAACCTCGGGTATAGCCTTCAGCATTACCTCGTTAAGTATGTGCATTCTAGCCTTGCGGGTCTTTTCAAAAGCGCTTGCGATTATATCCATTGTAAGACCGTCCACCTTGATATCCACCTGGATAGCTGTGATACCGTTCTTGGTGCCGCCTACCTTAAAGTCCATATCGCCGTAGAAGTCCTCAAGACCCTGAATGTCCACCATGGTCATCCAGCTGCCGTCCTCCTTGGTGATAAGTCCGCAGGAGATACCTGCTACAGGCTCCTTTATAGGCACGCCTGCGTCCATAAGAGCAAGGGTCGAGCCGCAGATAGAGCCCTGTGAGGTAGAGCCGTTTGATGAAAGCACCTCAGATACGCATCTTATAGCATAGGGGAACTCATCAACGCTTGGCAGAACAGGCACGATAGCTCTCTCAGCCAGTGCACCGTGGCCTATCTCTCTTCTTCCGGGTCCTCTTGAAGGTCTTGTCTCACCTACAGAGTATGAGGGGAAGTTATACTGGTGCATATATCTCTTGCTGGTCTCTTCATCTATGCCGTCCAGCTTCTGTGCGTCGGAAACAGGTCCCAGTGTACAGATAGTCATTACCTGTGTCTGACCTCTTGTGAATATGCCCGAGCCGTGAACTCTGGGCAGTACGCCTACCTCGGCAGCCAGAGGTCTGATCTCGTCGATACCTCTGCCGTCAACTCTCTTGCCCTCATACAGCCAGTTTCTTACTATCTTCTTCTGCAGCTTATAGAGCACCTCTTCAAGCATAGCGCCCTGCTCGGGATACTGCTCGTCATACTTCTCGTGAACAGCGTCGTAGATAGGCTGCATTCTTGCGTCTCTTACATTCTTGTCATCGGTGTCGAGAGCCTTCTTTACGTCCTCGCCTACCATAGCCTCGATCTCGTCAAACAGGTCGTGGTCTACCTCCATCGACTCAAACTCAAACTTGGGCTTGCCGATCTGAGCCTGTATATCCTTGATGAAAGCCACCATCTTCTTGATCTCTTCATGGCCTGTCTCGATAGCTTTGAGCATTACATCATCGGGTATCTCGTTAGCGCCTGCCTCGATCATAACTATCTTGTCAGCCGAGCCTGCAACTGTCAGGTTCAACTCATTCTTAGCTCTCTGCTCCAGCGTGGGGTTGAGCACGAACTCGCCGTCGATATAGCCCACATTGATAGAAGCCACAGGGCCGTTCCAGGGAATATCAGAGATAGATATAGCGATAGCCGCACCAATCATACCTGTTATCTCGGGCGAGCAGTCGGGGTCTACCGACAGGACTGTCATAACGACAGTAACGTCATTTCTCATATCCTTGGGGAAAAGGGGACGGATAGGTCTGTCAACACATCTTGATGTGAGCACAGCCTTATCGCTTGCCTTGCCCTCTCTCTTTGTGAAGGAGCCGGGTATCCTGCCTACAGAATACATTTTCTCCTCAAAGTCTACTGACAGAGGGAAGAAGTCGATGCCGTCTCTGGGCTTTTTTGAAGCGGTAACGTTAGCCATTACCACAGTCTCACCGTATCTTACCCAGCATGAGCCGTTGGCAAGTCCGCAGGTCTTGCCTGTTTCAACTACCACAGGTCTGCCTGCATAGGTGGTCTCAAAAGTTCTTGCGTTCTCAAACATATTTTTACCTCCTGAATTGTTTTAAAGCTCAGTGAAGGCATTAGCAAAAAACAGAGCCTGCGGCTGAAAAAACGCCCCTCCGTACACCCTGTTTATTGCTAAATAACCGTCACTAAAGCAAATTTGAACTATTTACTAAAAAACACCAAAAGGCAGTGGCATCAGCTGCCTCTGCCTTGATGATCTTAACTTAAATTACTTACGTATACCCAGCTTCTCGATAACAGCTCTGTACCTGTTGATGTCGTTCTTTTTGAGGTAGTTGAGAAGGTTCCTTCTCTTACCTATCATCTTGTACATACCTCTTCTGGAGTGGTTATCCTTCTTGTGTACCTTCAGGTGCTCGGTCAGGTCTGATATCCTTCTTGTGAGGATAGCGATCTGTACCTCAGGTGAGCCTGTGTCGGTCTCATGATTTCTGTTAGCTTCGATAACAGCTGTTTTCTCGTCTTTTCTTAACATTTTTTGTACCTCTTTCAATTAATATTTCCACTGTAAAAGAATACGGCAGGTAACCTTCTCCGTCAGCGGAGCGTGACCCGTATTCTGTTGCAGGGACAGCTATGCGCACTCAGCGCACATTGACTTAATCATTATACTATATTCCACAGAGTTTGTAAAGCAGCTTCACAAAAAGTTTACAATTCAAAAGGCTCTGTGTCCTTGGTAAGTACCTTTTTCTGCCAGCTTCTTTTACCGCATTTGGGGCACTTCATATATCTGGTGCGACCAAAGTGCATAGCGAAGAAGGTGCTGTTGAACTTAGGCACATAACGGTTTTTGCAGTGCGAGCACTCATAGTAGCCAGCCTCGGTCTCGATCTTCATGGCGTAAAACATACCCACAGCGAAGCAGATGCAGCCTCCGACGATATCCAGCACCTTCAGCCACATGGGCATAGTCACCTGATCTGCCAATATTATGGTAACGACCAGAACTACGCACGCCATAACTGATATCACCCATTCCAGGGTCAGCAGCTGTCTGGCTGTCTTTTCCTCACGCTCTCTCAGCTCCAGCATTGTCTTTTCAGCGATCTCTTTGTAGTTATCCATATTTATCCTCCTTGCATTGAACAGGTCGTTGACCGTTATCCCCAAAAGCTCACAGAGCTCCAGCATGATAGATGCGTCGGGCATTGATCTGCCTGTCTCCCATTTTGAAACTGCCCTGTCGCTTATGCCCAGCTTTTCTGCCAGCATTGCCTGGGTCAGCTTCTTTTCTTTACGGCACTGTGATATGAACTTGCCAATTGCGATCTGATCCATATCCGTACCTCCCTTCTGTGTCTTTATCATAGCATATGCAAGGATAATTTGCCACGAACCGTCGGTTGAAGCCGCAAAAATTTTATCCACCAAAGGTAGAGCTGCAAGGAGAAAGGGGCTCTACCATCGGTCGGGAAGCTTAAAACCGCGTATTTACGCCATTTTTTTACCGCCGTTTTTGCCTGCCCACCGCCCGTAAAGGTGCGCCGTGAGCTCAGCGAACACAATAAATCATGATAGTGAATTATGGATCAACCCTGCTGTGAGGGTGTTCTTCATGAGCATAGCAATGGTCATAGGACCAACGCCGCCGGGTACGGGTGTGATGAAGCCTGCTTTTTCCTTGCAGTCCTCAAAGTCAACATCGCCGCAGAGCTTGCCCTCTTCATCACGGTTCATGCCAACGTCTATTACCACTGCGCCCTCCTTGATGTAGTCGGCTGTCACCATTTTGGCTCTGCCAACGGCTGCCACCAGAATGTCTGCACGGCTGCATACCTCTTTGAGATCCTTGGTCTTTGAGTGTGTGATGGTAACGGTGCCGTTGCGGTGCAAAAGCAGCATAGCCTGGGGCTTGCCCACTATGTTGCTCCTGCCGATGACCACACACTCCTTGCCCGATACCTCGGTGCCTGTTGAGGCTATCAGCTCCATAACTCCCGCAGGGGTGCAGGGCAGAAAGCTGTAATCGCCTATCATTATCTTGCCCACGTTTACGGGGTGGAAAGCGTCAACGTCCTTATCGGGGCGAATGTTGTTGATTATTATCTTGTCGTCAAGGTGTTTTGGCAGGGGCAGCTGCACCAGTATGCCGTCCACCTTGTCATCGTTATTGAGCTTGTCCACCAGAGCCAGCAGCTCCTCCTCGGTGGTCTCGGCAGGCAGGGCGTATTTGTAGGAGTTAAAGCCCACAGCCTCGCAAGCCTTTTCCTTGTTCCTTACATACACCTGTGATGCAGGGTCGTCCCCCACTATCACCACTGCAAGACCTATCTCTATGCCCTGCTCCTTGAGCTTTTCCACTTCAAGTCTTATATTCTCCTTGACCTGTGCCGAAACTGCCTTGCCGTCGATTATATTAGCCATTGTCCTTTTCCTCCTTGTCAGCCTTTTTGTCTTTTACCTCGTCCTCAGCTTTATCCTCTGTTTTTTCGTCCTTATCCTCAGAATTTTCGTCATTATCCTCGGTCTTGTCGGCATTGTCCTTATCATCATCGTCCAGTATCGACTTATAGTCCTCGCTGCCGCCCTTTTCGTCCTTTTCCTTAGCGTCCTTCAAGGCTTTTTTGCGAGCCTTTTCAGCCTCCTTGCCGAACTTTTCCTCATATTCCTTTTCAAGCTCTATAAAGCTCTCGCCGCTGCTTCTGGCTTCGCTTATCTTTCTTTTGAGCTCCTTTTTCTCCTTCATAAGGTCGGCATATGAGTTATACTCTGCCAGCTGTGCCTTTGAAAGCTCCGTCTCATAGAAGAACTTGTACTCTCCCGAGCGGCTCACGGTGCTGCGGAAGAATATTATAAGTATCACCGAAGCCACCACGCAGGTGCCTGCCACCAGCTGCGATACCTTTATCTGTCCCAGATAAAGTGAGTCTGTTCTCAGGCTCTCGATGAAAAATCTGCCCAGACCGTACCAGCCTGCGTACATAAGGAATATCTCGCCGTCGAACTTGCGGTGTTTAAAATACAAATGCAGCAGTATAAAGCCTGCCAGACACCACAGCGACTCATACAAAAAGCAGGGGTGAACAGGCTTGAACTGGTCCAGGTCCACAAGGTCGTGGCTGGCTATAAAGCTGGCAGTTGACCAGCTCATCATGCCCCAGGGCTTATCGGTGTTTGTGCCAAAGGCTTCCTGGTTGAAGAAGTTGCCCCACCTGCCTATGCACTGCCCTATGAGAAAGCAGGGGGCAGTAACGTCCAGCATGGCAGTCAGCCGCAGACCTCTCAGCTTGGTTATTATTCCGCCCACCAGTATAGCGCCGATAAGTCCTCCGTAAATGGCAAGTCCGCCGTCACGTATCTTGAAAAATTCCTTCAGCTGCATACCCTCGGTGTTGAAAACTATATAGTAAAGCCTTGCCCCCACGATAGCGCCTATAACTCCCCCTATCACCGCATCGGTGGCTCTGTCGGGGTCGATACCGCAGGAGCGCATTTTTCTGAAGCCGTATATCATGGCAAGCAGTATGCCTATGCCGATAAGAAAGCCGTACCAGTATATCTCGATATCGGTCCCGGGTATTTTAAAGATCACCCTGTCAATGGTTATGCCCCTTTTTAAAATATTATCGCCGCTGCCGAAGTTGGGGAAATACACCTTATCAGGCTCAGCTCTCAGCATAGCCCTGGTGGCTGCGGTATCAGCGGCATTGTCTGCAAGTGTATGCAACATATTCAAAAGCTGCATTTTGTCGTCACTCCTTCTCTGCTTCTACTATGGAAATAGCAGCGCTGTCTGTATTGAAAAGCTCTTCTAGAGCCTTTGCGCAGTCCTCTATCGTCAGCTTTGCCAGCTCCTGCGCTTCATCAAACACGGCGGTGCCGTTAAAATAGCTGTCCACCATGCTGTCGGCGCAGTTCTCAACGTTGTTGAGCGCCTTTACTATGCTGCCGTAGCGTGTTTTTTTGACCATCTCAAAGTCCTCTTCATCAAAGCCCTCGGTCTTTACACGCTCTATCTCGGCGCAAATCCTTGCAAACACCTCATCGGGGTCTCTCGACTCCCCAGAGACTATGCAGGTAAAAAAGCTGCCGCTGCCCGAGAACACCTCAAAGCTGAACTGTGAGTTTATCAGCCCCTCTTCAAAAAGCTCCTTATGCAGCGGTGAAGCCGCACCCACCAGCAGCTGCATAACCGTATAGCCTGCTATGCTGCGCTTTTCATACTCTCTGCCGCTGCATGGCTCACACTTGAAGCCGATGTTGAACAAGGGCAGTCCCACGGGGAATGTCCTGACAACACGCTTTTTATTAACGGTTCTCGGCTCCTTGGGGAAAGCAGTCTCCAGCTCAAGCCCCTCAGAGGGCTTTAAGAGCCTGTCGCATATCTCTATGACCTTGTCCTCGTCAACATTGCCTGCTATGGCAAGCACCATGTTGTGCAGGTCGTAAAAGGTATGATAGCACTCATAAAGCAGCTCGGGGGTTATGTGTGATATAGACTCCACCGTGCCTGCGATATCTATTTTTACGGGGTGGTTCACATAAAGGGCGCCCAGCAGCTCATAAAAGCATCTTCTCTCGGGAGAGTCCTGCACCATTTTTATCTCCTGTGCGATTATCCCCTGTTCCTTATCCACGTTCTCCCGGGTAAAATAGGGCTTCTGCACAAAGTCAAGAAGTATCTCCAGCGCCCTCTCCCAGTTATCCGATGTGCTGAAGGTATATGCAGTTTCATCAAAAGAGGTAAAGGCGTTTGCGCTTGCCCCCGTTGCCGCATACAGGTCGAAAACGTCAGTGTCCTCGTTTTCAAAAAGCTTGTGCTCCAGATAATGGGCTATGCCCTCGGGCACTGTTATAAAGCCCCCTGTTTTGGCGGTTTTAAAGCAGGTGTTTATCGAGCCGTACCTGGTGGCAAAAAGCGCCTCGGTGGTAGAGAAGCCCTCCATTTTCCACACCAGCACATCAAGCCCCGAGGGGTGGTGTATCAGCGAATACTGCTCGCCTAAGCGTTCATCTCTTATGATCTCCTTATTCATCATCGCTGCCCTCCCCGTTAGCCTTTAAAATATACACACTGTCAGGCTCAAAGCTTTTGGCGCATTCTATTATCTGCTCCCTGGTTATCCCCTTTATGATGCTGCATACCTCGTCGGGGGAATAGCCTGTGCCTCTGGTGTTCTGTGCGGCATACCAGCCTGCGGTATCCCAGGCTGTATCGTAGTTTGAGCGGTAGCTGCCGCAGAGATAAAGCTTGGTGTTTTCAAGCTCCTCGTCGGTGATATCCCCCTGCTGCAGAGCTTTCAGCTGCTCTTCAATGGCAGCCTTTGCCTTTTCGATATTCTCAGTCTCAACGCCGCTGTCTATCAGCAGCGTGCCTTTAAGGTCAAAATATACCGATGAGCAGTAGTAGCACAGCGAGAGCTTTTCCCTCACGTTCATAAACAGCTTTGAAAACGCAGTGCCGCCCAGCAGCGCCGAAAACAGCTTGCAAACATAAATATCCTCATAGCCCGATTTATATGCCATGAACATCTTGCTCTGCCTTATCTTCATATCCTCGCTGCGGCTGCTTATCTCAGCCTTCACGGGGGAGTTCTGCCTGTAGCTTATCCTTTCAACATTCTCACGCTTTATTTTTGAGAATGCATTTTTGAGCATTTCCACAGCCTCGTCAGCTCCACCGCCGCCGCACACTGTTATCTCAACAGCGGCGCTTTTTAAAAGATACTCATACTGCTCAAACAACCCCTCGGCAGTGATATTGCGGACATATTCCTCGGTTTTCAGCTCAGTTACCGCCGCAGGCTCGCCCTCAAAGATAACAGACTTCGCCTTGGTGTAGCCATAGGCTCTCTTGTTGTTGACCGAGGCTGCGATATTATCCAGCAGCTCCTGCTTTCTCAGCGCAAAATACTTTTCATTGAATTTTCCGTCGGTGAGGTCGGGGCTGAAAATACACAAAAGCATTAGCCTTACCACCTCAGTGGATATGACCTCACCGCCGATAGTATATCTGTCTGCCATAGGCGAGGCGGATATGCCCACCGACTGATAGTCTCCCAGAGAGTTCCATGACGCTGACATGGAGGTGCCGTAAAGCCCCATGAGCCTTTTTGAAAGCTCGGTGCGTGACCTTATCTCACTGTTGGAGGTTATGAGCAGCGAGGGCACCAGCGCATTTGCCCCCGAGGTCTTTTCATCAAGCTTTGTGATAAACCTCACCCTTATGTTATTGAGCTTGAATTTTTCATCGTATATCTCGGTGAGGAATATGCCCTCACCTATCTCTGTGCGTTTATAATCTGCCGCCATTTATCGGCTCCCCTTTCCGTTATCAAAAACACTTTAACCTATAGTATACCATATTATTATCTGTTTTTCCATACTTTTCACAAAGTTTTCATGGAAACCGCAGCCGATCAGCCCTCGACCACGGTGTAAACAAAATTCTCCCACCGAAGCAGCATACCCTCGTCAGTTTCATCGGGCAGCAAAGCCCTTGCCATGAGCAGCTCCTCGCCGTTCTCGGTGTTTATCAGGTGAGCATAGTCACCGTCTATCCTGTCAACCTTATAAATCCTTGGCTCCATAGTATCAAATTCTCCCTTTTTCAATGCCGCAAAGCTCATAAGCGCAGCGAACACATCAATTATGAATTATGAATTATAAATTATGAATTATTTAAAAGCAACATTCCCCTCCCCTGCTGCCTGCTCAAAAGCTCTCAGCACCGACGGGGTGAGCTGTACCTGCCTTATGCCCTTTATGGCGGTCATTTTTTTCAGGTCATCAAAATATATCATAAGGGGGCTGCCTATGGGCGATGAGCTTTTTTCGGCAACAGCCTTTACCCTCTCGATGGTACGGCTGTCACGGGAGCTCAGCCTTATGCACAGGGTCCTGCCCTCTGCCTGCTTTATAAGCCGCTCGCCTGTTTCTATCACCTCTGCCAGCAGCTTGGGGGGCTCGTCCTCCTTGCAGTTTATCCTGCCCCTTATGTGCAGTATCTCCCTCTCTCTCAATATGCCGCTGACGGCGGTGTATACGTTTGGGAACACCACTATCTCCATTGATGAATACCTGTCCTCGATGGTGACAAAGCACATCATATCGCCTTTTTTGGTCCTGAGCTGCTTTTTTGATACCAGCATACCCACTATGTCTGCGGTCTTTCCGTCAGCATAGGGTGAGGTTCTGTCGCCGCTCTCGGCTGCCTGGGCTATCCTGCGTGAGTCTGCAAAGCGCAGGGCTTTGGCGTAGGGCTCATACTCGTCAATGGGGTGCGCCGATATATACATTCCCAGCGCCTCATGCTCCAGCTCCAAAAGCTGCGCCTTTGGCAGCTCCTCATAGTGCTTTAGCTGCTTATCCAGCTTAGCCCCCGTGCTGCCGTCAGAGCCGAAAAAGTCCAGCTGACCCTCCAGCCTGTCCACCGTTGACTGCGCCGCATCAGTCATTATCTCCTCATAGCCGTTTAACATCTCATGGCGGTTGTTGGGAAAGCAGTCGAATGCTCCACCTTTTATGAGAGCCTCTACCGTTCTTGCGTGCATATCCCTGCCCTGAACTCTCATGCAGAAATCCTGCAGGGTGGTGAAAGCTCCCCCCTGTTTACGCTCTCTTATTATGGAAGCTATAGCCCCCTCGCCAAGGCTTTTAACAGCCAGCAGGGCAAAGCGTATGCCGCCCTCCTCAGCCTTGAATCCCCTCTCGCTCTTGTTGATATCCAGCGGAAGTATCTTAACACCGTTTTTTGAAGCGTCAGATAAATAGCCGTAAAGCTTCTCGGTGCTTTCAAGCAGAGCGTTGGTCATAAGCGCCGCCATGTATTCCTTGTAAAAATGGCACTTTAGATAAGCCGTCTGATAAGCCACCGTTGCATATGCCGCCGCATGGGATTTGTTGAAGGCGTAGCTTGCAAATGAGGTCATTTCATCAAATATCTCGTTAGCCACCTTTTCGGGCACGCCGTTAGCCACAGCACCGCAGCACTGCCCCTCTTCGCCCCAGATAAAGGCTCTGCGCTCGTTTTCAAGCACCTTATGCTTTTTCTTAGCCATAGCTCGCCTTACGATATCCGCCCTGCCGTAGGAATACCCTGCAAGGGTGCGGAATATCTGCATGACCTGCTCCTGATAAACTATGCAGCCGTAGGTGACTTTGAGTATGTCCTCAAGCAAGGGGTGCTTGTAGGTCACACGGCTGGGGTCGTGCCTGTTTCTTATATAAGTGGGTATCGAGTCCATAGGTCCCGGGCGGTAGAGGGATATCACCGCTATCAGGTCCTCTATCCCCGTGGGTCTCAGCTTCATTATTGTGGCAGTCATGCCTGCGCTTTCAAACTGAAAAACGCCCTCTGTCCTGCCCTGTGAGAGCATGGTGTATATCTCAGGGTCGTCAAGGGGTATCTTGTTTATGTCAAAATCGGGCACACGCTTTCTCACATCTTCACAGCAGTGCTTTATTATGGTAAGGTTTCTCAGCCCCAGAAAATCTATCTTTAAAAGCCCCAGCCGCTCCAGCACCGTCATGGTGTACTGGGTAGACACCGCACCGTCCCTTGCATACAGGGGCACATAGTGGTCTACAGGCTCTTTGGTTATTACAACGCCTGCCGCGTGAGTAGATACGTTCCTCGGCATACCCTCTATCTTAACGGCGGTGTCTATCAGCTCATGTATCTTCGCGTCGCCGTGGTAGAGCTCTTTAAGCTCGCTGATATGCTCTGCCGACCACGCCAGCGGCTGCTGTCTGGGAGTTACCTTGGCTATCCTGTCACCTGTGCTGTAGGGCATACCCATAGCCCTTGCCACATCTCTCACAGCCTGCTTTGCGCCGAGAGTACCGAAGGTGGCTATCTGAGCCACATGGTCAGAGCCGTATTTGTTCACCACATAATCAATTACCTGCTGCCTGCCCTCCATGCAGAAGTCGATATCGAAATCGGGCATGGAAACTCTCTCGGGATTGAGAAAACGCTCAAACAGCAGATTATATTTCAAGGGGTCTATGCCCGTTATGCCTATGCAGTAGGCGCAAAGGCTGCCTGCACCCGAGCCTCGCCCCGGTCCCACGGGAATGTTATGGCTCTTGGCATAATTTATAAAATCCCACACTATCAGATAATAGTCGGTATACCCCATCTGGGTTATCACCGAAAGCTCGTATTCAAGCCTTTCAAGAGCTTCCTCAGTGGGCGTGCCGTAGCGTTTGTAAAGCCCCTCGCTGCACATATTTCTCAGATAAAGCTCGTTATCGCTGACGCCTTCGATATGAAAATAAGGCAGCTTGGTGTTGCCGAACTCAAAGGTCACATTGCACCTTTCTGCTATTTTCACCGTGTTTTCCAGAGCGTCATACCGTGAGGGGAAAAGCTCTGCCATCTCGTCGCCGCTTTTTATATAAAACTCGTCAGTGGGGAACGACAGCCTGTTATTATCCTCCACCACCGAAGCGGTGGATATGCACATGAGTATATCCTGCGCTGTTGAGTCCTCCTTAGAGATATAATGGCAGTCATTGGTAGCGCAAAGGGGTATGCCCGTATCCCCCGACAGCCTTATGAGCATAGGCACCAGCCGCTGTTCATCGGCAAACCTGTGGTTTTGCAGCTCGATAAAATAATTGCCCTCGCCGAAGATATCAAGATATTCAAGGGCAGTTTCCTTAGCTCCCTCATAGTCGCCGTTTGCGAGCCTTACGGGTATCTCCCCCGCAATGCAGGCTGAAAGGCAGATAAGCCCTTTGCTGTACCTCCTCAGCAGCTCCTTATCCACCCTGGGCTTGCCGTAAAAGCCCTCGGTATAGGAAAGTGACACCAGCTTTATAAGGTTCTGGTAGCCCTCGTTGTTCTCGCAAAGCAGTATAAGGTGATAAGGCTTGCCCTCAGCCGCCGATTTATCTCTCCTTGACCCGGGTGCTACGTAGACTTCGCAGCCTATTATGGGCTTTACGCCTGCTTCAAGGGCAGCGTCATAAAACTCCACCGCTGCAAACATATTGCCGTGGTCGGTAACAGCCACCGCAGTCTGCCCCAGCTCCTTCACACGCAAAACAAGCTCCTTTAGGCGGCAGGCGCCGTCAAGGAGCGAATATTCACTATGAAGATGTAAGTGTACAAAATCGACCATAAAAACCTTACCTTTATTATAATCCATGATCCCTATGATACAAAACGGCGCAGCCTGATAGATCTGCCCGACTTTAACAGAGATAAAGCGAGCGCAGCGAACACCTCAATTATGAATTATGAATTACGAATTATTCGATCCCTTTTTCTTTGCGTATCCTGTCGGCTATCTCGGCTATTTTCTGAAGCCTGTGGTTAGCCCCCGACCTTGATATGGGCGGGTCCATAGCTGCCCCCAGCTCTTTAAGGTTAAAATCGGTGTTTTCATATCTAAGCTCTGCTATCTCCCTTAAATTATCTGGCAGAGCCGCAAGCCCCATAGTGCTGTCTATCAGCTCAATATCGGCGAGCTGCTTTTCTGCGGCTTTAAGGGTCTTTTCGATGTTTGCATTGTCGCAGTTGACCGCACGGTTTATCTTGTTGCGCATATCCTTTAACATCTTGACGTTCATAAGCTCGATAGATGACATTGAAGCCCCCATGAGGGTCAGCATATCTATTATGTTCTCCGACTCCTTGATGTACATTATCTGGGTGTTTTTGCGCTCAACGTGCTTTGGCACTATGCGGTAGTTCTCTATCAGCAGAAAGCCGAAGTCGTTGCAGAGCTCCAGCGTGGGCATAACAAATTCCATGTGGTATTTCTTCTCGGGGTTGTTCACCGAGCCGCAGGCTAAAAATATCCCTGCCGCCAGCTGGGGGTAATACTTCTCCTTGGGCAGATATTCCTCCGTCAGCCGCCTGCTTTCATCTATGCCGAAATAGTCAAGCAGGTATATCCTCTGCTCCATATCTGGCAGAGTCAGGCTGTAGAGTATCACTCCGCTTCTGCGCTCCGCCTCGCTCACCAGCACGGCGGCGTCGTCCTCAAGAATGCGGCAGACGTTTTTTACAAAAAAGTCCGCAGCCGCCTTGTTCTCGGTGAGAAAAAGTATCTCCCTGTCGCTTAAAACATTGCAGCACACCAGCATTCCCATAAGGCAGGCATCAGCCTTGCCGCGGCTGTTTATCTTTTCGATTATCTCGGTTTTCACATTGTATGAAAAGGACTGACTTTCCAAGACCTATCCCTCTTATCTTTTTTCTATATCCCTGTGCTCAAGCCTTATCTTATTGCCGCTGTCTCTCAGGTGCTTAGCCACAGCCTCGGCAAAGGTAACGCTGCGGTGCTTGCCGCCTGTGCAGCCGAAGGCTATTACCAGCTGCGCCTTGCCCTCGCTCTTGTAAAGGGGCAGCAGATAGTCGATAAGATCATTGAGCTTATCAAGCAGCACCTTTGCTTCATCAAACTTCATAACATAGTCGGATACCTCTTTATCAAGCCCCGTTTTCAGCTTCAGCTCGGGTATGTAAAAGGGGTTGGGCAGGCACCTTACATCAAACATAAGGTCGGCATCGTGCATAGTGCCGTATTTAAAGCCGAATGAGCGCACATCTATCTTCATGGCATCCTGGTCGCTGGCTAAAAAGATAGAATACATTCTCTCCTTGAACTCGGCAGTTGAGGTATTTGAGGTGTCGATGTAATAATCCACCTTGTCCCTTATGGCTCTCAAAAACTCCCTCTCGGTCTCGATAGCCATTCTTATATTGCCGAAGGACAGCTCGTCCAAGGGGTGCTTTCTTCTGGTCTCCTTATATCTTCTCACAATGGCGTCGTCAGAGCTGTCAAGAAACAGTATCTTCATGCTGACGCCCATTTTTTGCATATCAGCCACAGCGTCCCTCAGCTTGAAGAAAAGGTCGCCCCCTCTTATATCCGCAACGAAGGCTACCTTATCTATCTTTCCCTCCGACTGCTCGCATATCTCCGCAAACTTTACCATAAGCTCGGGGGGCATATTATCCACGCAGTAATAGCCGATATCCTCCAGCACATTCACCGCCGTAGACTTTCCCGAGCCCGACATTCCCGTTACAATAACAAACTGCATATTTTGCTCCTTTTAGATGTAAGAGGTAAGGGGCAAGAGCCCTTTTGACCTCCTTTGCCGATCGTTCTACTTTTAATGCTTTAATAATTACTTATGAGCGCCCCTCACAGCTGATGAAAACACATATCCGTGAGCGAAGCGAACACCTCAATTATGAATTGTGAATTATAAATTATGAATTACGATAAGGGATATACCTTACCTCGCATTCCAGAAAATACCCTGTTTTTTCCTGCACAGTTTTCTGAACGTGCTTTATGAGCGCCAGGATATCCTCACAGGTGGCGCCGCCCTTGTTGACTATAAAACCGCAGTGCTTTTCCGACACCTGCGCTCCGCCCACAGAATACCCCCTGAGATCACAGTCCTGTATCAGCTTGCCTGCAAACTGCCCCTCGGGTCTTTTAAAGGTAGAGCCTGCGCTGGGGAAATTAAGGGGCTGCTTATCTCTTCTCCTGCCCATAAGGTCCACCATTTTATCCTGTATCTCGTCATAATTACCTGCGGTCAGCTCAAACTCCGCTTCGGTTATAATGTCTCCCGTATCGGTAAAACGGCTTCTTCGGTACGACATATCCAGCTGGTCCCTGTCGGCAATGCACTCATCGCCGAACTCGTCAATGTATCGGCAGCTTTTGATAACGTCCTTTATCTCACCGCCGTAAGCCCCTGCGTTCATGTACACAGCGCCGCCCACAGTGCCGGGTATGCCGTAGGCAAACTCCAGCCCCGAAAGTGAATGCTCCAGCGCAAAGCGGCAGAGCTTCAAAAGGCTGCAACCTGCCTGAACGCAGATGGTGGTATCATTCTTCATATAAATGCCGTCAACGGAATTTCCCATAAGGAAAATGACCCCCTCAAACCCCCTGTCATCAAACAGCAGATTTGAACCGTTGCCCAGCGCCATAGTCCTCACGCCCAGCTCATTCGCCCTTTTTATCAACGCCGCCAGCGCTGAGTCGGAACGTATATCTACCATTGCCGTGCAGCTGCCCCCCACCTTAAAGGTAGTGTGCGCCGAAAGCGGCTCGTCATACATTATGCCGCATTCCAGCTCCGAAGCCAGCTCCAGCAGCTGCCTTGTATTACTGTCTATATTATCACTCACTGTCATTATTCTCCTAACATATTTATTAAGTTGGCGCAGTGCGCTTGTCAAGTCGCTAGTCATTAGAGTTCTAATGACTAAATAACTGTTTACAAATTATGCGATACCCCCCAAAACAACTCGTTATCTAGGTTGGCGCAGCCATCAAAGTAATAGCCGCCACAAAAGAACCCCCTCCCCTCCGGGGAGGACTCGAGTACTTGCCCACCCCACAATAGTGCGGCAGGTGGGGGAGCAAAGGGGGCTTCGCCCCCCACAATAGTGCGACAGGTGGGGGAATTAAAAGGTATCCCAGTTCTTTACGTTTTCCTTGGTGTCCATTTCGAGACCTAAGTTTGCAAGCAGCTCGGCGGCTGCGTTGTAGCCCATTTTCTTGTGCCTGTTGTTCATGGCAGCTACCTCTAAGATCACCGCAAGGTTACGTCCGGGCTTTATGGGTATTGTCAGGCTGGGTATCTTTATGCCCAGTATGCTGGTGTACTCGTTATCAACGCCCATTCTGTCGTATATCTTCTTGCTGTCCCAGGGCTCCAGCTCTACCACAAGGTCGATCTTTTCGGATATCTTTACCGCACCCATACCGAACAGTCTTCTGGTATTAATAATACCTATGCCCCTGAGCTCCAGAAAATGCCTTATATTATCGGGTGACTGTCCCACCAGCGTTCTGCTGGAGGTCTTTCTTATCTCCACCGCATCGTCAGCCACCAGTCTGTGACCTCTCTTTACCAGCTCGATAGCCGTCTCGCTCTTGCCGACGCCGCTCTCGCCCACGATGAGTATGCCCTCGCCGTAGACCTCGATAAGCACACCGTGCCTTGTTATCCTCGGTGCAAGCTCAACGTTGAGGTAGCCTATGAGTGAGGCTATAAAAGCCGTGGTGCTGTCGGCAGTTCTTGCGATAGGCACGCCGTATTTTGCGGCTATCTCGCTCATCTCAGGGTAAAGCTCGTGGCTTCTTGCCACTATGAACATGGGTATCTTTGTGGCAAACAGCGCATCGAGCCTTTCGTACCTGGTCTTTTCATCTATCGACGCCAGATACGCAAATTCCATATTTCCGCATATCTGTATACGCTCTGCATTAAAATACTCATAAAATCCCATGAGCTGCAAGCCCGGTCTGTTGCAGTCATTATCCGTCACTATCAGCTCGTCCATATTCTCAGGTGCATAAAGCACCTCCAGTTTAAGCTGCTTAACTATCTCATTAACAGTCACACTAAATATCTCCGCCATATTTTATTCACGTCCTCACTCATTACATTCTTTCACTTTGCTCAGGTTTAAGGTTTCGTGCCGCGGCTGTTTTTTCTGCTGGTAAACAGTTTGTCCGCGTGCGCTTTTCATTTGTGTAGTATGTGTTTTATCACATTTTGTTTTGTGATGTATTTTTTCTGCCGATACACAGTTTGTTCTCTCGCACTTATAGTTTGTTCAAACTGCGTTTTATCGCATTTGGTTGAGTTTTTCATAATTCCGAATTGATGTATTCTCCCCCGTCCCGTGCTTATTCAGACGTTTTGAAAAGCTGCAAGCCCGAACTCTGCCGGCAATATTACAGCGAGCACTGCGAGCACGCAACATATACCATCGCCGTCAGGCGATACCTCAATTATGAATTATGAATTATAAATTATGAATTAGGGTGTGTTGACACTAAACTGATACGCGGATTTTTGAGATATTTTTGTT
>ERZ842401.2392-NODE-2392-length-25146-cov-4.912279_pt1 | contig 25146 bp, 17 predicted proteins | sample MGYA00521270_ERZ842401 | MGnify/ENA primary metagenome ERZ842401 (study PRJEB31892, sample SAMEA3878208) | bioreactor metagenome | biome: Moose rumen | place: Sweden | collected 2011-10 | study: EMG produced TPA metagenomics assembly of the PRJEB12797 data set... | reverse complement strand
GGCCATGTGGATGGAAAGCTTATCCGGAAACTTCAAGTTCTCACCAATCTTATTGAGCGACTGATTGATGGTACGGGTGCAAGCGTTTATCCTCATTTTGAGCGCCAGCTGATCCGAAAAGTCGAAATCATCCTTCAGAAGATTGAAGACGAAGCGATTTGATTTTGCATGCGGACGCTTTTTCCAACGCTCAAGGATTTCGAACGCTTCTTTAGAAAGCTGAGGGGGAACTTTTCCCTTGTTCTTGGTCTTGACCTGGAACTTGTCTATCGTCTTGTTCTCGTAATCAATCTGTGACCATTCCAGCGTCACAATATCGCTGACACGGAGACCGCAACTATAGAAGGAGAAAAAGAACATGTCCAGAATGTCACGGGTGGCTTGACTGCGGTTATTGTGAGGCTCATAGGCCTTGAGTTGTTCGAGCTGCTCTATGGTAAGATACTTTACTTTTGTCTTTTCAGGGACTTTGGCATCCGGATTATAATCCCTGGCCTTGGGCTGTATATATGCATTCTCTATAAAATAGACGCCTTTTTCATAATCATACATGCCGTTGCTCCTGGCATAACGGATTGCATTGACAAGAGGGGTGATTGTATGGTTGATTCCAATGCGCGAAGTCTTTTCCAAATCGTCAATCTGATATTTTACCCACTTGTTGACATAGTCCAGGTTCATCTGGGAAAGCGTCAAGGTCTCAATTTTAAGTTTCTTTCTCAGGAACTTGGCAAACTGGTTGATGTAACACTTGTTGTTGTACCATACCGAGGACCCGAATTTCTCCCTGTCGTAGAGTATCTGGTTCACTTCCAAGCAGAAATCAATGAAATTGACGTTTTGGGCCTTCTCCTCCTGCGGGAGGTATTCCCCGTCAAGCATCTGCTGGACAATTTCCCTGGTAAGAATACCGTCCTTATACTCGAGAATCTGCCGGTCAACCCGTTCTTTGATTGACTTCAATTTGAGATTGATTGCTTTTGCCTGCTTGTTTTTGGCCCGTACCTCCTGACCCCTCTGGTCCCAATCTTCATCGGGAAGCCAGATATCGCAGGAACGCATGGCATACTTCCCGTTGACGAAATAACGTAAATAGAGCGGCTTTTCACCCTGAGGATTCGGCCTTGCCTTCAGAAAGAACATTCCCTTTGGTATTTCAGATTTTACGCGTCCCATAAGATTCCGGTTTAATCGTTACTTTTACAAATATAGCAGAATATTCCGGGATAAAAAATAGCATAACTTATTTTTTCGCAACCTTTCTTGAAATTGCCTAGAACGGGGTTCTGGAATAAAGAAAATCCCGCGAATTTTCGCGGGATAACTAATAAATCGTTGATTTTTAATCGTTTACGATTTCAATACTCCTCCTCGTTCCAAAAGAAATCTTCCTTGGTGGGGTAGTCGGGCCAGATGTCTTCGATGGTTTCGTATATTTCACCGTCTTCTTCAAGTTCCTGCAGGTTCTCGACGACCTCCTCGGGAGCACCGGAGCGGTTTGCATAGTCTATGAGTTCTTCTTTGGTTGCCGGCCATGGAGCATCGTCCAGGCAGCTGGCGAGTTCAAGTGTCCAGAACATAATTCCTTGTCTTTTGTAATTTCGCGCAAATATAGACTTTTTTTTTAATATATCATCATTTATTATGAGAGTCGTACGCGGTTGGTACTTAATACCTTAATTTTGTTCCGAAATACAACGAAAACTCATTATGGAACACGAACACCATCACGAACACGAACACCATCACGAAGAAGGGGGCATACGGGAAAGCGTCATCAAGATCGCCGTTTCCGCTGTGCTTCTGGTGATTGCAATGTTGATAGAAAAGCATACTTCATGGAAGACATGGCAGTATCTCCTGCTTTACCTGATCCCTTATCTTATAGTAGGATGGGAAACTTTGCAGGAAGGTGCCGGGAAACTGCTCGAAGGAGAGGCTCTCGACGAAGACTTCCTGATGGGAGTCGCTACCATAGGTGCGCTCGCGATAGGATTTCTGCCGGGTGCGCAGAGTCAGTTCCCGGAAGCTGTATTCGTCATGCTTTTCTTCCAGTTGGGAGAACTCTTCGAGGGCATAGCCGAGGGCCGCAGCCGCAAGAGCATCACTGCGCTAATGGACATAAGGCCCGACAGTGCGAATCTTGAAGGGCCGGACGGTCTCGTTACAGTAGAGCCCGAGGACGTTGAGCCCGGGAGCACGATAGTCGTGAAACCCGGAGAAAGGATTCCTCTGGACGGCATCGTGCTGGACGGAAAATCCTCGCTGGACACCAAGGCCCTTACCGGTGAAAGCGTGCCCAGGGGCGTGGCGGAAGGCGATTCCGTGGTATCCGGCTGTATCAATCTGAACGGTGTCCTGCGCGTGAAGACCACCAAGGCGGCAGGGGAGTCCACGGCCTCGAAGGTTTTGGAGCTGGTAGAACATGCTGCTGAGAACAAGTCGCACAGCGAGTCGTTCATCACGCGTTTCGCGCGTGTTTATACTCCAATAGTAGTCGGAGCTGCAGTGCTGCTGGCTATCATCCCTCCCGTTTTCTTCGGCGGAAACTTCGCCACGTGGCTGTACAGGGCCCTGACCTTCCTGATAGTCAGCTGCCCTTGCGCACTGGTAATCTCGGTGCCGTTGAGTTTCTTCGGGGGCATCGGATCCGCATCCCGCAAGGGAATCCTCGTAAAGGGATCCAACTGGCTGGAGCAGCTTTCGCGACTGCAGACGGTGGTATTCGACAAGACCGGCACCCTCACGGAAGGTGTGTTCGAAGTTACCGCCGTGCATCCTGAGGTGATAGGGGAGATGGAACTCCTGCATATGGCGGCGCACGTTGAAAGCCTGTCCACGCACCCTATAGCCGAGGCCCTGCGCAGGGCTTATGACGGGGGCGATGACGACTGCACGGTGACGGATATCCGCGAGATAGCCGGGAAGGGCGTGAGCGCGGTGGTCAATGGAAAGACCATCAGCGCCGGCAACCTAAAATTGATGGACGAACTGGGAATAGAGGTGCACAAGTGCGGGAAGTGCGAGCATGCCGGGACGGTCGTCCATGTGGCGATAGACGGAGTCTATGCAGGCCATATAGTGATCTCCGACATGGTGAAGCCGGAGGCCGGAGAGGCAGTCGCGCTGCTCAAGGAGGCCGGGGTAAGCACTACGGCAATGCTGACCGGCGACAGCGCCAGGGTGGCGGAGGATGTCGCAGGCAAGTTGGGAATAGATATCTGCAAGGCGGAACTCCTTCCCGATGGAAAACTCTCCGAACTGGAGAGTTTGCTGGCAGGTAAACCCGCCGGATCTTCCCTCGCGTTCGTGGGGGACGGAATCAACGACGCGCCCGTGCTCGCACGTGCTGATATAGGTATCGCGATGGGAGCGCTCGGCTCGGATGCCGCCATTGAGGCCGCCGATGTGGTGCTTATGGACGATGATCCAAGGAAGATATCCCTCGCCAAGCGAATCGCCCGCAAGACAGTGCGGATCGCCAGGGAGAACATCGGGTTCGCAATAGCTGTGAAACTCGCCGTGCTGGTGCTGGCCGCCCTGGGCCTGGCGCCCATGTGGCTTGCGGTCTTCGCCGACGTGGGAGTTACGGTGATCGCCGTGTTGAATGCAATGAGGACGCTCGCTTGAGCGCCCTCATTTTTTTTCAGTTCCTGCTGAATGCCGGTTTCGGATCGCCACGGCGTTGCAAGACATATCTCGACGGAGCGCCGCCCGCTTCGGAGTCCAGCGCCTGCTGACGGAGTTCCCCAAGGGGGCCGGACTGGCTCTTGTCGATGATGAGACCTACACGCATGCCGGGGAATTCAGTCAGCATCCACCAGTCGCCTATGCTGTCTCCTCCTATCAGGACCGGATCCCTGCCGTCGTATTTGGGCATCACGTACGCCATGATGGCCTTCGTCTTACCTTCTTTATAGGGCCTGACATACCCGGGCTTGTATTCCTGGAGCACCAGGTCGGAGGTGTCGCGCAGCATGCGCAGGGCGAACACATTGGCCGTATCGAGCCCGAGATACACGGGGTCGCATGCCATAGCTTCCACGGCGGCCTCGAGCGAGGCGGAGAACACATACACGTCGATTCCGTTTTGCTGCAGGGCCTTGTAGAGATTGCGCATTTCGTCGCTGAGAGCCAGCCCGTCGGGAATCACATAGCTCACCTTCCCTGCCTGCCCCATTTCAGGACTTTCCCAGATTACATCCTTTATGCATTTCTTGGCCACCTGGGCGGCTACTCCTTCCTTTACCAGCGCATCAACTTCGGGATAGGTGAAGCCATGGAAGAGAGCTGCTATAGTGAAGAATCCTTCCCGGTAGTCGAAGGTATGATAGACACCTTCGTAAAGGGCCCAGACCTTGACCTTGAAATCGTCGTATTCCGGCATCTCCTTCAAGGCGGCAAGCTGCTCTGCCGACAGGTCGTTTCCGCAACTCGCGCCTGCGGCCTTCATCAGTGCCCTGTAGTCGGAATCGATATCGCTTAGCAGCATCCTGGCAGTCACGCCTTCGGCACCTGCTTCGACCAGCACGGAATCGAGATCGGGAATGTGGGTTGTGAAGATGGGCCATACCTCGTCGGGGGTGAATCTTACGCGAAGGTTCTCCAGCTGCCAGCTCATGGCGGCGAGTTCCACGTCCTGCATCACCGTGGTGTTGTCATAGTCGAAAACCGCATAATTGACGTTGTGCCCGGCAGCCTCAGCTTCGGCCTTGCACTCGTTCATCAGCTTGCAAAGAGCCTTGTAAGGGGCCTTGCTCCAATTGCCGCGGGGCATGACGGATGTACAGGCGGCCGCTGTAATGGCGACTGCTGCGAGAATGATAAGAGAATGTTTTTTCATTATTATTGTTGAATACTTGTCTGTGCATTTTGCTGCTGCATCGCATTCTGTGCGTTCACCACGTCGTCGTTGGTAATACAAAAAAATCCTTTAAAAAACATAGTGTATTAGTCTACTATTACACTGCAAATGTAAACTATATTTTTTTATTCTGCAAATATTAATCCATATTTTGTACATTTGCGTCTTGTATGTTGGTAAAAGAAGTTAAATTCTTAAAAGACTGGATGCTGCCCATTGCCATGTCGGTCGGGGCGGTCGTATATTTGGTCCTGCATTTTGTGCCGGATTTCAACGAAGATCCGTATATGGCAGTCTCCAGGAAGTTGCAGCCTGTGCTCATCAGCATAATGCTTTTCCTGCAACTTAACGTAGTGGCGCCTTCGGACCTGAAGTTTCACAAATGGCATTTTGAACTTGTCGCGGTGCAGGCGGTGCTGTTCGCAGCCTTCGCTTTTATCGCGGCATATATTTCCGACGGGGGAGGAAGGATCCTTCTGGAATGTGCCATGCTCTGTTTCATCTGCCCTACTGCCGCGGCGGCAGGAGTCATCACTTCCAAAATCGGCGGGAATCTGCCCGGTATCATGACCTATACGGTCCTGTCAGATACTTTGGCATCGTTGCTCATTCCACTGATGATCCCTATGGTGCATCCGGATGCTGATCTGGGTTTCCTGGCGGCCTTCTGGGCCATCATCAAAAGAGTTTTCTCCATTCTGGTGCTGCCCTGCTTGCTGGCATGGTTCATACGCTATGCCTTCCCGGCATTGCAGCGCTGGCTCGCGAAATATGTCGGCTGGGTATTTTATGTGTGGGCCTTCGGTCTTACTTTTGCCATTTCACTTGCCACCGGCGCCCTCGTACAGAGCCGCATAGGTATTCTTGTAGTACTCGGTATCGCTGTCGTTTCCTTGACCTGCTGCCTTTTCCAGTTCTGGCTCGGGCGGCGTGTCGCCAGGCGATACGGACGCTCGGAATCCATAACCGCAGGCCAGGCCCTGGGCCAGAAGAATACCGGTTTCATCATCTGGCTGGGACTCAACTTCATGACGCCGGTTACATCAGTCGCCGGCGGCCTTTACGCGATTTGGCACAACCTTGTTAATTCATACGAGCTTTATAAAAGCAGAAATTGACCAAAATGATCTCTTTCAGACATTTTTTTGCCGCATTGTTGCTGCTGCTTGCCGCTCTTCCTGCCATCGGACAGGACGACTTCATCACGGAGACTCCTCCGATGTTGTATCGCGGCAAACTGGCGAAGAGATACAATAATAATTTCAATGGTACTCCATATTGGGATACGCTCTCGTTCCGCCCCGGCGCTGTGATGTATAACGGACACCTGTACGAAGACGTGCTGATTAAGATCGACGCTGCGGAGCAGAAGTTGGTCGTAAAAGCATCTTCCGACATGGCTGCGATGTCTCCTGACGGGAGGCAGATAGAGTGGTTTACCCGTGGAAGTAGTCTTTTTGTAAATTTGGTTTACGAAGGTGTCGAATCCGCCCCGAATGGTTTTTTCAGGGTCATGTCGGATTCTTCGCCCGCCATATTGCAGCAGGTCAGGAAGTATCAGTACTCGAGCACCGGCAATCATAACGGCTCCGAAATAGGCTACTATGATCCTGATTATAACGAAAAATACACTGTCGTTTTCGAACAGAGAATCACATGGTGGAAACTAGAGAACGGGGCACTGCAGAAGATTAGCAGGAGAAAAGCCGGAAAGCTGTTGAAAAACACCATCCAGGACGGTTCTTTTTCGGCTTCTTTCAAGGGATGGCATCCTGTAGAAGGGACGGGTTCCGAGCTTTTTCAGGCATATATCCCCCCGGTTTCTGTCGGATCATCAGATGATCTTCCTGCCAACTTCTTCGAAGAAGAATTCGATCTGCCGTCGGATCTTTCTTCGCTGGATGCCCGCTACAAAAACAAAGTGTATGTGATAGGGAGCGATAATTCCAGAAGGTCAGGCGGCAATGTGACGGTGAGCGGAACTGTCTCGGACGATGACGGAACGCCCCTCGAATCGGTTATCATCTATGATGTGAATGCCGGCGCATATACCAATACCGGCAAAAACGGGCATTATTCGCTTACTCTGCCTGCCGGAGATGATCTGCTGGTTTTCAGCGATGCGGAAAAAGAAGAACAACGCCTGATAGTGGAATTGGTGGGAGACGGATATCTGAATGTGGTGTTACACGACAAAAGCACCATGCTCGACGAGGCTTTGGTTTCGGCCGAGACCATGAGGAATCACAGGACTGCGGTCATGGGGGTAGAAAAGATAGGGGCTCAGACTCTGTCCAGGATTCCTACGGTTTTCGGCGAGAAGGATGTCCTGAAGGTCGTACTTACCCTGCCCGGCGTCCAAACGGTCGGAGAGGCTTCTGCGGGATTCAATGTGAGAGGTGGCAGTTCGGATCAGAACCTGGTCCTGTTCAACGGAAACACCATTTATTATCCTACCCATTTCTTCGGCATCAATTCCGTCTTTAATCCGGATCTGGTGGAAAGTGTGGAACTCTACAAGGGCAGCGTGCCTGCGGAATTTGGCGGAAGGATCAGTTCTGTGCTTGAAGTGGTTGGGAAGGACGGGAATCCAAACAAGATCAATGGCTCTCTCGGCCTGGGCCTGCTCACCAGCAGGGCCCATATAGAAGGCCCCCTCGGCAAACGCACTACTTTTACACTCGGAGGACGCGCCACCTATTCGGACTGGATGCTGAAGGCCCTGCCCTCGAGCAGCGAGTTTTCGGGGGGAAACGCCAATTTCCACGACATCAATCTGGCCGTAAGCCACAAGCCCGACGACAATAACACTGTCAAAGCTTATGCTTATTATTCGGGAGACACCTTCGCCTTTGGCGCAGATACTACTTTCAAATATCATAATGCGAATGCGTCAGTGCATTGGAAGCATAAGACGGCAAAAAGCTTGTTGACTCTGGTGGCCGGTGTCGACCATTATGACAATAATATTGTCGAGATCGAAAATGCCAGCGAGGGCTACAGCCTGAGCACCGCAATCAATCAGACCTTCTTCAGAAGCGATGTCAAGACCGAAATACGGCAATCCCATCAACTTGCTTTCGGAATTGATGCAACCGCTTTTTTCCTGGAGGGCGGACACAGGCGGCCGGAAGGGGATGCTTCCATAGTGATCCCGGCCGATCTGCCGACAGAAATAGCCATTCAACCTTCGGTTTACGCTTCAGACAATTGGACTGTGTCGGAGAAACTGGCCCTGGAAAGCGGGATTCGCCTTTCTGCATATACGTGCGCTGGAGAATTCATGGCGTATCCGGAACTTCGTTTTTCGGGACGCTATTCCTTATTGCCTACACTCTCGTTCAAGGCCGGAGCCAATACGATGACTCAATATATCCACTTGATTTCGAATACATTGTCGATTTCTCCGATGGATACATGGAAGATGAGCGACGCCAATGTGCCCGCCACCACCGGGTGGCAGACATCGGCGGGCGCCTACTGGACCTTTATGGGAGGAAAGGTTGACCTGAGCATCGAGGGATATTACAAGAAGCTTCATGATTACATTGACTATGGCCCTATGGCCAGTCTGGTCATGAACGAGACCCTCTATCGGGACCTTGTACGTACGAAAGGGGAGTCATATGGACTTGAGTTTATGCTTCGCAAATCTGTCGGACGTCTTAACGGCTGGGTATCCTATACCTGGTCGAGGTCGTTCCTGAAAGATACTCAGTATGAGGGAATCAATGCCATCAACGGCGGAAAGTGGTACAGATCCTCCACCGACAAGCCTCACGACTTCAAGTTCGTCGGGAATTATGCCTTTACCCGCCGGTACAGCTTCTCTTTGAATGTCGATTACAGCACCGGCAGACCTGTTACTCTTCCCGTCGCATATTATCAATATGCAGGGGGAACCCGTCTCGCTTATTCCGGACGCAACGCATACAGGGTTCCGGATTATTTTCGCATGGATGTGGCTTTCAACATCGATCCCGGGCACTATCTGAAGGCCCTTGCGCATGCATCTTTAACCATAGGCTGCTACAATGTCACAGGGCGCAGGAACGCATACTCCGTGTTCTTCGACACCCGTGGAGGAATAGGCCTTTCCGGGCATTTGCTCAGCATATTCGCAGTTCCCGTCCCTTATGTTAATCTGAATATACTGTTCTGATGAAAAAGATAGTCTCAATAGTTCTTGTTCTCCTGTCGGTGTGCGCCTGTGTCTACGATTATTATCCGGACGTGTCGCACGACAAGCCGCTGTTCGTCATAGAAGGTGACATCCTGCTTGGCGAAGTGTGCGAATTCAGCGTGAACAGCGCCATATCCCTTCAAAAGGAGATCGCGGTTAACGGGCAGCCAGTATATGCTTCCGATTTCAAATCCGTCAGCGCCTCGTTCGAAGTGGAAGACGACAGGGGAGGTATCTGGGAAGCTTCGGGCAAGAATAAGAACATCATAAACCTTACATCTGCGCCCTCAGACAGAAAATACCGCCTGCATGCCCGCGTGCATGCCATAAAACGCGATGGGACCATACAGGACATACATTATGCCTCTTCGTTCGTTTCGCCGGAGCCGATACCGGAGATAGGTGACATAATGATCAGCCCCGACAGTCTGGAAGCCGGAAAAGTCGTCTTGCAGATGAATCTGTCTGCGCCAGGTTCCAGCGGGTGTTACCGTTGGGACCACGAAGAAATCTACAGATTCCATTCAATCCTCATGTCCCCGACGCTGGAATACAATCCCAATACGGGGATGTTCATCGATCACAAATCAGACATGGCCGGCCCTTACGCCTGGTGGAAGTATACCTGGTGCTGGGGTCACCGCGAGTCGAAGCATGCTTCGATCGCAATTGCAAAGGCTTACGAAGGGGAAGCCCTCGTGAATCACAGGATATTGAGTTATGACGCTTCGGACACCCGTTTCAATGCCGGCCCTGACGGAAAGTCCATGTTCTTTGTAAAGATCAAGGCGCGGGCGATTTCCGAGGAGTGCTATCGCTACCTGGACGCTGTAAATAAGGGCTCCGAACAGACTTCATCGTTGCTGGCCCCGATACCCGGAGAAGTGATAGGGAATATAAGGAACGTCGCGGATTCGACGGATTATGCCATAGGATATGTCTCCGTCTCGGCATCGGCGACTAAATTGATAAAGGTCAACTATCAGACACAGTTGCGTTTTTCGCAGGCTTCCGGGTATGGTTTCGATCCTTTGGAGATGCTTCAGCAAGGAGCTTCAGCGATCCGGAAATATACCGATACATACAACAAGGCGGAAGCCCGGCCATTTGATGCCGAGAACAACTGGGTCCCGCTTAATTGTATTGATTGTACACAGTCCGGAGGCACCTTGGAACCTCCGGCCGAAATGATTCCTTTTATCTGATATGCATATGCGCTTTGTTTGTTCTTCTTTATTTGACATCGCCCTGGGCCTTGTGTCTGCACAGGCGGCCGAGCATGTGCGCCTGGTGACCGACAAGAGCGTGTATCTTGCCGGAGAGCACGTCCTCTGTTCGGTAGCCGTCTTCGATGATGACGTCTTGTCGGATGCTTCTGCGGTGTCTTATGTCGAATTGGTCTCTTCCGACGGACTGGCGGCCGAAACCAAAGTGGCGCTCATAGGCGGCCGCGGCGCCGGAGTCATGAATCTTCCCACCGGAATAGCTACCGGCGCATATAAGATATTCGCGTTCACATCTTCCGGAAGTTATGCCGAAACATCCGAAATCCTGGTGTTCAACACCGGGTCTTCGGCCAAGGTAAGGGGTGGTGTGGAAATTTGCGAATCGCCCGCACCCGCACCGGAATCCCATGATATCATCCCTTTAGGATTTACTCTCGCTCTCAGGCGGACTGAAGGCGAAATCGAGTATCTTCTGGGCAATGACAGCGGCAGTGATCGGTGGGTGGCTGTTTCTGTGACGGAAGAAGATGGTCTCGCCGCTACTGAAGGAACGCAGATTATCAGACTGAGCCCGGGATTGCCGGAGTCTGAAGGGGAGATCATCAAGGCCAGGGTGTTCGGGAAGGATGCAAGGAAAGTATGTTCGAGCCCATGGCTGACAGCAATAATATCTGCTCCCGGATCCCCGGCCGATACTTATACCGGAAAGATAGGTGAAGACGGGACCATTGTGTTCAATACCAACAATATTTATGGCGACAAAGATCTGGTCTGCGAGATTCTAGGTGCGGAGGATTACCGCTTCGACTGCCATTTCGGTCCGTTGAGCCCTTTTTTCGTCCCAGACGGACTGTCTTTTGCGAAGCTGCAGTTGTCCAGATCGCAAAAAACTGCGCTCATCGCCCGTCATAAGGCTTTGCAAGAGACGAAGGCATGCCTGGATACCATGTATGAGTTCCTTCCCAAACGTGACAACCTGCTGCTCTGCCTGCAGGACATGCAATCTTACAATCTCGATGATTATACCCGTTTTCCGACGGTCGAAGACATCATCCTTGAACTGATTCCAAATGTCGTGGTCCGCAAAGTCAACGGGCAGAAGAAGATCAAACTCTCGCTCAATGATGTCGGCACAAAGAGGAGGGGCGACAATGTGCTCGTCACTTTGGACGGAGTGCCTGTCACGGCCCATGAGCGCCTGCTCTCCTACGATGCGCTCGCTCTGGCGGAGGTGCAGGTGTATCCATACGTGTATGTGATGGGCAATACCATCTTCAACGGTGTCGTGAATTTTATCACCGCCAGGCATGATATGTCCGCCCTTGCATTCGACGACAATGTGCGTATAATGGATTTCAGAGGCTGTTCATATCCTGTGGCGCTGCGAATGCGCGATGGAGGAGGTTCGCAGGGAGGACGCACTTTGATATGGGAGCCGCTTCTTAAACTGGGAGCTGGGCAGACGGTCTCTTTCAAGGTCCAGGATTCCGGTCAGGTACTTTCGGTGAGAATTCATGATATGAATTGATTTTTTTCTTATTTTTGTAAATACACTGAAAACGGACCAAATAAAACTCTTCAATGTTCTCTAAGGAATATGATGTAATTATTGTGGGAGGGGGAATAACCGGTGCCGCTACCGTCCGTGACTGTGCTCTGCGTGGATTGTCTGTCCTGCTGATCGAGCGTGGCGACATCTGCGACGGGGCTTCCGGCCGCAATCACGGCCTCCTGCACAGCGGAGCGCGCTATGCGGTAACCGACCGCGAGGGTGCCGAAGAATGCATACGCGAGAACCGTATCCTGCGCCGCATCGCGTCAAACTGTGTGGAGCCCACGGAAGGGCTTTTTATCTCTCTCCCCGAAGACGGGCTAGAGTATCAGGCGAATTTCATCGCCAAATGCCGGGAAGCCGGTATCGACGCGCAGGCCATAGATCCGGCCGAAGCTATCAGGATGGAACCGGCCATCAACCCCGCAATCATAGGCGCTGTCAAGGTGCCGGATGCATCTGTAGACCCTTTCCGTCTGGTGGATGCCCATATCCTCGATGCTCAGAGACATGGGGCGCAGATACTGAAGTTTACAGCCGTCGCTTCTCTGGTCAAGGAAGGTGACCGTGTCGTGGGAGTCAAGACTTCCAAAGGGGATGTGTTCCGTGCCAGGGAGGTCGTGCTCGCTGCAGGCATCTGGACGGCCGGCCTGGCAGCTGCCGCCGGTGTCAAGATAGGAATGATGCCCAGCAAGGGCGCACTCATCATATATGGTCACAGGGTTGCGAATATGGTTATCAACCGCTGCCGCAAGCCCGCCAATGCCGACATCCTCGTGCCCGGCGACGTGGTGAGCGTTCTCGGTACTACCTCCGACAAGGTGCCCATGGACACCTGCGACGATATGCATGCTACCCCCGCAGAGGTGGATCTCCTTATGCGCGAAGGGGAGCAGCTGGTGCCTTCCCTTGCACGCACCCGCATAATACGGGCTTATGCAGGCGTCCGCCCCCTGGTCGTGGCGGATCCGGCCGGAGACGGCCGCAACGTAAGCCGAGGCATAGTACTGCTTGACCATGAAGCACGCGACGGCGTGCCTGGGCTGATAACCATCACAGGCGGAAAACTTACTACCGCCCGCCTCATGGCGGAGATGGCGACCGATCTGATTTGCGAGAAACTCGGCTCCGACGCGAAGTGTGTGACTGCCATCAGACCTCTTCCGGGCTCCGAAGGGCTCAGGCCCGGATTCAAGGATCCGTTCAACAAGAGGGCCGCCATAGGACGTCACGGCACCGAAGTTTCCAGGATGGATTTCGATATGGGCGGAGAGATACTCTGCGAATGCGAGAATGTGACGAGGGCCGAAATAGAATACGCCGTCCGGCAGTTCGGAGTTAGGAACATATCCGACCTGAGGCGTCATACAAGAATAGGCATGGGGACATGTCAGGGCTCGTTCTGCATCAAGAAAGTTGCTGCAGCCCTTGCGGAAGAACTCGGGGATGCGTCCAGGGCCGATGAACTTGTACATGAATATCTCCAGGAGCGGTGGAAGGGAATGACCCCGGTATTGTGGGGCGATACCCTGAGAGAGGCGGAATACATGCAAAGAGTGAACAAACATGAAATTTGATGTAATCGTCATAGGCGGCGGCTGGGCCGGATGCACCGCAGCGGAAAAACTCGCTGGCAGCGGAGCGTCGGTGTGCGTTGTCTCCGAGGGCCTTTCCCTCGCTTCCACGGGCTACGAAAGCCCGTATATCAGGCATTCCGGACTGCAGAAAAAGGGCGTTGCCATCCTTGCAGGCGACAGGGTCCTTGCTGGTACCGTAAAAGACGGCAAGGTTACGGGGCTTTACACCCGTAGTCTCGGAAAGACATCCCCCCTCGTCGCAGATGAATACATACTCGCCACCGGCAAGTTTTTCTCCCGGGGCCTGCTTTCCGACAAAGACCATGTATGGGAGCCTGTTTTCGGTGCGGATGTCGATTATGAACCCGACCGGAGCAAATGGTTCAATCCCGATTTTGAGGCTCCTCAGCCATTCCTGAAGTTCCGCGTGAAGACCGATGAACAAGGGCACGTAATCGTCGGAGGGCGTGCGATCGTTAACCTGAAAGCCGTGGGAGATATCTGCAATGAATAATCTCGAACAATGCCTCAAGTGCAATCTTTGCACGCTGGTATGCCCTATGATGGAGGTGAACTCCGCATATCCCGGACCCAAGAAGGCGGGCCCCGACGGGGAACGCTATCGTCTCAAGGACCCGGCATACTTCGATTACGCCCTCAAGTATTGCCTGAACTGCAAGCGCTGCGAGGTGGCCTGTCCTTCCGACGTTCATATAGGCGACATGATACAGTCGGCCCGTATCAAATACGGGTCCCAGGCCCATATCAGGGGCCGCAACGGCCTCCGCGACTGGACTCTGGCATCCACAGACCTTGTCGGAAGCGTGGCGTCGCCGCTGGCCCCGGTGGTTAACGGGGTGCTCAAGTTAAAACCGGTGAAGTCGGTAATGCACAGCATTTTGAATATTCATAAAAACCGCACTTTCCCTGCATATAGTTCTAAGAAATTCTCATCATGGTTCCGTACGCAGGATCAGAGCCGTTTCGTGAATCATGTGACTTATTTCCACGGCTGCTACGTCAATTACAACTACCCCGAACTCGGCAAGGCCTTTGTAAAACTGATGAATTCCGCCGGTTACGGTGTGCACATGCTGGAGAAGGAAAAATGCTGCGGTGTCGCGCTGATGAGCAATGGTTTCGCGGCAAGGGCACGCAGGCAGGGCGCAATAAACCTCGCATCGATGCGCAAGGCGGTGGCCGCCGGTGAACAGGTGCTCACCACGTCTTCGACCTGCACCTTTACCATGCGCGACGAATATCCCGATGTGCTCGGACTACGCAACGACGATGTGCGCGACTCCCTCATGCTGGCGACCAAGTGGCTCTATGAGAAGATATCTTCAGGAGAACTTGAATTGAAATTCCGCAAAGGCTTCAAAATGAAGGTGGCATACCATACGGCCTGCCATATGCAGAAGATGGGCTGGCAGGTTTATTCCATAGCCATGCTGCAGATGATTCCCGGCCTGGAACTCACTGTGCTCGACCAGAATTGCTGCGGTATCGCGGGTACTTTCGGATTCAAGAAAGAGAATTACGGATGGTCGCAGGAGATAGGAGGAAAACTCTTCGACGATATCAAGGCTGCGGATGTCGATTACGTTGCAACAGACTGCGAGACCTGCAAGTGGCAAATAGAAATGAGCACGGGGAAAACCGTGCTCAATCCTGTGGAAATACTTGCAAAGGCGGTAGAGTTCTAATCGAATTCCAGACGCTCCACAAAACACAACAGGTCGCCGACCCTGCCGGTGACGAACCACACGTCGCCGGAGCGTATTATGGTAAAATCAACCCGCTCGCCATAATGCACCTCATGATGATAATTGACCTGCACGTCCCTTACGAGATGCGTCTTCATGTACTCTGCAGGGAGCAGGTCCATCGCCCATTGCGTATAAGCGCAATTGTTCGCGTGCGCGTTGGTGTCAAGGTCGGACCATTGAACTGTGTGTGAACCTGCAGGGACGGATTCAAGGTCGCGCGGGACAATGATCTTGCTGCAGAAGGGGAGTGTGTCTTCGGAATAATGGTATGCGGGGTCGAATCCCAGGTCTCCCCGATAGATGCTGCGCTCCTTGAGATCGACCACCGTCCAGGCGGAAGTCCCCAGAACGGCGGGGGAGCCTGCTTTCAGCATACGGAAATTCCTGTGCCAAAGCGGGCCGGCCTGGCCGCGGGACCATGTCTGAAGCGTTACATCGTCACCCCATTTGGGATAGTCGTAAATGTGGAAGTGTATGCGGTTGAGGGCCCAGAAAATGCCGCGTTCCTTCATGGATGCGGGGCCGCAGCGGCAGAATTCAGAACCTCTGTAGGCCACTTCCTGCAGCATGTTCTGCAGACTCACGGCCTTAATGTTCGCATTAAGGTCGGTTTCATAGCTGTTGATACGAAGGTTCTGTTCGACTATAGGGACGTCCATCTACTCTATCCCTTTGAGATTTTCCTTCGGTACCAGGAAGAACTTAAGCGTGCCCTTGGTGCATAGTTTACCGTTAACCTTGGCTACGGAATCCACGACTACGAGCGGGGGACGAAGGTCGACCAGTTTGGATGTCACCTCGACCGTGTCGCCCGGGAAGGCCGAGCCTTTGAATTTGATGCCGTCCAGACCTGCATACATCGCCGTGTTCACCTGGAGCAGTTCCCTTGGAATCAGCAGCACGCTGCCCTGAGCCATTATTTCGCACATAATGACACCGGGAACCACCGGATATCCGGGGAAGTGCCCCTGCACGAACCATGCATCCTGAGGAATGGTGTATTTGGATTCTACGTGTCCGTCTTCGAAAAGATTGGTCTCATCCACGAGCAGCATCGGAGCCCTGTGGGGAATGATGGTCTTGATTTCTTCTCTGTCCATTGGTTCAGGTTTTTTCGTTAAGTGTGCAAAAATAATTAAATTTGTGTGATTAAAGAAGTTTTTATGAAAGGCATCGACCAAAAAGACTATGGATTTATCCGTGTGGCTGCAGTCACACCCAGGGTTTATCTTGCAGATACAGTAAGGAACAGCGCGGAAATCATCCGCCTGGCCGAGGAGGCCGCATCCAAGGAGGCCTCCGTAGTCGTTTTTCCCGAACTGTGTACGACCGGCTACAGTTGTGCCGACCTCTTCGGCCAGAAGACTCTTCTGGAAGGAGCGGAAAAGGCCGTTGCCGATATTGCAGGAGCAGGGCTTCCATCCGGACTGCTGGTAGCAGTCGGCGCGCCGGTGTTTTGTTCCGGCCGCCTCTATAACTGTGCCGTCCTGATCAAAGGAGGAAAGATTTTGGGGATTGTACCCAAAATATATCTGCCTAATTCAGCGGAATTCTATGAGATGCGATGGTTCGAAAGCGGTGCCACGGTAGATAAAGAAATAGTTTATGCAGGGCAGGCTACAAGATTGTCTGCAAGGCAGTTGTTCGCAGTTGGAAAGGCTCTGGTGGGAGTGGAAATCTGCCAGGATCTCTGGGTACCCGTGCCCCCCTGCAGCTATGCGGCTCTCGCAGGAGCGAACATCATAATCAACCTCTCCGCTTCCAACGAATCCCTCCTGAAGAATGACTATAGGAAGATGCTGGTATCTTCCACATCTGCAAGGCTTGACGCTGCATATGTATACTGCAGTTGTGGCTATGGGGAATCTACCACGGACCTTGTATGGGCAGGATCTTCCCTCATTTATGAGTGCGGGGCGCTTCTTGCAGAAAATGAAAGGTTTAGAATGGAGTCTTCGGTGATTTATGCCGATGTCGACGTTGAGAGGCTGGATACCATCAGGGCCAAGAGCCCCAATTTCCGGGACGCTCTTTCCAGAAGGGCGGACAGCTTCAGCATAGTTCAAGCCGGGGAAGCCAACGCAACAGACTTCGGCGAGTGTTTGCTGAGGAGTCTGGAGGCTCATCCTTTCGTACCGTCCGGTGAAGCCCTGAAAGAACGCTGCAAGGAGATCCTTTCCATACAGGTCCTAGGACTTTGCACCAGGCTGGAGCACATCGGCTGCAAGAAGGCAGTAATCGGCATATCCGGCGGGCTGGATTCTACTCTGGCGCTTCTGGTTACAGTGCTGGCATTCGATAAGCATGGCCTGGACCGCAAGGGGATAATAGGCATTACAATGCCGGGATTCGGCACTACGGGGCGCACAAAGGGGAATGCCGACATCCTTATGGAAAAACTTGGAATCACGTCCAGGGAGATCTCCATAGTGCCCTCGGTAACCCAGCACCTTTCCGATATCAGCCATCCTCTTGAGAATCACGACACTACATACGAAAATGCCCAGGCTCGCGAGCGCACCCAGATACTTATGGACGTGGCAGGGCAGGAAGGTGGCATTGTGGTAGGCACAGGAGACCTTTCCGAACTTGCTCTCGGCTGGTGCACCTACAACGGCGACCATATGGCTATGTATGGTGTTAACGCCTCCGTTCCCAAGACACTGGTACGCGCACTTGTCGCATTCGCCGCCTCGGAGCATTTCGGCGGCGCTCAGGATGTGTTGTCGGATATTATAGATACACCCATTTCACCGGAGTTGCTTCCGGCTGCATCCGACGGAACCATACTTCAGGTGACCGAAGATGTGGTGGGCCCGTACGAACTCCATGACTTCTTCCTTTATAATATAATGCGCTGGGGATTCACTCCCGAGAAGGTTCTGTTCCTGGCTTGCAAGGCATTTGAAAATGCTTATACCGAGCAAGTTATAGCAAAGTGGCTGAAGGTGTTCTGCAAGCGGTTTTTCAGTCAGCAATTCAAGCGCAGCTGCCTGCCGGACGGCCCCAAAGTGGGAAGCGTCTCCCTCTCTCCGAGAGGGGATTGGCGTATGCCTAGCGATGCTTGTCCGAATCTGTGGACGGACTAGAGATCCGACATGAATCGAAAAAAGCTTGCAGATTTCTGCAAGCCTTTTTTTGTACACCCTCAGGGGCTCGAACCCTGGACCCATTGATTAAGAGTCAATTGCTCTACCAGCTGAGCTAAGGGTGCATAATTTCAAATTTTTGTGACCCGTTCGGGGCTCGAACCCGAGACCCCAACATTAAAAGTGTTGTGCTCTACCAACTGAGCTAACGAGTCTCCGAATTGGGATTGCAAAGGTATAACTTTAGCTTTAATATTCCAAATATTTTTTTACTTTTTTTCGCCCAGAAGTATTTCAAACGATAATTTGGAAAAAGATGCGTATATTAGCAAGAGAAACAAAAAAGACTATGACCAATCATATCGTTATTATGGCAGGAGGGCAGGGGACCCGGCTTTACCCTCTGAGCACAGCCGAGAAACCCAAGCAGTTCCTGGATCTTCTCGGCTGCGGGAAGACACTTATCCAGATGACTTATGAACGCTTCCTTGCAGTCGATCCCAAAGCTCACTTCTGGGTGGTCACCGCTAAGGAATATGTGCATTGGGTGAAGGAGCAATTGCCGGCCATTCCGGACGATCAGATACTGGCTGAACCCGCTCCGCGGAACACCGCTCCATGCATTTCTTATGCAATTTGGAAGATTAAAGCCAAATTTGGCCAATGTAACATAGTTGTTAGCCCCTCTGACGCATTTGTTTTATCTATTGATTTACATGCAGTTACAATGAAAAAAGCTCTTGCTTTTACAGCGTCCGAAAAGGCTGCAATTGTCTGCGTTGGAATCAAACCTTCAAATCCGAATACCGGCTATGGCTATATCGAAATTTCGTCAATTGACGAAATGAAAAATACTGATAATCAGCAAGATATAATCAAAGTGTCTTCATTCAGGGAAAAACCGGACCTTGAAACTGCAAAACGTTATTTCGCCGCTGGAAACTACTTCTGGAACGCCGGTATTTTTGTCTGGAACACCAGGACTGTCGAGGCCGAAATCAGGGCGCATGCTCCCCGGATTGCGAGCATCATGGATGAGTTGACACCCTCTTTTTATACCCCTTCTGAAGAGGCTGAATTGGCCCGTCTCTTCCCTGAATGCGAGAAGATATCCATCGACTATGCAGTGATGGAAAAATCCCGTTATGTATGGTGCATTCCCGCTGATTGGCCATGGGATGACCTGGGAAGTTTCGCTTCTATCGAAAAAGTGACCGGGCACCCTATACCGCAAGCGATAAAGGATGCCCAGGATGAATATCAGCGTCGGAAGAAACTATAGCTTATGCGCGTGGAGCATGGCGACAGGGTCCAGGGCCTTGTCGAGATCCTCTTTGCTCATCAGACCTTTTTCAAGCACAATATCATAAACGCTGCCACCTGTTTCAAGGGCTTCCTTGGCAACCTTGGTGCTGTTCTTATAACCGATGTAAGGATTCAATGCGGTCACGATGCCGATTGAATTCTTGACCATTTCGTAGCAATGCTTCTTATTTACGGTGATGCCGTCGATGCACTTCTCGCGGAGAGTGTTTATGGCATTGGTGAGCCATGTAATGCTTTCCAGGATTGATTCGGCGATCACGGGTTCCATTACATTCAGCTGCAGCTGTCCGGCTTCAGCGGCGAATGCTACGGTGGTATCGTTGCCTATCACCTTGAAACACACCTGGTTGGTGACTTCGGGAATAACGGGATTGACCTTGCCGGGCATAATGGAGGAACCGGGGGCCATGGGAGGCAGATTGATCTCGTGAAGTCCGCAACGGGGGCCGGAAGCAAGCAGGCGGAGGTCGTTGCAGGTCTTGCTGAGTTTGATTGCGAGGCGCTTCAGGGCGGCTGAATAACTCACATAGGCTCCGGTATCGGGGGTTGCCTCGACGAGGTCGGGGGCCGAAATGAGTTCGTCTCCGCAGAGTTCGCTCATCCTCCTGGTGCAGAGTTCTGCAAATCCGGGAACTGCGTTCAGGCCTGTCCCGATGGCTGTTCCTCCCATATTTATCTCCTTGAGCAGCACTGCATTACGCTCGAGGTTCGCAAGTTCTTCTTCAAGATTGTCGGCGAATGCGATGAACTCCTGTCCGGAGGTCATAGGCACAGCATCCTGCAGCTGGGTGCGTCCCATTTTCAGTATGTCCTTGAACTCTTCTCCCTTTGCCCTGAAGGCGGCGATCAGATCCCGGAGAGCCTTCTCCAGATGCTTGTTCATCCGCACGAAAGTATAGCGGAAGGCGGTGGGATATGCGTCGTTCGTAGACTGGGCGCAGTTCACGTGGTCGTTGGGGGAGCAGAACTGGTATTCGCCCTTCTTGTGGCCCATGATTTCAAGGGCCCTGTTCGCAATCACCTCGTTGGCGTTCATATTGACCGACGTGCCGGCTCCTCCCTGCATCATATCGACGGGGAACTGGTCGTGGAACTTGCCTTCAACGATTTCCTTGCAAGCCTTGCAGATGGCATCTGCAATCCTGGAATCCAATGCTCCAAGTTCTGCGTTCGCCGAAGCAGCCGCCCACTTGACATAGGCCATGGCTATGATATACTCCGGATAATCACTCATGTGGGTATTGGAGATTCTGTAATTGTTGATGGCTCTCTGAGTCTGCACGCCATAATAGGCTTCTGCAGGAACCTCGAGTTCGCCGATCAGGTCGGATTCAAGTCTGAATTTTGTCTGTTCCATAGTGTTATTTAAAGTAAATCAATGATTTGTCGATAATTGTCTTCAGTGCATCTTTAGATTCAAGGATTTCTAGGGGGAAACTCCATGCCACAACTTTGTAGCCATCGAAGGGGGCGTAGACACCGGCGCCTGTACGGTTGGTGTAGCGAGCGATGGTCTTTCCGTCCGAATTTGCAGCCTTGATGGCGCCAGCCATCTCCACACAATATCTGTCTTCGTTCAATTCGTGGGCGAAACTGTAGTTGCTGCCATTAAATGATACCTTGCCGTTTACGGATCCCCGGGACGTCTCCCAGCGGAACCCCAGCTTGTTCCTCACGAAGGACTGCGCCTCCTCCTGATATGCCTTGTCGCCTATAGGATAAAGCTCATCCCAGGCATCCGTCGCGATGTAAGCGCCGGAAATCAGTATGTTGCATCCGGCAGAGGCCGAGGCCGCCAGCGCCTTGCGGAAGGCGGCGGGGAATACCTGGTATTTAGCCCCTTTGCGCGCGTTTCCGACCAGTGTGCTTACCTGCTTGCCGCAGATTACGTCGAGCGCGAAATAAGGCTCGGCAGGGGCCTTCTCGAAGGCGCTGCGGCTCATTGAGCAGAAACTGTATCCGAGATCCAGCAGGGCCCGCCCGTGCACGGCCGGGTAGTCGAAGCTGTTGCCGGCAGGCTGGAATCCTGCCATGTCGATATCCGTTGCCCCGAAGCCGGGGGCAGTATTGTTCACATACGCTATGTCGCGGCGGTATTCATAACTCTCTCCGCCATATGAGATATCTTTTATGTATGGCACGCCTCCGTCGCGTCGTGAATCAAAGCCGGCGTACTTCTCAGAATCAAACCATGAGGGGGCGCTCACTCTGTCGAAGTTGTTAATTATAAGCACTTTCCCGGCGTCATCTGAAGCGATGCCCAAACTCAGGACTTCTGAAGGAAAACTGCGTCCGCCGCGATTGCATGCCTCAACTTTGTAGGAGTATACGTGTCCTTTTTCAACAGGCATTTCGACCGGGCAGCCCTTCACGCTCCGTCCTTTGTCGAAGGCTCCGTCGTCGATACGGGTATAGACTATATAGGATTCCGGATCGGCGGTGGGCTCATGTACGTCGGGTGTGGGCTCCCAGCTCAAAAGGGCCTTCCCTTCGGAAGTGAGCACGGCCGAGAAAGAATTCACCGGCAGGGGAGCCACCTTGTAGGACACACCGTAATAGGTGCCGAGGAACTTGAGCATACCCTTGTAAACCGACCTGCACACGTCGAAGCGGAAAGCAGGATCAAGGCCGAATTTCATATCGGCAAAGTTCTGGTGGGCCAGCAGTTCGAGCAGCATCCCGGGCACATCGGTAGTGCGGGATTCAGAGTAAGACCTGTTCCAGATCTGCCTTCTGGTCCAGAGGGAGTCATAATCGGCGCGCAGATCTTCGGTTATCTGGGTCTGCACGTAATCTGCGAGCAGGCGGCAGGCATCCCTGTCGTTGCCGTTCTTGAATTTACGGCTGCCGTCGGCCTTCAGGGTGTAAATCGACAGTGTGCCTACAATGGAATCGTTGGGAGTCACACCGGCATCGGTATGGAATGCAAGCGAAACATCGAAGGGGATGTCCTTGTCGTCCTTGAGCATCTTCACCCATTCGCCGCGGGAGGCATAGTCGCAGGTGTAGTCGTTGCTCCACTGGTGAATGCGTTCGTACGGCATCCCTGCCCACTGTTCCCAGTACATCGCCCCTTCCAGATATGCAGGCACATCCGAAATCTCCCAGGCGGAAGGGTCTTTCCCTTTCCCGCGGGCGATCTTGCCGATCCCTCCGCCTATCTTGACGGCATCGGCGGTAACTACGCTGCCGCTCTTGTAGGAGTGGCCGGACGGTACTCCGTTGTCCAACATGATATAGGAATCAGGGCCGAGGTCGAATTCGCCCAGATATATCCAGGTGCCGCCGCCCATTTTCTGGTTGACTGCGAACTCTGTGCTTCCTCCTCTGTGCACGACGGTGTATTTGGCGCAGCTGCTGCTGTTCGGAAGGCTCTTATAAGAGATATAGACGCAGTACCGTCCGTTTTCTTCGAGTTCGGGGTCCCAGCGCACGCTGGCGTTGGCCTTGCCCGCAACCGTGGAGGCCTGTCGGGCGCTTCCCATCTTGAAGGGATTGTCGTCGTTCACATAGACCTGTTTCTTATCGGCGAAACCCTCGCCTGCATCCTTCCAATTGCCTTTTTCCTTATAACTTCCGTGGGTTCGGACGGGATAGCCCGGGCTGCGGAAATGGGAGTTGTTGTCGCAGATTACTTCGATGGTGTTTGTATCGCGTTCACGCGGGGTAAGCACGTATGCGCCAGCTCTCTCCAGCATGGGAATGAGGTAGGGCAGCACGTAGCTCTGGGTAAAAAGATCCTCGGTGGTGCGCCAGTTGGGCGAACGTTGCCAGGTCCAGCAGCCGGGGCCGTTGTCGTAGAACCGCCCGTGGCTCTGCCACAGCGCTATGTTCCGCCCGCGCAGGCCCATATCGTATTTGGGAGCGCCGATTTCTTCGATGAAAACAGTCCGGGAAGGAACTTTCCTGGGGCGGAACTTGTAGTTGTTCGGGTTGCCATTGTAAGTCAATGCCGGGTCCGCAAGGTCTTCCAGGGCTACGGATTCGCACCAGATGCCGCCGAGTTTATAACTCTTGACGTCATCGGGCCATTGCCGGCGCAACTGCTCCCGGAACCACTGAAGGTCTGCGCTGCGCCACGGATAATCTCCAAGTTCCTTGGTGAAGTACAGATCCAGCGCATCGCCGCGTTTCATGGCCTTGTTGATCTTGATGAAAGACCGTACCCTGAAGTGTTCCTTCGCAAGCACGGTTATGGAGTCGGTGGCGGGCTTGAAAGCATCCAGAATGGCTTTCTGAGCATGGACCGGGCCGATTCCCAGAATGAGTGCGGCAGCGATTGAAAGGCAGCGGCGCATATACTTAATTCTTTCTGACTTTAAGATGTGTGATGTCTATTATGAAAACGAAAATGCAACTGAGCACGAGTGCCAGTGCGTCGGCCTTGAAATCAGCGATGTCCATCGACCTGTAGGGCAGTTTTCCCTGGATGTATTCGGTGCCGTAAGCCAGCAGTCCTCCCACAATGAGGGTAGCGATCGCAAACAACGCGGCGTGGCTGACTTTGTTCGTGAGATGGTCGTAGGCAAGGTAAGCCAGGATGGGAAAGGGCAGGAACATCAGGAAGTGCGCCACCTTGTCGGTGGGTATGCCCAGAATGAATTTTTGCACTTCGGGGAGTTTGTCCACATGCATGAAGCACAGAAAAGCGATTGCGCAGAGATACAGGAAAAACAGTATCCTTGCCATTATAGTTTTGGGAGTCGTCATAGAGCCTGCATGTCGTTCAGTTTGCGATAGTAGCCGTCAAGTGCAATCAGTTCGTCGTGTTTCCCGCGTTCTACTATTCGTCCGTCATCGATTACGATAATCTCGTCGGCATCCTTGATGGTGCTGAGGCGGTGGGCTATCGCTATGGTTGTACGATTGCTCATAAGGCGCTCCAGGGCCTCCTGCACGGCACGTTCACTCTCGGTGTCGAGGGCTGCGGTGGCTTCGTCGAGGATAAGTATGGGAGGATTCTTGAGAATCGCGCGGGCTATGCTGATACGCTGGCGCTGGCCGCCGCTGAGTTTGCATCCGCGGTCGCCTACGTTGGTCCGGTATCCATCCTCCTTCTCCATTATGAACTCGTGGGCGTTGGCGATCTTGGCTGCTTCAATGACCTGCTCTTCGGTGGCCCCTTCCACACCAAAGGCTATGTTGTTGAAGATTGTGTCGTTGAAGAGGATGGGATCCTGATTCACATTTCCCATAAGGGAACGCAGGCTGTCGAGCTTGAATTCCCGGATGTCGATGCCGTCGAGAGTGATACGGCCCTCGTTCACATCGTAGAACCGCGGGATCAGGTCTACCAGAGTGGATTTTCCTCCTCCGGAAGCACCCACGATGGCGATGGTCTTGCCCTTGGGTATTTCCAGATTGATGTCGGAGAGAATACGGCGGGTGCCGTCATAACTGAATCCTACTTTTTCGAAACGGATACCGCTTTCAAAAGATGCTATCTCTTTCGCTCCTTCGGAATCCTTTATCGTGTTCCGGGCATCCAGGATACGGTCGATGCGCTCCATCGAGGCCAGCCCCTTGGGAATATTGTAAGCAGCCTTGGAGAGGTCTTTGA
>ERZ842401.2390-NODE-2390-length-25185-cov-6.681616_pt1 | contig 25185 bp, 35 predicted proteins | sample MGYA00521270_ERZ842401 | MGnify/ENA primary metagenome ERZ842401 (study PRJEB31892, sample SAMEA3878208) | bioreactor metagenome | biome: Moose rumen | place: Sweden | collected 2011-10 | study: EMG produced TPA metagenomics assembly of the PRJEB12797 data set... | reverse complement strand
CCTGGCCTCCGGTACCACCGAGGAGTGGATGGAATGGGGGGCCAATGAGCGGGTATGGACGGACTACTCCGTGGCCGCCCAGGGCGCGTTCCGCGAATGCCTGGCGCGGGAGCACGAAATCCGCGGGCAGATTGTCCAGGTCGAGGCCGCAGCCAAGCAGACCCAGCGCGTCAAGGATTTGGAGGCACAGGAGAAGGACCTGGCGGCCAAGTACGAGGACGTGGAGCGCGGCGTCTACCTGTGCGAGCTGTTCGTCAAGGCCAAGGTCGCCATGCTCACCGAGCGGATCAACAGCAAATTCCGCAGCGTTTCCTTCCAGCTGTTCACCGAGCAGGTCAATGGCGGCCTGGCGGAGTGCTGCGAGGTCCTGGTCCCAAGCGAGGACGGCGCCATGGTGCCCTACGCCACCGCCAACCACGCGGCCAGGGTCAACGCCGGCCTGGAGATCGTCGCCACCATCGCGGAGCATTTCGGGCGTGAAATGCCTGTCGTCGTGGACAACGCCGAGAGCGTCACCCACTTGATCGACACCGAGGGCCAGGTCATCCGCCTGGTGGTCAGCGAGGCGGACAAGGCGCTCCGCGTCGAGGTCGCGGCATGACGGGGCGCAAGACGGACGACGGCGAAATCTTCATGGTCAAGGCTCGCAGGTGCAAACGCTGCGGAGGGCTCCTGACCAGCAAGCAGGCCGTCGCCGACGGGTACGGCCACGTGTGCAAGATGAAAGAGCTCGGAGAGCTGGAGCGGCAGCGGCCCCTCGACGGGCAGATCACCTTCACCGATATGGAGGACACCGGCAAATGAAAATCAAAAAGCAGAACAAGGCCGCCACACCCATCACCCACGCAGCGATGACGACGCCGTACTTCCCGCGGATCGTGGATCTCCTGCAGACCAGAAAGTACGACAACGCCATGGTGATCCTGGGCGACGCGGCGCGGGATTATTTCGCCCGCATCAACAAGGCCACGGAGACCATCCCCGGACAGGACGCGGCCATCCTGATCAAGTTATTCCGGCACATGGCGGACGAGCTGGAGCGGGCCGACCCGCAGGCGGCCAAGTTCGTCGCGGCCATGAAGAACATCAACCTTCCGCCGATTGAATACCGGCGGCAAAAATAAGGAGGACACACAAATGAGCGAGACCAACAAAAGCCTGACCACCCAGCAGCAGCCGCAGCAGCCGGCCGCGAAGCCCCAGGAGAACATGAGCGAGCGCTTCACCAACAAGGTCCTGGCGGAGTTCGGCAGCAGCGTCGCCGGAGCCATTGAGGTCACGGACTTCCAGCGCCGCCTGATCCAGGGCTACTTCATCATGATCGACCGGGCGCTCAAGACCGCGGAGGAGGATCGCATCCGCAAAAATGAGGCAAACAAGGATCACCGCTATGACAACGACATTCCCGTCGTGTGGCAGAACGTCAACCTGACGGACCTGGCCCTGGATCTGGTGCATTACGCCCGCATGGGCCTGGACATGCAGCAGGACAATATGCTTTTCCCCGTGCCGTACAAGAACAACAAAACGAAGATGTACGACGTGACGCTCACCGAGGGCTACAACGGCATCAGATACATCGCCCGCCGGTACGCCCAGGAAATCCCCGTCGGCGAAACCATCGAGCTGGTCTACAGCACCGACACCTTCGTCCCCCACATGAAGGACAGCGCCCACCCCGTCCCGACGTATGAGTTCACGATCAACAACCCCTTCGACCGCGGCGAGATCGTCGGCGGCTTCGGTTATTTGGAGTTCGCCGATCCGGCCAAGAACGAGTTGATCATCATGCCGCTCAAGGCCATTTTGAAGCGCAAGCCCAGCTACGCATCCGCAAATTTCTGGGGAGGAAAGACGACCGAGTGGCAGACCGTAGACGGAAAGCGGCAAAAGGTCGAGGTCGAGACCGACGGCTGGTTTGAGGAAATGTGCCGCAAGACCCTGATCAGGGAGGTCTGCAGCGCAAAGCACCTGCCCCGTGACCCGCAGAAGATCGACGACTGCTATCGGTTCATGAAAGCGCGGGAGGCCCGCTACGCGGAAATCCAGGCGCAGGCAGAGATCGACAGCCAGGCAAACGCCGTCCTGATCGACACCGACACGCCGGCGCAGCTCCCGGCGCCCGAAGCGGCTCCGGCCACGAAGCCGCAGGCCCTTCCGCAGCCGCCGCAGCAGATCACGGCGCCGCAGGTCAATCCGGCCACCGGCGAGGTCATCGACAGGAGAGCCCCGGCCCAGGCCAGCCTGTACGACAATCCCGACTTCTAAGCCATGGAGATCATGCCCATCGCATCGGGCAGCACCGGCAACGCCTACCGCGTCAGCGACGGCGAGAGCGCCCTGCTGCTCGATGCAGGCATCCCGATCCGCGCCATCCAGATCGCGCTGAAATTCAAGCTCCGGGCATTGGAGGGCTGTTTTATTTCCCATTGCCACGGAGATCACAGCAAGGCGGCGCGGGACCTTATGCGCCTGGGCGTGGACGTATACACCGGCCGCGGGACCATCGAGGCCATGGGGCTGAGAGGACACCGGCTCCACGTCACGACGCCCCTGCAGCAGATTCAGGTCGGCTCGTGGGACGTGCTGCCGTTTGACGTGCAGCACGACGCGCCGGACAGTCAGGGCTTCCTGTTTACATCCAGGGCCACGGGAGAAAAGCTCCTGTATTTCACCGACACGTATTTCATCAAGTACAGATTCACCGGCCTGACCCACATCATGGCCGAGTGCAATTTCAGCAAGGAGGCGCTGCAGCGCAGCGTCGCCGCGGGGTACATATCCGTCGATATGGTGCCCCGGCTCATGCGGTCGCACATGTCCCTGGACCATTTGAAGGACATGCTGAACGCGAACGATTTGACCAGGCTGCGGCAGATTTATCTGTTGCATTTGTCGGCCAACAACAGCGACGCGGAGCAGATGAAAACCGAGATCGAAAGACTCACAGGCGTCGAGGTTTACGTCTGCTGACAGAGGAGGGACATCATGGCGTGGATCGAAGTACATCAGACATTACCCAGTCACCGGAAGATCAAGGCGTTCAAGAGGGAGCTGAAGATCAAGACGCCCCAGGCGGTGGGCCACATGGTCATGCTGTGGCTGTGGGCGATTGACAACGCGCCGGACGGAGATTTATCGAGCATCGACCCGGATGACATAGCGGAGGCCAGCGAATGGCCGAAATCCGGCAGCACATTCGTCGAGGCCATGATCCACGCCGGATTTCTCGACGAAAACATGCAGCTCCACGACTGGGGAGAGTACGCCGGGCTGCTCATGGAAAAGCGTGACGCCAAACGCGCAAACGACAGAGAGCGCCAGCAGCGTCACCGTGACAAGGTCAGACGCGAGACCGCGGCGGCCCGTGACGACGGCGTGAGTCACACACCTGTCACGTGTGACAATGCCGTGACGTCACGCACCTGTCACGCCCCTAACAGTACCCTACCATACAGTACCAGTTATATGTCTCCTCCTCCGCACGCGCACGCGCCCGCGCACGAGGAAACGACCCCGCCGGATGGGGACCCGGAGCTGGCCAGGGTGATGACGTTTTACATGGACAAGGTCAACCCGACGCCTTCCATGACCTGCATAGAGGAGCTCCGGGAGTTCGCTAAGGACATGGAGGCCGACGTCATCATCGCGGGCATCAGCTACGCCATCGACGAGAAGAAGGGCACCTGGTCATACATCAGGGGGACGCTCCGCGGCTACCGCGGCCGGGGCATCCACACCATGGCGGACCTGCGGAGGAGCGAGGAAGAATTTGAACGCGCCAAACAGCGAAAGGAGGACACCCGTGCAAGAAACAGCCAAAAGCCAGGACAGCCAACAGACGCCGACCCCATCAAGGGCTTCCACACAGAGCTCTGAGGAGGCGGGAAGCCAGTTTCTCATCAGAGCGAGCGAAGCGGCGGCAAGGGGCCTTTTATCGGACAAAGAGCCGCCGGCGCCGACGACGTGCCAGTTTTGCGGAAAGACGCTGGAATACATGGGGCTGTCGCTCCCGTTCATCCCCGGCAAGATCATCCTGTGGTCCCCGGAGCCGGAGCGATGCACCTGCCCGGACGCCGTGGCTTTCTGGGAGCAGAGAGATCGGGAGGCGGCGGAGCGAGAGGCAGAGGAGAAGCGCCGGGCAGATCAGGCAGCCTTCCAGGCGAGGATCGACCGCCTGATCCGCAACAGCGGCATGAAAGGCCGCTTCCAGCAGCGCACCTTCGACCGATGGGAAACGACGGAGGAAAACCGGCGGGCCTTCGGGATCTGCCGCCGGTACGCTGACAGTTTCCACATGATGCAGCCACGCAAGGACGCAGACGGGCGGGCACTCCCGCCGGAAAAGGAACGCAACGGGCTTTTCCTCGTGGGCGGGTACGGCACCGGCAAGACCCACCTGGCCGCGGCCATCGCCAACCAGCTCATGCAGAACGGGACCGCCGTGATTTGCATGACCATGATCGACCTTCTGGCCAGGATCAAGGAGACATACGACAGCGACGGCACGGCGTCAGAGGCCCAGGTCCTTCGGCTGTACACAGACATTCCGCTCCTGATCATCGACGACCTTGGCAGCGAGCAGCCGACAGAATGGGGATCGACCATGATCTTCAGCATCATCAACGCCCGTTATGAGGCATTCATGCCCACCGTTGTCACGTCCAACTGCGGCGCCGACGAATTGGTGCAGCGCATGACGCCGCGGGGCGCCACAGACCGCAACGCGCAAAAGACCGTAGACCGGCTCCGGGAAATGTGCGTCGCCGTGCAGATGGACTGGGGCTCCTGGAGGTCGAAATGAGCTGGAGCAGAAAGCGGTGGACCGAGGAGGAGGACGCCTACCTTCGGGCCCATTATCGCAAACAAAGCGACGAAGAAATGGCTGCCGCCATCGGGCGGCAGCCGGGAGGCGTCCAGGATCGGCGATTCAAGCTCGGTCTGACCCGATGGAAGTGGTCGGAGGAGGACCTGGAATATTTGCAGGAAGCCTGGGGCAGCACGTCCATCAGCGGGATCGCCACGAAGCTGGGCCGCAGCGTGGAATCAATCAGGCAGAAAGCCAACCGGCTCGGCCTGGGGACGTTCATCAACTCCGGCGAGCTGGTCACGTTCAGCCAGGTCGTGCAGGCCGTGACCGGCGGCATCGGATCGTATGGCTGGCTCCGGCAGAAATGGAGCCGATACGATTTTCCGTTCCGCAAGAAGAAGGTCATCAACAACCGCTTCCTCATGGTGGACATCGACGACTTCTGGAAGTGGGCGGAGCAGCACCAGGACATCCTCGACTTCGCCAAGTTCGAGGAATACGCCCTGGGCGGCGAGCCGGCCTGGGCGAAAAAGAAGCGGCGCCGAGACTATCAGGAGCAGCATAGGAACGCCAGGCCGTGGTCGCTGGACGAAGATCTGCGCCTTCGGCACATGTTGGAGGCCCAAAAATTCACCCTGGACGAAATCGCCGCGGATCTGCACCGCCGGGAGGGCGCCATCCGTCGGCGGATTGACACCCTGGGGATCAGGGAGAGGCCGATCAGGAACCCCGGAAAATGGTGGACACAGTCAGAGCTCGACACCCTGCTGCAGATGCACAAGGACGGCAGCAGCTTCGAGGAGATCGCGGCCAGGATCGGGAGATCGGCGTCAGCCTGCCGCGGACGGTATGAGCGGCTCCTGAACCCAGACAGCATGACGCGGGAGATCAGGGACAACAAAGCAGCCCTCAAGGAATATTTCCAGACAAAGCAATGCAGCCATTACACAAAGGCAAATGGCTGCGACATCCGCGGGACGAATTGCGACGCCTGCCTGCAGTATCGCCGCCGCAGGCCGGAGGAGGAACACTCCACCGGATGGATCAGCACCAGAGCCGGCAGCGACGGCAAGGAGCGCGTCGTCCCGGCCCAAAAATAACGAGGAGGAAAAACATCATGGAAAGCACCAACACCAACATCAGAGAGGCCCTTCTGGACATCCGCAAGAAGATCGACGAAATCCTGGGCCAGGACGCGCCGGAGCAGAAAGCCGAGAACAGGCGCAGCCCCGTCGCGGAATGCCAGGAGCTCTTCTTTACGATCCTGAGCCAAGCGGCGCAGAAGAAGCCGGCCCACGAGGTCGGCGGGCAGATCACCCTGCACAACGCCGACTACGGGGACATCCTCATGGATTGCATCCACCCCATCGACGGCGGGAAGCGCGGCCTGTACCTGTTCCACCACGCCTTCCCCGAAATGGAGTTTGACGCAGCGGAGGCCGCCGGCCGCGGGCAGGATTACGGCAACAACGACTATCAGCTTTCCAACGTCCGCGCTTGGCAAAATTCCACGCTCGTCGATTGGTGGAAGCGCACCCACATCTTCGACGCGCCGCCGTCCTATGCCGACAAGCCGGGGCTCCTGCACGGCTTCGACAGCGAGACCATGGCCCGCATCGTGCCATTTGAGGACGGCGACGTTTTCCGGCTCCTGTCCGCTGAGGAGGTCGAGGGCGGCATCCCGTACCTGCAGACGGAGGAGGGCAAAAAGCTCCTGAGCAAGACCGACAAGAACAGCACCGCCGTCTGGTGGTGGCTGCGCTCCCCGGACCCGAACTTCCCGGACTACGTGCGGCACGTGCACACCGACGGCAACACCTACAGCAGCGCGAGCGCCTACGGCCGCGACGAGGGCGTGGCGGCCGCTTGTGTAATCGAATAATCCAGCATCCCGCCCCGTGAGGGGCGGACGGAGAAAGACATGAACGCCATAATCAAGTACCCTGGCGCAAAATGGGGCGTCGCGGAGTGGATCATCGGGTATTTTCCGAGGCATCACAGCTACCTGGAACCATTCTTCGGCTCCGGCGCCGTGTTGTTCAGGAAGAACCGCAGCGCCATCGAAACCATCAACGACCTGGACGGTGATGTGGTCAACCTGTTTGAGTGGATCAGGAAAGACCCGGAGCGTTTGGCCCGTGAGATTTATTTCACCCCATACGCCCGCGACGAATATGAGCGGGCCTACGCCGCCAAGGACACAGAAACCGACAGTTTTCAACGGGCCATTGACTTTTATGTGCGGATGATGATGGGGCACGGATTTCGCACCACCGGCGAAAAGGTCGGCTGGAAAAACGACGTACAGGGCCGGGAAGCGTCCTACGCGACAAAACAATGGTGCAGCCTGCCCCAGATCATCCTCCAGGCCGCGGAACGGCTCCGCGGCGTGCAGATTGAAAACCGGCCGGCGGTGGATCTGATCCAACGGTTTAACCACCCGAATGTGCTGATATACGCGGACCCGCCATACATGCTTTCGACCAGGTACGGCGCGAAAAAACAATACCGGCACGAAATGACGGACGACGACCACATGGAGCTCCTGGAGCTGCTAAAGGCACATGCCGGCCCCGTTATCATATCCGGGTATCAATCAAAGCAGTACGACGCAAGCCTCCGCGGATGGTATAAGGCCACAAGAAAAACCAGGACACAGACGACGGCGGAGCGTCAGGAGGTCCTCTGGATGAATTTCGAGCCGGAGGCGCAGATCACACTGCCGGGCATTTTTGCGGGGGGGTAAGCATTGAGTGTGCCGATCTGTTCCGATTGCAAATTCGGGGAAAAGCACGCGTTCCCACGAAACGGGAACGGTGGTAGCTGGAGAAGCGGCCATTTTTATCAGGCCGGCGTCGTTTGCGCCCATGAACATCCGGCGCATCCTACCCTGATTTTTTACGGAAAGACATCACCGAGGGCGTGCCCATTGAGGAAAGCGCAAGAAAGGACGCACACATGAAAAGCATCGACGAATTGGGCGGCCTTATGGTCGAATTGATCGAGGCCGTGGAGGAGGCCAGCAAGGGCGGCGAGGATCTCATCTTCACCCAGCGGGCCGTCGAGATTGTCAAGGAAATTGCATCATATTCCAAGACCACCAAGGCATACAAGCAGACCGCGGCGCAAAGGGCCGCAGATTTTTGGGCGGAGCCCCACACCCCGGCGGACGTTTGGACATTCATGCTCCACAAAATTGTCGAGGCCCCTTCCGAGTTATACCGGGATGCAGCGGTTTTGTGGCACATGCCGACTTTGGAAAAGGCCATCGAGGAGGCGCAGGAATGAAAGCGTTGACGATTTGGCAGCCGTGGGCGGAGCTGATCATCAAGGGGCACAAGACCTTCGAGACCCGCGCATGGAAACCGTATTATTCCAACCGGCGGATCGCCATTCATGCCGCCGCATACAAGCGACTCCCGCATGAAATCTACGAGGAGATAGCCGCGGCCATCGGCATCCCGCCGGAGAAATATAACGGCAGCTGGCTCTATTACATGGAGCATCACGTCCCGGCGGACAGCTTTGGGGCTGTCATCGGGACGGCGACCATCGGGAAAGTGCTGACACGCAGCGAGGCCGTCAAAGTCATTTCGCCGAAAGAAATGGCCCTCGGCGATTATAGCACCCCGCACCGATACGCCTGGGAGCTGACCGACGTGGAGGTATTCAAAAAGCCGATCCCCGCCAGGGGGCAACAGGGCTTCTGGGAATGGGACGAAAAAGCATGAGCAGGACCATCACCGACATCCTGATCATCTTCGCCGGGTATATCGCAGCGGCCGCAGCCGCGGCCGCTGCCTATGCCGTCGGCGTCGCCATGATCCACAGGAGGCAAAAGAAAAGACGGAGGACCAGGAAATGAGGAAGATCATCAAGACCAGGCTGAACCCCAGGGACCCACGCGCCAAGGCCATCGAGAAGCTGAACGCGCCGGCGGTGGGCAGCGTGGAGGTCATCCCGCCGCCGAAGCTGCCCTGGGACCCGCGCATCGAGTACATCCACAGCCTCAAAGAGCCGCCCTGGGATGAAGCCGACCCGCATTTCCAGCGAAGCCCGTGGCCGAAGTTCGGCCAGCTCGGCGCGGGAATGGCTGACGCGGTCTGGGCGTGGTATGACGATTACACCATCTGGATCGCCAACGGCATCACCGAGGAGGACATCCGCGAAGCGTACCGTCAGGCGGTGAAAGCATACACAGAGGAGAAGGAGACGCGGACATGAAAAGACCGATCCTGTGCCGGCTTGGGCTCCACAGCCCGGACCGCGACAAGTATTTCAGAGTTCACCGGCGCTGCGGCCGGCACAAGTGGGCCCGCAATTTCCTCGCCTGCAGACGCTGCGGCCGCCTGGTCTATTCGATGAAAAAGATGGAGGCGACAAAATGACACGCAATGAATACATCCGGCAAAAGGTCGGCATCGCCGAGATCATGGCGAACCTGGCGGAGGAGGCCACCGAGCTGGCCAAGGCCGCCCTGAAATACCGCAGGACCCTGATCAGCGGCAACCCGACGAACATCACCCAGGCCCAGGCGCTGGAGGAGCTCCGGGAGGAGATCGCCGACGTGGATCTGTGCCTGGTCATCGCCGGCGAGGACGTCTGCGGGCAGCAGGACGCCGAGCTCAGAAAGATGGAGGCGAAGCGGAACCGCTGGATCATGCGCCTGAGCACGGAGGGCAGGGAGTGACACACATGACCGTGGAGGAATACCGCGCAGCCACGGCCCACAAATACGACCGAAGCCGGGCCAACAGGGGCAAACCGTTCGAGGATTTGCTTCTGTTCGTCCACGAGAGCTACCAGCAGAGAGGCCGGGCCGTCGTCCATAAGGTCCCCACCGAGTTCATCCCGCTGCGGGATCATACCGGCAAGGTCTGCGGCGTCAAAGTGGAGCGGAAAAGCTGCGTCGATTACCTCGGCCGGTACGGCCCGACCGCCGTGGCCGTGGAGGCCAAGCACACGGAGGACGACCGCATCCGCTGGGACCGCGTGGAGGATCATCAGGCGGATTTCATGGATGACTTCTGCGTCCAGCCCCAGGCCGTCGGCATCGTCCTCGTCAGCTTCGGCCTGCGCCGGTTTTTCGCCGTACCATGGGCAGCGTGGAAAACCGGGCGGCAGGCATGGAGCGCGGCAGCGCCCAGGACAAGACCCAAGCCGACCCAGGTGGACTCAGGCGGACTCGTATGGACACCCCCGACGCGGGCCAGCGTGGCGGCGGTGGAGTTTCCGCCGGAGTGGGAGATCAGAGCGGGAGGCGGACTCGCCCTCCCGTACCTGGACATCATCGACAGATGGAGGCCCGAAAATGGATAAATCAACCGACCGCATCGTGGGCCGTTTCGATTACGCCCGGATGCTCAAGCAAACGACCTTCCCGATCATCACAGTATACAACAACCCCACAGACTACCCCGGCCAGTACGTCGCCCGCCTTTGGGACATCAACCGGCCGACCAACCTGGCGGCGGTGGCCGACACGTATGAGGGACTTCTCGCGGCCATCCCGACCCAGCAGATGCACCGCGTCGAGCGGGACCCGAAGGACAACCCCGCAATCGTGGAGACGTGGATCTGATGGGCGAGATCGTCAACATCGAGGATTACCGACGGACCTGCCATAATTGCATATTCTGGGAGCCGCCAAAGATGGACGGCAACAGGATATTGAAAGACAGCAGCTGCGGGCATCCGGGAGGATGGACGCCCGTGTATTACGGACCGCCGGGCCCATATCAACGAATGGAGTGCAGCGACTTCAAGCGAAAGCGCAAGGAAAGGACGGAGGAATAGGAAATGCCGCGCTTTGATGATTTTACCCAGCAAGAGATCAAGACCATGCACACGGCCCTGGAGTGGTCGCAATCGGAATTTTACGATCCGGGGCACACGGAGAGCGACCGGGAGACCCTGCGGGCGCTGATCGCGGAGACAAAGGCCAAGCTGAAGCCGGAGCGCAGGACCTTCGCGGCAACCACGCGGCGGACGATGCAGGCCCAGCAGGCGGAGGAGGAAAAGACGCCCGCCAAACAGGCGCCGGAGCCGGAGGCAGCCTTCGACAGAGGCGGGCATCCGATCATCCGATACCTGGACGGGACCGTGGAACACATCACCGGCGATAAACCGACGCGGAAAGTCATGGACAAGCCGGAAACGGAGCCCGGCGAGTATACCGGCTTTTTGTATCTGGAGTGCGCCCACTGCGGCGACATCCACGCCTTCTGCGCCAAGAAGCCCATGCGGTCATACCGCTGCGGCAAGTGCGGCGGTCGGACGCCGTTGATCGACATGCACCGGCTCCGCGTGCGTTGCGAGTGCGGCGGCAGCTTCAACTACCTGACCAACATCGTGACCCAGCAGATGGACGTCGCCTGCTTCCGCTGCGGCGCCCCCGTCGCCGTGGAGTGGTCCGACAGGTGGAAGAAATACGTCCCCATTACCCAGGGGCAAGGCTACGGGAGGAGGAAAAAGAAGTGACCTACGAAGTGAGGAAAGACGGCCGGGTATACATGGGGACCGAGCACGAGAGCTGCCGCTACACGCCGGAGATCGAGGCGTCCATGCAGGCCGCAGGGTACGACATCTACATCGACGGCAAGAAGCAGCCGAAGCGGAAGCCGCCGACGATCAAAAGGAGACCGCGAAAATGATGAACAAGACAGCAATCGACTGGTGTGACTTCACCTGGAACCCTGTCACCGGCTGCCGGCGCGGGTGCCCGTATTGTTACGCCCGCACCCTGGCCGGACGGTTTACCGGCGACATCCGCATCAACCTGGCGGACCCTCAGATCAGGGCGCAGGACGGGCCGGACGGCAAGCTCTACACCCTGGCGCAGCCGTTCAAGAGCGGGCGCGGGAATGTCATTCTGTACCCCACGGGCTTCGAGCCGACGCTCCACGAATACCGGCTGGCGGACGTCGCCAAGAAGAAAAAGCCCGCCACCATTTTCGTCTGCAGCATGGCCGACCTGTTCGCCCCCAGCATCCCGCGGGAGTGGATCGAGCGCGTCCTTGAAGCGTGCGCAGCGGCGCCGTGGCATAATTACCTGTTCCTCACCAAGTTCCCGAAGCGTTACATCGAGCTGGCGGAGGCCGGCATCCTCCCGGCGTCGCGCCGGTATTGGTACGGCACCACGACGCCGACTCAGGAAACGGAATACTTCTGGGCGAATGGGTATAACACCTTCACATCCATCGAGCCGATCCTGGAGAGCTTCGAGGGCATGGCCCCCGTCCCGCCGGGACACGGATGGATCATCGTGGGCGCGGAGACCGGGCAGCGCAAGGGCAAGGTCAGGCCGGAGCGCAGCTGGATCGAGCCGCTGGTCGAGGCGGCCAGGGCGGCGGGCGTCCCGATCCTGCTAAAAGACAGCAAGGAGCTGCGGGCGGTGTGGGGCGACGACCTGATCCAGCAGTTCCCGGAGGGCCTGGAGCCCATGCCAGACAACAGCGTCCCGCATTGCAAGGACTGCGACGACGCCAGGATCACGCAGCAGGGCAAGCGCGGGCAATCAGTCACCTGCGGCGTCACGGGCCAGCACGTCCGCGGACGGTACACACGGAGCTGCCCCGAATGGTGCCCCAAGCGCAGGAAATAGGAGGCGAACACATGGACAGCAAAGAGAGCGCCGGAATCATCGCCGGGCAGGCCGCCATCATCGGCGTGCGTATGTTAGACATCGCCATTCAGAAAGGCGTCGCCGCCGGCGTCCAGGCCGCGGACGAACGCATGGAGGCAAACAGACAGCGGGAGCGCAAGGGCAGGTATGACCGGCGCCTTCACAACACGCGGCTGCTGTTGAAGTCATACCGGGCGTTGAGGCACCACGCTCTCGGAGCTGTCGCCACCGGCAGCCAGGCCAACGGAGCCAGGGAAAACGCCGTTGATATTTTGGACAGTCTGGACGACGCCAGGATCGACGACACCCTCTACATCGAGAGCATCAAACGCAGCCGGCAGCGCACCCAGATCATCCTGGAGCACATCGACGAAATGCTCAGGTATTGGAGGATCGACTGCGAGCAGAGCGGCAAAGAGGAGGCCATCCGCAGGTATCGGATCGTCATGGACACCTACATCCGCGACGACCCGATCCCGCCGGAGGAGCTGGCCGAGCGGGAACACATCGAGCGGAGAACGGTATACAAGGACATCAAGGCGGCCATGCGGCCGCTCTCCGCCCTTATTTTCGGCATTGACGGCATCCGCCAGGAGTAAGGCAGCTACCCGGCCGGATCGAGAAAAGCCCGCAGGCGGCAGCGTGGCGCCCCGGTAGGTATGTAAACAAACATACTTACCGGCGCAGCCCGCCCAGGGCACTTTTTGGGCATTTACACGGCATTATGCACATGATAAAATCGGGAGGATGGAAAATGTCTAAGCGACAGAACGACATCATCGACTACGAAACCAGGGCGACACCGCGGGCCACCACCGCGGACGGCGTCCCGGTTTTTTGTTCTTTTGACGCCCTGGTCCCGTTGAAGGAGCTGCGCCCGAATCCGGGCAACCCGAATCACCACAGCACGGACCAAATCCACCGGCTGGCCTCCATCATGCGGTCCACCGGCTGGCGCAACAACATCACGGTCAGCAAATTGTCCGGCATGATCGTCAAGGGACACGGCCGCCTTCTGGCGGCGCTGTACGGCGGCTTCACCGAGGCCCCGGTCGAGTATCAGGAATACGAGAGCGAGGCGGAGGAGTGGGCCGACCTTGTGGCCGACAACCGGCTGGCCGAATTGAGCACCCTGAACACCGGCGAGCTCCTGGACATGATCAACGAGATCGACCAGGGCGTCGTCCCGGTGGAAATGACCGGCTACACCCCGGAGGACATCGAGGCCATCATCGCGGCCATGGGCGGCGAGGGCGACGCGGAGGACGACGGGGCCGACGACGTGGAGGGCCTGGGAGCTTCGGAGCGCGTCATCGCCCGCGCCGGCGACATCTGGACCCTCGGCCCGCACCGTCTCCTGTGCGGCAGCGCGACGGACGCCGAGGCCATCGACCGCCTCATGGACGGAGCGACGGCCCAGATGGTCCACACCGATCCGCCCTACGGCGTCAGCTACGAGACGCAAAGCGGCAAGTTCGACATGATCCAGAACGACGACCTGGACCCCGACGCCCTGATGCAGCTGTTGATCCCGGCCTTCAAGAATTACGTCCGGCACACCGACCCGGACGCGGCCTTCTACATCTGGCACGCCTTCACCGCGTTCAGGGATTTCGACGACGCCATGACGGCGGCGGGCCTGATGAAAAAGCAGTACATCATCTGGTGGAAGCCCGCGCCGGTCCTCGGTCACGCCGACTATCAATGGGCGCACGAGCCCTGCTTTTACGCCCAAAAGGCCGGCGAACAATGCCATTTTTACGGGGACAGGACGCAGCGGACCACGTGGAAGGTCGTGCTGCGCGGCAGGGACGGCACCGCGACGACCCTGTCCGGCGGCGTGGTCCTCACCGACGGCCAGGGCGGCAAGGTGTACCTGTCAAGCGTTCCGCCCAAGGGCAAGAAAATCCGATACATCCGCCTGAGCGAGGGCCGCAGCGTCCTTCTGTACCCGGAGAACAAGGACACCACCGTCTGGGAGGTCGCACGGGAGACCAAGACCGAGCACCCGACCCAGAAGCCCGTCGAAATCCCGATCAACGCCATCACCAACAGCAGCGAGACCGGCGACCTGGTCCTGGATTTCTTCGCCGGCAGCGGCAGCACGCTGATCGCGGCGGACATGGCCGGGCGCAGGTGCTACGCCGCGGAGCTGGACCCCAAATACTGCGACGTCATCGTCAAGCGGTACATCCGCCACAGCGGCGGCGAGGAGCGCGTCACGGTGCTCCGCGGCGACAGGGAAATGACCTTTGCAGAGGCGGAGGCCGCGGCGTGGAAAACCGCAACGTAATCCGGGCTGCTGCGCGGGGCACCGTGCGGCAGCCTGTTCGAGATCGCAGGAAAGGAGGACGAACACATGGCAAAGGCCCAGGACACAGAGCGGGAGCTGTGGGAGAAGCAGCCAGGCGAGACGGCCACCGCCTTCGCCCATTTTTGCCTGTACCGTGACATGCGCTACCCGAAAGCCGCATCGGGCGAGGCCGTCACCGACGGGACGATCCCCTACGAAAAGCGCAGCCTCCGGCGCGTGGCCGCCCAGCTCGGCATGAATTTCCGCACCATCGCACGGCAGAGTGAGGCCGGAGCCTGGCAAAAGCGCGTCGAGGCATACGACGCCTATGTTGACCGCGTGGCGCGGGAGGCGAACGAGGCCGCCATCCGCAAGATGCACGGAGAACACGCCCTCCTGGCCCAGCAGATGATCCGCAAGGCCACCAAGCGCCTCCTCTCCATCCCGGAGACGGAGATCAGCGCGGCGGAGCTGGCCCGCATGGTGGACGTGGCCGTCCGCGTGGAGCGCCTGAGCCGCGGGGACAGCACGGAGAACCAGATCGTCACCCACAACGGAGAGGTAGAGGTCAAACACGACACCGGCCTGGATTTGTCCGGGCTGTCGAATGAGGAGCTGGACCATTTTGAGCAGCTACTCGCAAAAATCACCCCAGGCGGTCCTGCTGGGGATTGACCCCGCCGCCGCGCTGGCGGAAATCCGGCGCGAAAAGGCAGAGCGGAACCTCTCCGAGTTCATCCGACAGGCGTGGCCGGTCATCGAGCCCGGCACGGAGTACATCCACAACTGGCACATCGACCTGATCAGCGAGTACATGGAGGCCGTGAACGCCGGGCAGATCAATCGCCTGGTGATCAATATGCCCCCGCGTCACATGAAAAGCATTCAGGCCACCGTCTGCTATCCCGTCTGGACGTGGACCAGGCAGCCGGAAAAGCGATTCATCAAGGTCAGCTATTCCGACAGCCTGAGCCGGAAGCACAACGTCCTATCCCGTGACATCATCCTGTCCCCGTGGTATCAGCGCACCTGGGGGGACCGTTTTCAGCTAAAGGCCGACGTCAACCGTCAAAACGAGTTCAAGAACGACCATCAAGGCATGATGTTCTCCACCTCTGTCGGCGGCGCGTTGACCGGCGAGGGCGGCGACGTCATCATCCTGGACGATCCACAGAACCCCCTGCAGGCCAACAGCGAGACGGAGCGGGCCGGCACCATCGCCTTCTTCACCAACACCCTGCAATCCCGATTGAACGACCCCAAGACCGGCGCGTTCATCATCGTCATGCAGCGCCTCCACGAAAAGGACCTGACCGGCCACATCATCGCGGAGGACCTGGGATATACCCATCTGTGCCTTCCGGCGGAGGCGCCGGAGCGCACCGTCATCACGTTCCCGATCAGCGGCCGGGAGATCGTGCGGGAGGAGGGCGACGTCCTCAACCCGCAGCGCTTCGACAAGGACGTCCTGGACGGATTGAAAAAGAGCATGGGCTCCCTGCAGTATGCCGGACAGTATCAGCAGACACCGGCACCGGCGGAGGGCGTCATTTTCAAACGGGAATGGCTGCACAACTTCTTCCGCCCCGCAGCGGCCCCACATCAGCAGATGCTGATCCAGTCCTGGGACATGGCCTTCACCAAATCGGAGGGCAGCGCCAAGGTCGCGGGCTTCGTCATGGGCCGCAGCGGATCGGGCATTTACGTCCACGACCTCACCAACGACAAGATGACCTTCACCGAGAGCGTGGCGGCGGTCCGCACCCTGACCGGCAAGTGGCCCAAGGCCCGCGCCAAGGTGGTCGAAAACAAGGCCAACGGGCCGGCCATCGTGGACACGCTCAAGAAGCAGATCGCCGGCATGGTGGAGTTCAACCCCAAAGGCAGCAAGGAAGAACGCGCCCTGTCCGTCACGCCGTACTTCGAGGCCGGCAACGTGTTTTTCCCGGAGCCGGAGACACACCCATGGGTGAACGACCTGGTGCAGGACCTGCTCATGTTCCCCAAGGGCGCATACAAGGACACGACGGACGCCCTGGTGCAGGGCATCCTGTACCTCATGGACAAGCCCAGCATCACCGGGCCTCCCGTGAATGACAACAGCCTGGCCAGGGAGAGCTACTGGACGCGCCGCCGGTAATGCTTGCTATTGCCCAGGGCATCGGGTAAACTAAGGGCATAGGCCCGGAAAGGAGCGACGCATCCGTGAAAAAGGAAGATTTGACCGGCAGGAAATTCGGCATTTTGGAGGTCATCGGCCCCGCCGAAAACATCGGCAGGCGGACGGCCTGGCTTTGCCGTTGTGAATGCGGCAAGGTGAAGCCCGTGACCGCAGACAAGCTCAAGGCCGGTACGACGGTGAGCTGCGGCTGCAAGAAAAACAAGACCCACGGAAAGCGCCGCACCCGGTTATATTGCATTTGGGAAAACATGAAGCAACGCTGCGGCAACCCGAACAATACCGCATACAAGGACTACGGCGGACGCGGGATCAGCGTCTGCCGGGAATGGGCGGAGGATTTCGGGGCGTTTTACGATTGGGCCATGGCCCACGGGTATGACGACGACCTGCAGATCGACCGCATTGAAAACGGCGCAGGGTATTCCCCAAAGAATTGCCGCTGGGTGCCGCAGGCCGACAACCTCGCCAACACCCGGCGCAACACCCAGATCGAGATCAACGGGCAGACTCACACCGTTGCAGAGTGGGCAAGGCTCAGCGGAGTAAACGAAAGGACGCTCCGCAATCGGTTAAAAGCAGGAAAAAGGCCGGAGGAAGCCATCATAAAAAAGTGAGCGGAGCGGGCCGGACGGCCCGCTCTCATATTTTGCCGAAAAGGAGGGCATAAAATGAGATACGGCGAGCTCGGCCGCCTGGGGCAGAGGCGCTGGGGCGGCGCGTTTTACGAGGAGTTCCTGAAAGAGCTCCGCGGCCGGCGCGGGATGGAAGTATTCCGGGAAATGGCAGACAATGACGATATTGTGGGCGCCATCATTTACGCCATCGAGCTGCTGATCCGCCAGGTGGACTGGGACGTGCAGCCCGGCGGGCCGGCCCAGGCAGACCAGGACGCCGCCGATTTTGTCCGAGAGTGCATGGACGACATGAGTGACACCTGGACGGACACCGTCTCGGAGATATTGAGCTTCCTGACATACGGGTGGAGCGCCCACGAGATCGTATACAAGCGGCGCTGCGGCATCAGCCGCAACCCGCAGCTGAACAGCAAATACACCGACGGCCTGATCGCGTGGCAAAAGCTCCCGATCCGCGCCCAGGAGACCCTCTACGAATGGGAGTATGACGACGCGGACAACCTGGTCGCTATGACCCAAATGCCGCCCCCCGATTACAACATCATCACCATCCCGGCGGAGAAGCTGCTCTTCTTCCGCACCAAGAGCCGCAAGGGCAACCCGGAGGGGCGCAGCATCCTCCGCAACGCATACCGCGACTGGTATTTCAAGCGCCGCATTCAGGAGATCGAGGGCATCGGCATCGAGCGCGACCTCGCCGGCTTCCCTACCCTGACCGCGCCGGAGGGCATGAACATCTGGGACACCGACGACCCGGAAATGAACGCCATCCGCGCCAACGCGGAGGCCATCGTCACCAACATCCGGCGCGACAGCCTGGAGGGGATCGTCATGCCGTCCGGGTGGAAGCTGGAGCTTCTCAGCACCGGCGGCCGGCGGCAGTTCGACACCAACCAGGTCATCGAGCGGTACGACACGCGGATCGCCATGACCGTTCTGGCGGATTTCGTCCTCCTGGGGCATCAGGACGTCGGCAGCTTCGCCCTGTCCAGCAACAAGACCCACATGTTCGCCATGGCGATATGCGCGTATTTGGACATCATCTGCGAGACGTTCAACAACAAGGCCATCCCGCAGCTGCTGGCCATGAACGGCGACCATTTCGCCGGTGTCACCGATTACCCGACCCTCACCCACGGCGACGTGGAGGACGCCGACCTGGAGAAGCTCGGCGAGTACGTCGCCAAAATGAGCGCCGCCGGCCTGATCATCCCGGACGACGAAATCGAGGACTACCTGCGGGAGGTCAGCGGCCTGCCGGAGCGCCTGAGCGATTACCCGACCATGCCCGGAGCGGACCGGAACCCCGGCAAGGTACGCAAGCCCAGGGCCGGGAAAATGGACGACCTGGACGACGACAACGACGTGACGCCGGACGACGACGCGGCCGCCGTGGAAAAAGCAAAGGCGGCCCTTTGGAGGGAGTGATCCCATGTTAGTGATCCGCAAGCGGCAGCAGACGCTGACGCCGCGGGAGCTGTTCATCCGCAAGGCCAAGAAGTCCAAGGCCGGGAAGGACGCCCTGAAGCATTTGAACGATTACCTCAACGCCGCCACGCCGGAACCCATGTACTGGCTCCACAGCCTCTGGGGCAACCAGCAGAACGCTATCACATACAAAGAGCTGCGGGAGGCCATCAAAAACGGGTACATGGACGAAGCGACGCTGCAGGCGTGGCAGCAGGACTACGCGAAGGTCGTGAGCAAGCGCATCTTTCCGGGCTGGTATAACGCCATCGCCGCCGGAGCGCAGAACGTGAGCGCTGACGCCACGAATTTCGGCGTCCTGGCGACGGCGCAATGGGTAGCGGACCACGGGGCGGAGCTGGTGACGGTGATCTCCGGCGAGGCGCGGGAGGCCATCCAGGCGCTGGTGGGCACGACGGTGAACGGGCAGTACACCGTTGACGAATTGAGCCGCGCCATCCGGCCCCTGGTGGGTCTGACGCGGCCCCAGGCGGCGGCCAACCTGAGATATTACACGAAGGTCCGGGACGCGCTGCTGGAACAGAACCCGACGATGAAGAAGGCCACGGCGGAGAAGCGGGCGCAGGAGGCCGCCATGAAGTACGCAGCGCGGCAGCACCGCTACCGGGCGCAGATGATCGCGGAGACGGAGACGGCCAAGGCGTACACCCAGGGCTATCGCGGATATGTGGCCCAGCAGGTCCAGAACGGCGCTCTGAGGCCCGGCGTGATGGTGTGGGACACAGCCCAGGACGAAGCCGTCTGCCCCGTCTGCGGGGCGCTGAACGGCCAAGAGAGCGACGAAAGATTCACGTTCCGGCTGAACGGCAAGACCTACGACGGGCCGCCCGCACATCCGCGCTGCCGCTGCGCGGAGCATTTCGAGGAACGGGGCGAGGGCGCAGCCCCCGGCGGGTACACGCAAGCGCCCTGGGGCGCGTCCGGCGTACCGGGGCGGCCCGGCGTTTCCCCCGCGGACCCGTACAGCATGACGATCCAGACCAAGCCGGAGGAGATCGGCGGCGACGGGTGGCGGGAAATCTGCCGGGAGACGCACATCCTTCGGGAGAACGGCGTCGATTACGAGGTCACCATCGTCAGCGAGAATTACAACGGCACCCTGGCCTTCCGCAACCGCGTTGACGTAAAAACGGTTGAAAGTTCGCCCTTGTCAAATCTTGCCGGAAGTAGTATGATCGGGTCAGAAAACGTCGGAGGAGTGCCGCCCGTGATTCCTTTGGGTAAGATCGACATCGAAAAATACCGCTGCGTTACGCCGGACATCGTGACCGACGAGGTCATCATCACCTCCGAGCGTATCCGTCACATCCAGGAGCGGCACCCGAACGATTTTGAACGATTCGCCGGGTACCTGGTCAGGATCATCAGAGAGCCGGACTACATTTTGGAGGCGAACAAGCCCAACACGGCATTTGTCCTGAAAGAAATCGAGGAAAACGGCGAGCGTTTCCAGGCAATCGTCCGCCTTGCCGTTTCAAGCGATGCACCGGGGCTTAAAAATTCGATCATTACTTTCCTAAAGACCGATGAAAAGCGGTACGCAAGATACCTTCGGACGAAAAAAATCCTTTACAAATCCGAATAATTCTGATATTGTAAGGATAGAAAAGATTGAGGGCCGTTTGAGGTGGTCAATTTCGTGGCAGCCACACGCCGATGGTACTGACAGGGGAAACCCGAGAGATGCAGGGGAACGCCACGCCTGCCAAACGACCCTCATTTTTTACAAAACCGGGAGGCATCACGCCTCCCGGTTTTGCTATGAAAGGAGCAGCAGCATGAAAACCAACCACATCACGAAGATGACCGCTCGGTGCGACGAATGCGGGACGACGATCACGTTCCCGCTGGCCGCGGGGCCGCTGAGCGTGTTCCGCTGCCCCACCTGCGGGCGAGAGCTGTCCGACGCCGTGGACCGGGCCGTCCGGGCCGCGCTGGCGTATAACCGCGCGGCGGCGGAGGCGGCACAGTGCCAGCAGGAGACCGGCATCGCATTCCTCGCGGAGTAATCACAGCGGCATCGGGGAGCGCAGCCACCACCAGACGCCCGGAGGGGCGGCAGGGTCCGGCGTTTCGTTCGGGGAGCGCCGGGCCCTGTTTCGTTCAAAAATAGTTGAGCAGCCGTAAACTTTTCGCCCCAAAACTTCACATTTTGAAGAACTTTCATAAACTTTCGAGAAATGTGTTGACTTTTTGCGGACGCGGTATTATGCTTTATGCGGACGCAGAAAGTGAGGTGTTACAATGTCCCCCAGGACAGGGCGCCCGCCAAGTCAAAACCCCAAGAACGCAAGCCTACATATTCGGGTTACGCCGGAGGATAAAGAAAGAATTATCGAGTATTGCAAATCAAACGGCAAGACCTGCCTTGACCTCATCAAAAAGGGTATTGAAGCGGACGCAAAAGAAAAATAACGGAAACGTCCTCCCGTGGAAAGTTGAACGCTTCCGTTATCTGACACAACCCCAAAGAGGCTGATAAATCCATTATACCAGCCTTGCGGGGAAAATCAAGGAGGTAATTATGGATTTGTTGAAAAAAAGCTATTTGGAGTTCACTGACAGCCCGGAATTTCATGCCAACGACGGCTGGCACGGGCGTATGTGGGAGCTCGAGGAGATGGCCGTTGACCGCGCAAACTTTACTCATGATGAGTTTGTTGCTTTTGAAGATGGTATTTCCGGCGAGCTGTGCGAGCTGGAGGCCAGATATTTCGCGGCGGGCTTCCACGCGGGGCTGGAGGCGGCCGTTCAGAAGGTCATGGAGGCGGGACGATGCAGCATGACGTGAACGGTCTGCAGGTGTTCTGCAGCCCGGAGTTCGGAGAGCTTCGCACCACCCTGATCGACGGGGCCGTGTGGACCGTCGGCAAGGACGTGGCCCAGGCGCTGGGGTACAGCAACCCACGAAAGGCCATCCGCGACCACGTTGATGACGAAGATCGGAGGGGGGAACGAATCGTTACCCCCTCTGGGGAACAAGAAATGACGATCATCAACGAAAGCGGCCTGTATTCGCTGATCCTTTCGAGCAAGCTGCCGGGGGCGCGGGCGTTCAAGCGCTGGGTCACGGCGGAGGTGCTGCCCGCCATCCGGCAGACGGGCGGATATGCCGCCCAAAGCGAAGGAAACGGCCCAGAGGACACGATCCGGCTCATGCGGGAGTTGATGGACGCCAGAGCGGAAAACGCCGCCCTGCGGCTGAAAATGGCCCAGGAGGAGCTGATCGAGCTTCGGGCGCGGGTCCGGGAAGCCGAGGCGGGCGCGGAGGCCCGCCAGACGAAGCTGGAACGCGAACGCGAGGGCAACCGCATCCGTCAGCAGCGATACCGCGAGAAACTGCGGCAGGCCGACCAGGGCGGCAAGTGAGGGAGCGGACCATGTCGGTATACAAGAACCCCAAGACGGGCAAATGGTACTGCATCTTCCGCGTGACCGAGTGGGACGGGAAGCGGCGGCAGATCAAGAAATCCGGCTTTGCCCGGAAGGGCGAGGCGAAGGAGTACGAGCGCCGCTACCCGGAGCTGAACGGGTGCAGGATGGGCTGGCGGCAGCCGTTGGAGCCGTAAAAAACAGCATAGGAAACACGCCGGAGGGCGGGGCAGCCGAGCAGGAAGCCCCGCCCTTTTTCCATCGAAAAAGCAGAAAAAAGTGTGAACAAATTGTAAACTCAAAAAAATTTTTCCGTGTTTACAATTTGTTCATACCACCCTGCAACAAGGTAGGTTTTTACCACGCTTTCAGAGCGCGAGAAAAAACCGAAAGCAGAAAGTGAGCGTTTTCAACGGTTTTCGGGCAGTTGTCACGCGTGACATTCGTGTGACGATACCGTTACGTCACGGGTGACTCACGGTGACAGGGGCGTAACGTCACGCCCCTGTCACGCCCTAACAGTACCCTACCAAACCTATATATATGCTCCGCCTCCTCCGCGCGGGCGCGCGCGTGCGCGAGGGACGGGAACAGACAGCAAGTTTTCCACTGTGAGGAGGGACGACCATGTTCAGCTTTTCCAGCGCCATCGGCGAGGTCCAGACAGGGCAGCCGGAGAGCGGCAGCGTTACGGGCCGTTTCAGGGTCCAGAAATCAGACGATGACAAGCGCCTGGCCTTCGGCTGGGCGTATGTGGCCCAGGATGCAGCGGGCAACCAGACGACAGACTGGTCCGGCGACCAATTAGACCCGGAGGAATTGGAGCGGGCGGCCTATGGCTTCGTCGAGCTCTACCGGGAGGGCGGAGAAATGCACGAGCGAGGCGGCTGCGCCGTCCTCGTGGAGAGCATCGTTTTCACCAAAGAGAAGCAGGCGGCCCTCGGCGTCCCGGACGGTGCCCTGCCCGTCGGCTGGTGGATCGGCTTCCGGGTCACGGACGACGACGTCTGGGCCAAGGTCAAGGACGGCAGTTATTCGATGTTTTCCATCGAGGGCACCGCGGTCCGCATCCCGGAGCAGCCGGAAGCGGGTGACGTGAATGGCACCGCGGACTAATTACGAGCATTTAATGAGCCTGTCACCGTGGGCCATGTCATGGGCGATATGGAATTACTGCTGCGATTATTGCGCGTTTTGCCCGCGCAACCTTCGCAGGGATTGCCGCGACGACTGCAGGGCCGGGATCGCGGAATGGCTCAAAGGCCCGTACATCGAGACCAGCGCCGTCTGGCGCATACCACCCCGGCAAGTTACCGGCAAGTAAAACAGGGGCTCATATCACCGATAAACCAAGGGCTTCGGAGCAATCCGGGCCCTTTGTTTATAAAAATCTTTCAGGAAAGGAGGAGATCGCGCAAATGGCAAGCAAATTGAAAGATCTGGAGGTCACGAAGGTGGACTTCGTAGACCAGGGGGACAACAAGGGCGCAAACCTCATGCTGTTCAAGAAGAAGGAGGCGGAGCCGGAAGCGGTGGAGCAGGCCAAGCCCGACGGCGTTTTTCGGCGTTTTGTGGCCGGGCTGTTCAAATCGGTCGGCGCGTCGGACACCCAGGCCACCGGCATCATCGAGGAGATCATCAAGTCCGGCGGCGAGGCGGAGACCTTCGGCGAGAAGATGCTCCAGCGGCAGCTCCGCAGGACCGCCGACGAAATCTGGGATTTTTGTTATGCCCTGCAGGAAAGCCTGTGCAGCATCCTGAGAGATCAGGACGTGACCGTGGAGACCAAGACCGCCCTCATGTCGCAGAGCGTCGCAGAGTTTTCCACAGCGGTCGCCGCGGCAATCCCGAAATGGTCCGCCGGCGTGCCGACTAAGGTGGCGAAGTCCGCCGAGACCCAGCTCACGGAAGAGCGCCTCCAGATCGCCAAGGAAGCAAAGGCCCGCCTGGATGCAATGATCCGCAAGGCGGAGCCCGAAACCACGCCGGGAACACCCGGCACCGAGCCCGCGGAAGTCCGCGGAGAAAAAACCGTCGAATCTGAAGAAGCGAAAGGAGACAACACCGACATGAAGATCGACAAGAGCAAGCTGTCCCCGGAGGAGCTGGCCAGCCTCGAAGCCATCGAGAAAAAGGCCGGCGTCCCGGAGGAGACCACCCCCACCACCGCGCCTGCTGCCCCTGCCGCCGCCCCCGTCGCCAAGGGCACGGAGCCCGCGGACGAGAAGGACGACGGCGACGACATCTACAAGGGGATGCACCCCGCCGTCGCGGAGGAGCTGCGGAACCTCCGCAAGTTCCGCGAGGAGGCCGAAGATCGTGAGATCATGGCCGTCGCCAAGAAGTACGAGCTGCTGGGCAAGAAGCCGGAGGAGCTTGCCCCCGTGCTCAAGAGCCTCAAGGCCGCCGGCGGCACCGCGTACACCGACATGATCAGCGTCCTGGACGCCAACCTCGCCGTCGTGCAGGCGGCTCCGGCGTTCACCGAGATCGGCAAGCGCGGCGGCTACGGCGCCCCCGCCACCGACGCGGACACCGCCTGGGCCAAGATTGAGAAAAAGGCCGAGGAGATTATGAAGTCCGCCCCCACCCTGACCCGCGCTCAGGCCATCGACAAAGCCTGCGAGCAGAACCCCGACCTCGTGCACGAGTACGAGGGCACGCGCTAAGAAAGGAGGATAACCCCATGTATTTCGGCACTTCCATCAACGAAAGCAACGTCATCAGCGCCAAGGCAGGCGCAGCCATCACCGGCGGCGCTATGCTGGCGGCCGCCATGGG
>ERZ842401.2387-NODE-2387-length-25202-cov-4.356027_pt1 | contig 25202 bp, 24 predicted proteins | sample MGYA00521270_ERZ842401 | MGnify/ENA primary metagenome ERZ842401 (study PRJEB31892, sample SAMEA3878208) | bioreactor metagenome | biome: Moose rumen | place: Sweden | collected 2011-10 | study: EMG produced TPA metagenomics assembly of the PRJEB12797 data set... | reverse complement strand
ATCTGCATAAGTGAACATTAATGCCAAATCGAAAATGTTATCGTGTCTTAGATCATAAGCTGTATTTTGCTGCCTTTTGGTACGTTCATAAGAATTTTTTGCACTATTTACATATTTAAGCCATTCATGATTTTTTATTAAAGTAAACAGTTTTATTTCTTCTTCTTGCGTTAATTTAAATTTCTTTACAATAAAAAAAGCATCAAAGCTAGAATTATCAGCATGAGCATTGTCAGCCATTCCCTCTGTTTTTGTAATATCGTGTAATAGTGATGCCAATAGCATTATTTTCTTATCAGAAGGTTCTAATTCGCTAAATTTCGGATTTTTTGTAATACCCTGCATTACTTTAAGAGAGTGTGTAAATAGGTCATAATAGTGTGAGCCATGCTGTTTACAATTTATTATATGCGAATAATGATATACAAGATGCAGAAGCAGATTTAACATCACGTGACTTTGGATCTAGCACAGCTCATGATAGAAAAAGATGGGTAAATTATGATGCGAAACCTACAGGTTCAAGCAAGACTTATTTCGATATTATGAATGAAGTTAGTGGTTATTCTAATCGCTCGTTAGGTGTGGATTATGATTCAAATGTAATTAGTATGGGTTATGATAGTATTGGTTTTGCGTTTAATTATGGTAAAAACGGCTCAGGTTCTTATAAAAAGAAAACATCTGAAGTGTCTATCGATTTGACAAATATTGCGAAAGTATTTTTAACTGCATATGCAGAATATATTCAAGGTGTTGGTAATACTGATTATGATTATTCAAAAGGTCGTGTATCTCAAGGCAAAAAATTATATACCCCTAATTCTAATGACAAGTTTATTATAGCCGGCAGTACTGATATCAATACAGGTGATGAAGATTTACTTGCAGGGTTCTATGATGCAATGTTTAACATAATTTGTACTCACGGCTGGGTCAAAAATGATCAGGTGGATGATTCTTCATATTTGCAAGAACAAATGAAGAACGGAACTATGTTTATATCTTCTATTAGCAGTGACGGATTCTATTATCAAGGCAACTACAATACTGATAACTATATCGTAGAAGTGCCCGATCAAGAAGCTATTGCTCAAGCGGAAGCTAAGTATAATTCCGAAAAAGCTAAGATTCAATCAAAAGAAGATACACTTGATGTTAAGATGAAAAACCTTGATACAGAAATATCATCGCTTACAACAGAATACGATACAACTAAGAGTATTATTAATAAAGCAATCGAAAAATCGTTTAAACGATATGATGCATAATATTCCCTCTCCCTCGGAGAGGGATAAAAAATAGCCACAGTACTTAAAATTAGTACTGTGGCTGTATAATGTATAATTTTAATTTATTCTTTTGTGTATTCAGCATCAATTACGTCATCGTCATTATTTGCAGATGAAGAACTTGAAGCGGATGAATCAGTTTGAGCATTATCTGTTTGAGCTGAAGCACCTTCTTTTTGAACAGCTTCATAAGCTTTTTGAGAAATTGCAAACATCGTTTGCTGCAAATCTTCAGACAATTTTTTAAGTTCTTCCGTTGATTTGTTCTCATCAATTGCTTTCTGAAGGTCAGCCTTTTGTGATTCCAATTTGGATTTATCTGCTTCATCAATTTTGCCTTCAAAATCTTTCAAAACTCTTTCTGCTGATGCTATCATAGAAGATGCGTTGTTTTTAATTTCTGCTTCTTCTTTTTTCTTTTTATCATCTGCAGCGTTTGCTTCTGCCTCTTTGACCATTCTGTCAATATCGGCTTCAGAAAGGTTAGAAGAATTTGTGATAGTAATTTTTTGTTCTTTGTTTGTTGCTTTATCTTTAGCAGAAACATTTACAATACCGTTAGCGTCGATATCAAATGTTACTTCGATTTGAGGAATACCGCGCATTGCAGGAGCTATACCTTCAAGTCTGAACATACCTAAAGATTTGTTATCTCTTGCCATTGGTCTTTCGCCTTGAAGAACCTGAATATCAACTGCTGTTTGATTGTTTTCCGCAGTAGAGAATACCTGAGATTTTGAAACAGGAATTGTAGTGTTACGAGGAACTAACGGTGTCATAACGCCGCCCAGTGTTTCAATACCCAATGTCAACGGTGTAACGTCTAACAGTACGATATCTTTAACTTCACCTGCTAATACACCTGCTTGAACTGCAGCCCCAACAGCAACAACTATTCGGGGCAGGGACAAGGCGATGGGGTCAGCTATTCGCTTAAGGGCAGAAAACCGGTGTCTTTGCCCAAACCTGACTACAAAACTAATACACAGGGAACTGTGGTAATTAGGATATGGGTAAACCAACAAGGAAAGGTTGTCCGTGTCGAATACGAACCCACAGGTTCAAACGTTCCCGGAGGCAAATTGGTTGAAGTGGCCATGTCGGCAGCCCGTAAAGCTCGCTTCACCCCCGATGCCACTGCAGTCGAGGAGCAAAAAGGCACTATCACCTACAAATTCACGCTATGAGACTGGACAAGTACCTCTGGGCGGTTCGCATTTATAAAACAAGAGCATTGGCTGCCGAAGCCTGCACCAACGGCCGTGTCAAACTAAACCCCGAAGAGCGCGAACTTAAACCATCGCATGAGGTAAAAATTGGTGAACGATTCAATATCAACATAGAGCAGCTTCACAAAGAGATAGAGGTACTCGCCATTCCTCCCAACCGGGTGGGTGCACCGTTGGTGCAAGGCTTTATGATCGACCGTACCCCTCAAGAAGAATACGAACGCATTCAGACAGCACGCCGCTATGCATTCGAGGTGCGCGACCGAGGGACAGGCCGACCCACCAAGCGCGAGCGACGCGACATCGAAGAGTTCAAATACAAATAGCTATTTCCTGCCGTTATTTTTTGCATGCAGATGCAATAATCAACTTCAACGAAGTACCAATATAAAGACCGAATAGGTGGAAGACAGTCAAATAGTGGAAGCAATACTGCACGGCGACACCTCAAAGTATGCAGAGATCGTAGCCCGCTACCAGCAAATTGTGGCCAACTTGACTTACAAACTGTGCGGCAACCGACTTGACGTTGAAGAAGTAACGCAACAAGTATTTGTTGAGCTCTACACTGCCTTACCCCGCTTCCGGTTCGATTCGAAACTGAGTTCTTTCATATATCGCATCACCGTCAATGTAGTGTGCAAAATGATGGGCAAGGCCAAGCGATATGTCTCGACCAATGCACAGGAGGGACTGCCCGAACAACACAGCGACGACCGAAACGCGCAGCAACAGATTATCTTCGACGAGCAAATCGAGCAGTTGCGAACAGCCATCGGCCACCTGAAAAACGAGCAGCGCACCGCACTCGTGCTCTACTCGTTTGAAGACTTCAGCTACCAGGACATAGCCGACGTGATGGGATGCAGTTTGAGCAAAGTGGAGAGTCTTATTTTTAGGGCGAAGAAGAACCTTGCAAAGGAAATAAAACAATGACAATCGAGCAGACACTGGAACATGTAGCGACTCTGCAGTATCCACGGAATGTGGATGTGGTCGACGGGGTGATGGCACAAGTGGTTCAGCACCCTTATCTGCGCCTGTCGCCACCCGCAACCCGGCGCTGGCGTATGGCCGCAGTGGCTGCAGCGGCAGCTGCCGTGATTGTTGTAGGGGCATTCCTGCTCCGCCCCTCCGGCTACAGCAATGAAGACATGGCCAGTGCAATCATGCAGTTCAACGACTACTCCTCCTGGACCACCATAGAAGAAGCGGCCAACCCCATTGCCGATATATACGAAGAAGAAAACCTCGACCAATGAAGAAACCAGCCATCCTCATCCTGACTGTCCTCCTTGGTTTCGCCGCCAGCGCCCAGCCAGACAACAAACGACACGGCGGCCCGAAGCACAAAGGCATTGCCGAACTGGTCGGCGACCTTACTTCGGCGCAAAAACACCAAGTGGAAAGCATCAGCAAGGAATCCGCCGCCAAAGTGTCGGAGCTGCGTTCCCGGCAAAAAACAGTGAAAGACAGCATACGCCTGTTCATGGACAAAGACGGCGACCAGTCGGCTGTGCTCTATCCCCTCTTCGACCGCGAGGCCAGCCTACAGGTGCAAATCAACCGCGAGATGTATCATGGCAAAGTCAGAATCGACGCCGTATTGACAGACGAGCAGCGTGCCGAGTTGAGACAAGCCGCCTCGAAGCGCCCCCTCCACAAAAACCACAAGTAGCCTGTAGCCCCGTTTGACGGAAATTGTCAATCCTTTGCCGGAATGTTCTGCGGCACTGCTTGATATGCCATCCTCACCCGTTCGGCCACCGGCAGGAAATGCAGTGTGTGCGGATTGTCGGGCAACCTTGCCTCCAACCCCTCGGCCACCAGCACATACCAGTCCACACATGCCGAATCGCGGCTGTCAATCAGCGGTCGCCCGTTGAAAGGCTTGTACAGCGCAATCAGCGTGCTCAACGACCCCTGGTTATCTTCAAGGAAATCGTAGACATAGGTCCTCATTTCCTGCCGGGTCTGGCGGAAGATAGAGTCGGTTTCCCGCTTCTTGGCCGCCGAATCCGCCTTGCTGACCAGGCCGCGCTGTCGCAGGGCGGCATAGCGCATCGACGTGTCCACCAGTCGGCTCACCACCTGCTCGCAGGCATTCGACTGCTGCTGCAGGTCCCACAGCAGCACGCTTTCGGGCGACCCTTCCACCGTATAGGTCAGCGACAGATTCTCCCAACGGCCCTCCACCTCTATTCGCTCGCCTCGCCCGGGAAGGAGCACCACATAGTTTTCAGCCGATGTGTGGAGGTTGTAGAAACTCGGATAGGGGAGGGGGACACGGCATTTGAAATGCCCCGACGCATCCACCGGAATCGAGTCGATAAATATCCCGCCCTCGGGCGACAGTTCCTCCAGCCAAAGGGTGCGGCCTGCGCCCCCCTCAAGCGTTCCCTGCAAGGTAAACTCCTCGCGGTGGCAACCCGACAGAAGCAGCATTGCCGCCACGGCTGCCGTCAGCATTCTTGCTTTCATTTGCATGGCTTACAATAGATAGTTTATGAGGCATAGCGCCGCCATGGCTTCCACCACCACGGCGGCACGGTCGATATGGCAGCGGTCGTGCCGTCCGCCCGGTACAAGCGGTTCGAGATGCCCGTCCTCGTGGAGGCATTCCACCTCGCGCGGAAGGGTGGGCACCGGATGGAAGGCCACCCTGAACTCAATCGGCATCCCGTCGCTTATGCCGCCCTGGATGCCTCCGCAGTGGTTGGTGGCAGTGCCGCCCGCCGCCGTCCAGCGGTCGATATAGTCGCTGCCCCTCATCTGTGCGGCAGCAAAACCGGCTCCCATCTCGAAGCCAATGGCCGAGGGAATGCTCATCATGGCCATAGCCAGGTGGGCGTTCAACTTTCCGAAAACCGGATCGCCAATCCCGGCAGGCACCCCCTCTACGCGGCACTCCACCGTGCCGCCCACCGTGTCGCCGTCGGGAATCGCAACAGGGATTGATGCAACCGAGGCAATGCTTACCTCGGGCATCAGCTGGCGTGCCACCGCCCCGGCCACCACGCGCGCCACCGTCTCGCGTGCCGACGCCCGTCCGCCACCCCTGTGGTCGCGGATGCCGTAGCGCTGATAGTAGGTGAAATCGGCATGGCCCGGACGGAAAAGATGTTCGAGGGCGGCATAGTCGGCAGGGCGGGCGTCGCAGTTGCGGACGGCAAAGGCAATAGGGGTTCCGAGGGTGATGCCGTCGCGCAGCCCCGAGAGCCACTCCACTTCGTCGGCTTCCTGCCGCGGTGCACCCGCGCGCCGCCTCTTCAGCTCGGCCTCCACCCGTGCCATATCGAGGGCCACCCCGCCGGGACAGCCATCGATTACAGCACCTACGGCGAGCCCGTGAGACTCGCCGTAGGTGGTCAGCCGAAACCTTGAGCCGTAGGTGTTCATTGCTATTGGGGGTTGATTTCCAGCAGCTCCACTTCGAATATGAGGGTGGAACCCGCAGGTATGTCGCCCACCGGCTGTTCGCCGTAGCCCAGATTGTAGGGGATGTAGAGCATATATTTCGAACCCTCGTCCATCAGCTGCAGCCCTTCGGTCCAGCCGGGTATGACCTGGTTGAGCGCAAAGGTGATAGGTTCGCCGCGATCCACGCTGCTGTCGAATTTCTTTCCGTTGATGAGGGTGCCGGTGTAGTGCACCTTCACCCGGTCGGTGGCGGCGGGACGCTTGCCGTTGCCTTCCTTGATACGCCTGTACTTCAACCCGCTGGCGGTGGTGTAGACCGACTTGTTGTTGCTGATTTCGGCCATGTACTTCTCGCCAGCCTCGATGTTGCGCTGCACGCCTTCCCTCTGGCGGAGCTCAAACTCCTGCTGGAAACGCTGCAGCAGCATCGGAGCCTCGTTGTCGCCAATCCGCTCCTGGTGCCGTGCACAGTCGAGCATTGCCTGCCCGGCCATCGCCGCGTTGATGCCCAGATTCTGGCTCTCCCATTGGCGGTACACATCGCGCCCGATGGCATAGGAGGCCGAGTCGTTGAAATCTGCCATCGGCATGGCCGAGGCCTGCCTGCGGGCTTTCTCGAGCTCGGCCATCGCCTGGTCGTAGGCGTCGGCCTTGCTTTTCAATGCATTGTACTGCTCCTCGGTCATGGTGGCCTTGCCCTTCTTCACCTTCACCTCCTGCGCCCCGGCGGGCACGGCTGCCGTCAGCAGCAGGCCGGCGGCCAGCAGACCTAATGTCGATTTTCTCATGGCTATACTATTTATATTCTTTCACCTCGGCACCGTCGAGCACTTCCTTGCCGCAGATGGCCAGGGCAAGCATCTCGTTTTCGCCTTTGTACACCTTCACCGGGGCGATCCATTCCACCTTCTCGGTGATCTGCGCCATCCAGGGCTTGCTGTAGGCAATGCCGCCCGTCAGCAATATGGCGTCCACCTTGCCGTTGACCACAGCGGCCAGGCGGCTGATTTCCATCGACACCTGATAGCAGAACGCATCGACCAGCAGCTGGCACTTCTCGTCGCCTGCCAGGGCGCGTTTCTCCACCTCGTAGGCATCGTTGGTGCCCAGATAGGCCACAAAACCGCCCTCGGCGGTTACCATCTTCTTCAGCTTGGCCTCGTCGTACTTGCCGCTGCACGCCACCTCAATCAGCTTCGAGGCATTGATGCTGCCGCAGCGGGTGGGCGAGAAGGCTCCGAGGCCGCACAGCGCACGGTTCACCTCGACCACACGGCCGTGGTTGTGTATGCCCACGCTCACACCGCCGCCCATGTGGGCGATGATCAGGTTGAGATCCTCATAGTGCACACCCTTTTCGCGGGCGTAGAGCTTGGCCGTCATCTTCTGGTTGAGGCAGTGCCAGATGACCCCCTCGCGCGAAGGGTCGAGGTCGAACACCGGATGCCCGCTGATTTTGGCATAGTCGGGGCGCTCGTCCACAATGCCGGGGTCGGCAATATAGGCACATTCAAGCCCGATCTCCTTTGCAATGGCGTCGCTAATCAGCGCACCGAGGTTGCAGGCATGCTTGCCCTGGATGCCCGCGTGGCACTCCTCCTTCATCAGTTCGTTCACACGGTAGCAGCCGCTCTCGCACGGGCGGGTCAGGCCGCCGCGGCCCATCACCACCGCAATCTCGTCAGTGCTGACATTGTGGCGCTTCACCATCTCGAGAATGGCACCCTTGCGATACTCGAACTGGTCGGCCACCTCGCGGAACTTCTGGATCTCCTCGATCGGGTGGGAGAGGTTCTCGGTGAAAACCTCGGTCTCGCCATCATATATGGCGGCTTTGGTCGACGTGGCACCTGGGTTGATTACCAGCGTGTATTTTCTTGTACTCATCTTGTATGGTTTATGTTATTATTTCTGTCAAATATGGTGCAAAGATAAGAAAAAAAAGTGTCTTTTCCCTCCCAGCCCGCGCTTTTTTATCAAGACCTTTTTCAGCCCCCCCCTCCGTCCGCTCTCCCGCCGCCGACCCGCATCCCCGGCATCCCCATCCGCACGTCCGCTTTCCTCCTCGCCCTGCCGTCCCCCGGCCTCCAGCGCACCCCCTCAGCTTCTACCCCATGTTCAACCCACTCATTCTTAACACCTTCTTCCTGTTATCTTTTGCCTCGGAAAAAGCGAACCGGAAGTTGGGAAGAAAATGGGAAGAAGTTGGGAAGAAGATGATACTGATATACGACTGGGAATGAGCGTGTTGCAGCGGTACGCTTATGAAAATGCAAACCATTGGAACACAGGCTGTTGTGCTCTTGGCGGCTGCGCGGCCAGAAGGCGGGGCCGCAGTCCTCCACCGTCAGCAGGGGCAAGGAACCCCACTTTGAGCCGAGGAACGACGGGCGCGAGGACGGGGAAATGCCCCGTCGGCAGCAAGGCTTGACCTGCCGGACACGGCACAGCGGGCGGGCGGTGCCACCCGGTTTCAGCCGTGAAGTACCCATCGCACAAGACCCCTTCCCATGCCGGTGCCGCGAGAGTGGCAGACAGCGGAACGCATGTGGGATTGTACAGACGATGAAGATTTATAATTTATTCCGTTTCAGCAGGAAGGGAAGCATCACCTGATGGAACCCTTGAGCGATGTCGACCGGCACATAGTCGATGCGATATTGCATGGCGCGGTGCTGGAGTTCGGCCTGTCGGCGCTCCATCTGCCGACGATAGTCGGCAGCCACCTCGGAGGGTGTGAGGTGGAGGGTGCGCCCGGTTTCGAGGTCGATGAAACGGTGGGGTCGCGAACCATAGTCGAGCTGGAGCTCGCGGGCCCTGTCGAAAGTGTGGAACAGAACGACCTCATGCTTGTTGTGCCGCAGGTGGCGCAGGGCATCGAGGACGGGTTCGGGTTCGGGTGAGGCATCGAAGGCGTCGGTGAATACGACCACGAGCGAGCGACGGTGCAGCTGCTCGGCTGCAAGGTGGAGCGTTTCGGCGATGGAACTGCCGCGCAAGGGACGGGTGTCGGCGCTGACGGGTGCGAGCAGGCCGTCGAGCAGCGAGTTGAGGTGGTGGCGGTGCACACTGCTGGAGCGGCAGGGGGTCTGCCGGTCGATGCGGTCGGAGAAGAGAGTGAGTCCGACGGCATCGTGCTGGCGGTGCAGCATCTCGACAATCACAGCGGCCGCGTAGGCGCTGAATGTTAGTTTGTTTGGGTGCTTTATATCACCCTGCCCCTCAAGTGGAAAAAGCATCGAAGTGCTTTGGTCGACCAGTATCTGGCAGCGGAGGTTGGTTTCCTCCTCAAACTGTTTGACATAGAGGCGGTCGGTGCGTCCGTAGAGCCTCCAGTCGATGTGGGCTGTGCTTTCGCCGGGGTTGTACTGCCGATAGTCGGAAAATTCGACCGAGAAGCCGTGGAGCGGACTGCGGTGGCGACCCGAAATGAAGCCTTCAACCGCCTGGCGGGCGAAGAATTCGAGGTGGCTGTAGCGGTTGATGGGGTCGCGGTCCATAGGAGACTGGGGGAAAGAGGCAAGGAGCGCTGCAGCCTTGCGGCCCGGAGCCGTGTGGGCTGGGGTGCGGCGGGGTTGCGGCGCTCCTGTTTAGGGACTGACCCGTCAGAGGAGGGCGTCGATTTTGGCCGTGAGAACCGACTTGTCCACCAGGCCTATACTCTTGTCGACAGGCTGGTCGCCTCCCTTGAAGAAGAGGACGGTGGGCACATTGCGGATGCGGAAGCGGGCGGCAAGGTCGGAGCACTCGTCGACGTCGGCTGTGCCGACCACAGCACGGCCTTCGTATTGCTTCTCGATTTCCTCGATGCGAGGGGCGAGCACCTGGCAGGGGCCGCACCATGAAGCCCCAAAGTCGATCATGACCGGCTTGTCGGTGGCAAGGATGCTGTTGAAGTTTTCTTCGGTTACTTTCATTGTGTGTTGCTTTTATAAGGTTGGTTTTCTTATTGCACATGCAAAAAGCGTGCCAGCAGCCTACTTGGCACGGAAATGGACAAGAACCGGCACACCGTGGAAGTCCCACAGTTCGCGTATGCGGTTCTCGACGAAGCGCTTGTAGGGGTCGCGCACATATTGCGGCAGGTTGCAGAAGAAGACAAACTGGGGATAGTGGGTAGGGAGTTGGGTGATATACTTTATTTTCACCCACTTGCCTTTCACCGAAGGGGGAGGATTCTGCTCCTTGACGATGGGGAGCAGCACCTCGTTGAGTTCGGCGGTGGAGATGCGGCGCGCGCGCGCTTCGCATACCGCACGTGCGGTTTCGAGCACCTTGTAGATGCGCTGCTTGTTGATGACGCTGGTGAAGACAATGGGGACGTCGTCGAAGGGCGCGATGCGCTGGCGGATGAGGTTCTCGAAATCGCGGTGGGTGTTGGTGTCTTTCTCCACGAGGTCCCACTTGTTTACCACGATGACGACCCCCTTATGGTTGCGCTGGATGAGGGAGAAGATGTTGAGATCCTGCTGTTCGATGCCTTGCGAGGCATCGAGCATAAGTATGCACACATCGGAGGATTCGATGGCACGCACCGAGCGCATGACGGAGTAGAACTCCAGGTTCTCGGTAACTTTGGCCTTGCGGCGCAGACCGGCGGTGTCGACAAAGTTGAAGTCGAAGCCGAAGAGGGAATAGCGCGAATAGACACTGTCGCGGGTGGTGCCGGCGATGGGGGTTACCACCGAACGGTGCTGCCCGGTGATGGTGTTGATGAACGAGCTCTTCCCCACATTGGGACGGCCGACAACCGCGATGCGGGGCAGGCCGTCGACGGGGTCGGGCTCGATGTCGGCAAAATCCTTGACAAGGTCGTCGAGCAGGTCGCCCGTGCCGCTGCCGGTGATGCCGGCAATGGGGTAGGGTGTGCCGAGGCCGAGGGCATAGAACTCGCCGAGGGTGTCCATCTGGGCGCTGTTGTCCACCTTGTTGGCCACCAGCATGACGGGCTTGGGGCTGCGGCGGAGCATGTCGGCCACGTCCTCGTCCATGGGGGTGAGGCCTTCGCGGGCGTCGACCAGAAAGAGGATGCGGTCGGCCTCCTCGATGGCGAGGGCCACCTGTTTGCGAATTTCCTGTTCAAACTCATCGTCGCCCCCCATGACATAGCCGCCGGTGTCGATGACGGAAAAATGTTTGCCGTTCCAGTCGGAGTGGCCATACTGACGGTCGCGGGTAACGCCTGCGGTGGAGTCGACGATGGCATCGCGGCTTCCGATGAGGCGGTTGAAGAGGGTCGACTTGCCCACATTGGGGCGCCCTACAATGGCTACGATGTTGCTCATGGTTTAGTTTTACGCAAGGAATCAGACATGGCCCTTGCCGATGAGAATGTTGAGTCCGAATTTGACGTTGAAGGCCTTGCTTTCGACCAGATAGATGCTGTTGATGTAGTCGGCCATCAAGTAGACCTGCATCACCGTGCCGGGAGTGAGGACGAGACCCACGCCAGGATTGAAGAGGTCGAGCTTGTTGCCGTCGTAGACAGCCGACGAACCCACGATGAGTTCGGCCCAGTTGAAGAGATTGACTCCGAGAGAGAGCGTGGTGTTGAAGCGGAAGGTATTGACCACATCGCCGCTCAAGTCGAGTTGATACTGGTTCTTCTTGCTCATCAGGCCGCGGTCGAACTGGCCGTGGAAGAGGAGACCTGCGCGGAGCATCTTGGCAAAATTATAGGATGCGCCGAGGTTGATTTTGGTGGGTATGCTGTACCAGTAGTCGGTGCCGGTGGCATTGCTGTCGGGAATCAAGCCCCGGAGCAGGTCGTTGTAGTAGCCCACGATGGTGTCGGTGTTGAGGGTTCCCCCGTTCAGCAGGGCGCTCACATCCTGTCCGTCGAAGGTGAGAACGACATGGCCGTCCTGCGGAGTCAGGGTCTTAAGGTTGCTTTTCCAGTGGATGCCCGCCGAGAGGTCGTTGACGGCCAGCGACACATTGAAAGGACCGAGGTCGTAGCTTGCACCCAGGTCGAAAGCCATACCGGTGCTGGCAGCACCAATATCGCCAAGCTGTCGGGTTACATCGCTGATGGAACGTGTGTTTTTGAGGCTGACGGCAGTGGAGGTCTGAAGTTCGTAGTAGAGGTCGGCACTGATGCGTTCATAGTTGGGGTCGGTGCGGAAAACGGCCCTGCTGTTGTCGGTCTGGATATTGGCCAGGCCATAGAGCAGTTTGGCGCGGGCACCGACGGTAAGGCCCAGGGGTTTGAACCGATGGCCGACCCCGACACCTGCCTCGAGGTAGGCCTGGAAATTGAGCAAGTCGCCATCAAGAAGGGTTACCTCGCTGATGGGTTGGCCACTGGCATCGACATTGCCGTGGCGGAGGGTGTTGATTATCGATACGGGGATGCCCATATTCATCGACATGACCATACGGCTGTTGAAGGTAACGAAAGTGTTGTGGATTTTGAATCCGAACCCAAGCAGGTTGAGGTCGTTGTTGAACCGGATGTCATTGTCTTTGGTAAGGGCATCGAACATATTGTTGAGGTCGATGACGGTGGCGGTATCGCCTTGAGTGTGGACGAAATCGTTCAGCGCCAACGGGCTGCCGAACTGTAGGCCAACACCGGGAAGCCTGAGATAGAAAGTGTTTTTGTTAGGGAAGAATGCGGGGTTGAGGTCGTTGGATTGCGGAGTGCGCAAGGTGTGGTAGAAGAGGTTGTTGGTCTCATTGTATTGCGCACTGGCGGTTCCGGCGACGGCGAGCAACGTGAAAAATACGATATTTCTGTGTTTCATAATGTAGCCTCCTCTCATTGGTTAATTCATGATTCCACTGTTGGTAAGCCTCATATCGTATGAGGCGGAGGGATGGAGCTGGGCGCAGACCTTCACCCGGAGGAAATCGTCGGGGCCGACAATGACGGGATTGCCCGCAGCAGTATTGTCGCCGCTGCTGACGCGGAGTTTGAGGTTGAGCTGCGAAGCCTGCTTCAATTGTGGAATGAGGCTTTCATCAAGGTGGATACGTATGAGAGAGGTTGTGGACTTTTGCACCTTGTAACTGTTGCTGGCACCACCAACGGGCTGGGTAACAGCAGAGAGAACGGTGTTGTCCTGGATAATGCTGTCGCCGACGGGGTTGCCATTCTCATCGCGCAAAATGGCACTGACCGCAAACTGCATGGGAAGGCCATTGTCGAAATTGAGGATGAGGTAGGACTCTTTCAGGTGGACTTCAAGCCCACTGGAAATGCTGTCGGCAATGGCCTCAAGGTCGAGATGAGCAAGGCTGTCGCCCGAGAAATTGATGTTGAGGTCGTAGGGGAGGTCGTTGATATAGGCATCAAGGGGCATTTCGGCATGAGCCTGGGCATCGTAGTGAATATAGAGTTTGGCGATGCTGTCGAGCATGGCCGAATAGTTGGCATCTCCACTGTGGTCGGTGAAGAACTGACCGTCGAGGTGGAAATGGAGCTGATAGGACACCTCAATGTGGGTCGGAAGGCGATTGATAATCTCGCTCATCTCAATGTCCTTCTGGATGGAATCGCCATCAAGCAATGCGGAGATGGTGATGGGTGCGAAAGTGAAGTCAGTGAATGGATATACCCCCCCGTCGTGCCCCGTATAGCGGACTTCGAGGTTGTCCACCACGGCCGAAGCATATTGGCGGATGATCTGCTCGGCAGTGTCGGGGCATTCAGCCTTTAAGAAAGTGTTCATGCTAAACATCAGAGAACTGATACTGATATGTCCGTTAAGCATCGAATCAACAGCGGCATCATTGAAAAGGGTGAGGTCAAGGCCATAGCGGATAGTGGTGTCCTTGTCAATGCCAGCCGCTTTGGCAAAGGGACTTCTCGGCATGGTTGAGGGCTGGGCCGAGGCCATATCGTGCAAGTTGGCATGCAGCACAGTGTCGAACACGATGGCAACCACGTCGTCGCCAGTCAGAAAGTGGCCGGTATAGTTGCTATTAAGCATCGATATCATATCATTGACAGTGAGCTTTCCATAGCCAATAGGGGCACCCAGATTGGGATCGACCTGACCGGTTACGTGAACAGGGTGTTTCAGCAAGTCCCAGTCTTCATCGCGCATACAAGATGCGACGAGAGCGGCTGCAACAAGAAAAACGCATACTATCGGTTTTCTTTTCATGGTGATGTATATTATTTGTTTATTATACTCTTTTTCGGTGGGTCTATCCTCGTTCAGTGAACGTTGGGTATATGATGTGCAAAGTTACGCTAATTATTCATATGGAGCAAGAAAATGTTGCATCGGCCTGTATGATAGCCTATTCCGCTTTTATGGCAATTCACATGTGAGGATATTAAACTGCGGACAAACACGGTTTGCGACTGTCATCGTGCATATTGACAATGCCTACGCATAGAGTTCGGCAAAAAGATTGCGTATGGGTTCACTCTCACGCAGAATATTGAGCGTCAGCTCGGCATGACCACGTGCATAGCCATTCCCAACAATGAGGCTGATGTCCTTTCCGACTCCCTCCGCCCCCAAAGCAGCCCTGGTGAAGCTGGTAGCCATAGAGAAGAAATAGACACATCCGCGCCCCTTGGTAATCAGGATAGAGGTCATTTCGGTATTGGGTACATTGACATTGTTGATAGTTACGTCGGTGCCACGGCCTCCAGTGATAGCCATCACCTTGTTGTATACATCCATAACATTGGTGGCATCGGCCACAATGACATCGGTTGCAAGGTTCATATCCTTGATGCGCTGGGCGTTCTTTTCATTGTATTCCACCACAATCACCTTACCATAGCGTCCAACATTCTGCATGGCTTGATAGCAACAAAGTATACCGCTCTTACCACCACCACCAATCAGGCAAACAATATCGCCTTCGGTCACCAAACGGTCGACCTGCGCTGGCGCACCAGCCACATCGAGAGCCGCGAGAGCCAATTTTTCCGGAATGTCGGTGGGTAACACCGCAAAGAGACCGCTTTCGAAGAGAATTGCTTGAGCATCTACATCCACTTGGTCGTGCTGCGGGTCAAGATGCTTTATGGAATTTATCTTCAATGGGGTAAGGGACAGGGACACCAATGTTGCAATCTTGTCGCCTACTTTTACCTTGGTGGTGCTATGGAAATTGGGGCCAATCTCACGCACAGTGCCGATAAGCATACCACCGCTTCCGGTCACAGGGTTCTGCATCTTGCCACGCTCCGCCACGATACCGAGTATCATTTGTTTCATTCGTTCAGCATCGTCTCCACAAGCCTTACGAATCTGCGTATAGCTGGCTGAATCGATATTGAGGGCACTGACATCAATGAGGAGTTCATTGTCGTAGATCTCCATGCTGTTGTCCAATTGCAGGGCAGGCTGGGGAAGTGTTCCAACCGGGGAAAGCACACGGTGGGTGCCATAACGGTTACCGTTAGTTCTCATATTGTATATCGTTTGTTTTATAGTTTTCCTTATTGCCAATGGATAAAGTCGAAACCGACATTTCCTTGTGGGGTTTGCGTATTGATGGCGTATAACCTTGATGGAACACTTGATGTTGTGTCCACAATAGAATTCCTGCCAAAATTGCACCGAGCACATCACTGACCGTACCGGCCATCCATACACCAGTCAGACCGTCACCACCGAAATAAACCACAATTGAAGGCATAAGATAGGCCAGCGGCGTGAGAAACAGCACTTGCCGAGACAGGCTGGTTACAATAGAAATCCACGGCTTGTCTATGCTTTGAAAAAACTGCGAGTTAGTAATGGTAAACGCGATAAGTGGCATCATAACATTGAGGTAGCGCATGGCCGGGACTGCAATATCAAGCAACTCATTGCTATTGGTAAATGCACGCAGAATCAATCGTGGGAGAACCATTGCCAGAAGAGAACCGACCACACCTACAACCACTGCCACTTTCATGGCCAACACATAGACATCTCGCAAACGGCGATTATGCCCTGCACCATAGTTGTATCCTGCGATGGGCTGCATACCTTGACAGATTCCGAATATGAGCATCACCAATAATGCTCCGTATGTGTTCACTATACCATTGGCACCGATTGCCAGATCGCCCCCATGCTTGATAATTTGCATATTGAGCAGAGCCACTACAAAAGAGGCTGCAAAATTCATCAAGAATGGACTCATGCCTATCAGCAATATGTTACGGAATATGTAGAGTTTTGGTGCCCAGGCATGACGCTGAAAACGTATAAAAGAATGGGGTTGTACAAAATGAACTACGGATGCCGCAGCAGTAATTATCATCGAAAGGGTGGTAGCCCATGCCGCTCCTCTGATACCCCAGTCAAGTACCATAATAAACAAAGCATCAAGCAGTATATTAAGTATCGCCCCTCCAGCCATGATACACATACTTTTTGTCGGATAGCCACTGGCACGGATCAGCCCCGTGAGGTTGAATGACAATGTGGTGAAAAACATTCCGGGAAGCACAATCCACAGGTATTCGCGTGCATAACCTATTGTTTCGTCGCTTGCACCGAAAAGATGCAATATCGGATCCATCCAAAGGTAACCTGCAGTAAGAAACAATATGCCGAAAAAGAATGTCAGCAGCATACTATTCCCCAATATCTTTTCTGCCCATCGAATATCTTTCTTTCCGAGTACAATGCTCATTCTGGCACTTGAACCAGCCCCAACTAATGAACCAAGCGCATGGATGATATTCATGATTGGCATTGTGATGGCAAGCCCGGCAATGGCCAACGGACCCACAAACTGGCCAAGAAATACCCGATCCACTATATTATAAACCGATGCCACCACCTGCGTAATGACGGCAGGCAAAGCATATTGCCACAGCAACATACCGACAGGCTTGGTTTCCAGTTCGCTTACTTGGTTCATCTGTAGGAAAAATCGTACTATTTCTTTATTTGCTTGATTCTGTACCTGAGAGCCATAACGGCATTGTATGCGACCAGGCCGCTGGCTAGTTCAAGACTCCTCTCGTCAATTGTCATATCGGGCCGATGAAGGTTAACATATGGGGTTCCCGGTTCATGCACACCGACCCGGAAATAGCAAGAGGGTATCTTCTCTCCGAAAAAAGAAAAGTCCTCACTGGTCATGCGAGGTTCAATCCACTGTACATTCTCTTCTCCCAAATAGGCACAGGCGTTATCATATACCTGCTGGGTACAGGAATCATCATTTATAACGGGCAGATAGCCGTAGTCTATAAACAGATTGCACTGTGCCCCCATTGCCTCGGCCACCCCGGAGCTGATTTTTGTAATAAGCCGGTGAGCCTTCAGGCGCCAATCGGGATCAAACGTACGTATGATACCCTCCATCTTCACCGTCTCCGGGATGATATTGGTACGGCCATTCAGAGCCTCCATCTTTCCGATGGTCAACACCGTGGGCATAATGGGAAAAGCATTGCGGCTTACCACCTGCTGCAAGGCAACCACAATATGGCTTGCCACCACCACAGGGTCCACACACAGATGCGGCGTTGCACCATGTCCGCCTTTACCGCTCACCGTCCAATACAGTTCATCGGTCGATGCCATATAGCGGCCTTTCTTCATTCCGACCTGCCCACAATCCATCTCGGGAAGGCAATGAAATGCATATATTTCGTTTGGCACCACCTGCTCAAACAGACCATCTTCCATCATCATCCGGGCTCCACCCGGATACTTTTCTTCCGATGGCTCGAATATCAGCATTATCGAGCCATTAAGCGTATCGCTCATCGCTGTGAGAATGCGGGCTGCTCCAAGTAGCGACGCTGTGTGCATATCGTGTCCACAGGCATGCATTACACCAGGATTTTCCGAAGCATAGGGCAATCCTGTCTGCTCGCTAATGGGCAATGCATCGTAGTCTGCCCTCAATGCCACGCAGTAGTTATCGGGGTCAATGCCACCTCTGATAATGGCTGCCACCCCCGTCTTCCCCACACCTGTGCGGGGGAAAAGTCCCATCTGGCGTAACCGATCGGCTACAAACGCCATTGTTCCATACTCTTCCTGGCTCAACTCGGGGTGTTGGTGCATCCACCTCCGCCATCCGACTACCTCGTCACGGCTCTCTTTAGCCTTTTGCTTTATCTCTTCTACTAAACCTTGCATGGCATATAACCTGAATTTCTGCTATCAAGTTCAGGCATTCGCCCTCGAAAAAAGACAAATGCCTGTGCTTTCGACAGGAGCGATGCTTAACACCTCCAATCTCCGTGTCAATATGTATCGGGAACCGCCTTCGATTCGGCCGACGGTGCTTCTGGGTAGCGGATTATGTCGCCACGTTCATTGACCACTGCCCGATACCATTCTGGGCTGTAGTTCTTAAAGCTTGAAGGGGCGATGACCAACCGGCCATTGCGCTCCTCGCGGGCAATGCCGTCCATATATTTCATCAGCAGGTAGTGGTCAAGTTCGTTCCAGCGGTCCATCATCTTTTGCGCCTGCCGACCGGAGAACTCGTTCTCCATTGCCTCCAATTCGGCATCGGAAGCTTTGGCTGCACGGCTGTCAAACTCTTCTACAGCGGCTATGAAACCCGTCTCCAATTCCGTCTGGGCTTTTTGGATATCCACAATCATGTCGCGATAGCGACCATAGGCAAAGTTTGCCACACGGTTGAACAACCAGAAGGCCGAGGTTGGGCTATATTTGCTCAATGAGCCATTGCCTGGGCGGAAGCACTCGGGGGGCACTGTGATACCGCAATAGAGCGGGCAGTAGACGGTGGAATAGGTGTCGTCGACACCAAACCACAATATTCCTCCCACCTTGTCTGGCAACCAGCCCCGGCATTGTGCAATCAGACTGAAACCCGTCTGTTGGGTCGATACGGGCCGTTCATTGACATAGCGGTGTCCTTCAAAGTCCCAGCGGAGGGGAAGCGAGCGGTAGGGGCATCCGTACTCACCGGCTCCAACCCCCTGCGTCATATCCATCGGGGTGCCCTCATAGTGGCCGCGAGTGAGTTGCATCACCTCGTGAATGTCCACTTTGTGGTCTGGCTTAATCCACAACGGCAGGCGTTCGGCGGTGGTGTCGCCCATTGCATAACGCTCATATTTCTTCATATCTTTGTTCAGTTTGAGGAAAACGGAATACACACGGGCATCGCAGGCGCGGACTGTTTCAAAATCAAGCGGGTTGTAGGCATCGGCAAAACTGAAGTCTTCATCCTTTCCACTGAACCATCCGTGCATGCGTGCAAAGTCAATCACATCGTGCGAATAGACGCATTCCACCTCGGGCTCGTAGATGTAGTCGATATGCTTGCTGCTGATAGCCTTGTGCAGTCCTTTGCCTCGGGCTTTGTTCCAGCGCTTGGGTTCCTGCGGAAATGTAGTGATGCGCGCCTGGTTTGCATGCCCGCTCACATAGCCGTCGGGAATGCGGCGCGCCACCCATACCACACCGTCCTTATAACCGCGATACTGCTTTTTCAACACCGGTTTCCCGTTCACCGTGTCGTATTCGGCACGCTTGCTCATCAGTTCCATGATCCACACCTCGCCCGTGTCGCTGATAGAGAAACTCTCGCCATTATTGCAATAGCCATACTTGTCGAAGAGTTCTGTCAGCACGGCTATAGCCTGCCGCGCCGAGGTCGATCTCTGCAACACAATCCATATCATATTGCCGTAGTCCAGACCCACCTGCGGTGTGGCCCAGCATTCACGCCTGCCGGTGAAAGTGCTTTCGCCCATGGCCACCTGGTGTTCGTTGATATAGGCTACAACGTTGTACGGGGTGTTCACCTGCGGGATACGCACCTGCGGCACCCCGTTTACGTGATAGAGGTCTATCGTCTTGCCGGCGGGATACTGCGTAGGATGATGGTAGAACAGCTCGCCGTAGAGACCATACGAGTCTGCCATATAGGTGATGATGGTCGAGCCGTCCTTGGTGGCACCCTTGGTAAACAGGAAATCAGAGCAGGCATGCGTCTCGGGCATCAATCCCGACATCATGGCCAGCATTGCAATCAGTAATGGCGTTTTTTTCATATCTCTTTTGTTTGTGTTTCGGTTTTGTTCGATGTCCGCAGGGGCAAGGTGGGAGAGTGGCCTCATGCGCTTTCCGCCCCGAACTCCATCAGGTAGGCCTTGATAAATTCGTCCAGCTTTCCATCGAGCACTCCGGCCACATCCGAGGTCTGGTAGCCCGTGCGGTGATCCTTCACCCGGCGGTCGTCCATCACATAACTCCTGATTTGGCTTCCCCACTCAATCTTCTTCTGGCTGGCTTTGATTTTGGCCTGTTCCTCCATGCGGTGCTTCATCTCGCGGTCATACAGCTGCGAACGCAGCAGGCGCATGGCGTTCTCTTTGTTCTTTGGTTGGTCGCGCGTCTCGGTGTTTTCTATCAGTATTTCCTCCTCGGCTCCTGTGTAGGGGTCTTTATATTGGTAGCGCAGGCGCACGCCGCTCTCCACCTTGTTCACGTTCTGTCCGCCGGCACCGCCGCTGCGGAAGGTGTCCCACGACAGGCGCGACATGTCCACCACCACTTCTATCGTGTCGTCCACCAAAGGGGTAACGCTGACCGACGTAAACGATGTCATGCGTTTTCCCTGCGCGTTGAAGGGAGATACCCTCACCAGCCGGTGCACTCCGGTCTCGCTCTTCAGGTAGCCGTAGGCAAAGTCGCCCTCAATCTGCAGAGTGCAGCTTTTGATGCCGGCACCGTCGCCGTCGAGCGAGTTGCTGATGGCCACCTTGTAGCCGTGCGTCTCGGCATAGCGGATATACATCCTCATCAGCATCTCCGCCCAATCCTGAGCTTCCACGCCGCCGGCACCCGCGTTGATTGAGAGCACTGCGTCGAGGCGGTCGCTGTCGCTGCGAAGCATGTTCTTGAACTCCAGGTCTTCCACTTTCCTTTGCGTGATGGCTATCTGCGCCAGGAGTTCCTCCTCGCTGGCATCGCCGGCCTCGAAGAATTCCCCCATCACCTCAAGGTCTCCGCATGCCTCGTCCACCTCCTTGAATGCCGTCACCCAGCTTTTCTTGGCGTTGATGCCCTTCACCACTTTCTGGGCCTCCTTCGGGTCGTTCCAGAAGTCGGCCGCCTCGGTCTTCTTTTCTTCTTCGGCAATCCAGGCCGACTGACCTTCAATGTCAAGGTATTTGCGGAGGGCCTCTTTGCGCGCCGTCAGGTCTTTTATCGTATCTTGGTTGGTCATATTGTCATCTGTTTATCCTGTTCAATCCATTGCCAGATAGGCGGCGGCAAATGCTGCCACCATAATGCCGATGTTGCCCCAGCTGAATCCGTTGCGCCGGTGGTCGAACAGTATGCTGCTGCTCACATGCAGCAACACGCCGGCCACCGCCCCCATGATGCAGCCCTGCCAGTGGGGCGTGGGCTTGAGCACATAAAGGTCCACCATCGACCCAACGGGCGACATGGCTCCAAAAATCGCCAGCATGGCCAGCACACGCCAGAATCCGTAGCCCCTGGCTGTCAGCACCCCCACCAATATCAGTGCCACCGGAACGTTGTGTATCAGCATCCCTACCAGCAGGCCACGGTTCACTTCTCCGCTGCCGTCCACCAGCGGCATTCCCTCGAGCAGCGCGTGGAGCGACAGGCCAATCATCAGCCCCGCCACCGTGCCCACATGCTCGGCATGCCCATGCTCGGCATGTGCCGACAGGCGCTCCAGCACCTGCTGCACGAGGAATCCTGCCATCACCGCCCCGTAGGGCAGCAGCTTCGGCGCGCACCCTTCGGTCTGCTCCACCGCCTCGGGCAGCAGACCGCAAAGGCTCACCGCCAGCAGGAATGCTCCGCCGAACACCGTTATTCCGCGCATCACCCCCTCGGGCAACTGCTTCCCCAGCGGCACCAGCACGGCCCACACGGCCACGCCCATCACGATTGCTATGTATGCTCCAATCATTGGCACAATAAAAAGGGCAAGCTGTTTATATCGCACCGCTACAACCAAACACCCTTGCTGTATTCCTACCCTGGGGGATTCAATGGGAGCTGGTCGTATAAGACTTGCCCTAAACCATTCAGCACTGCCTTCCGGGCAGGCGTTGCTCTCTTTGATTTTGCGGGTGCAAAGGTACAACTTTTTCTGCAATCGGCCAAACTTTTGTTTAGCCGAAAGCGCATGTGGTTGTGCCTGTGCGACCTGACCATTCCCCGGGCGCTTTGCCCCGATTGCCGACGCGGGCCCGTCGCCAGCCCCGCATCAGCCGATTTGAGAGTAGGCCACACGTCCGCCGACCATCGTCAGCCGCACACTCTCGCCGTGGGTGGCGTAGACCAGGTCCGACGTGCTCCGGGCTCCGACCAGAAACAGGTCGGCAGGCTCGCCCGCCGCAATGCGGTGTCCGCCCGCGGCCATCTCCAGCATGCTTCCGGCCGTGGCCGCCGTGGGGTCGCCCCGCCAGCCTTTCTGCAACAGCGAGGCCACCTTCATCACCTCCACCATGTCGAGGTTGTTCGACGAGGCGCTTCCGTCGGTGCCCAGCCGCACCCGCGCCCCTGCCGACTCAAGTTCGGCCATCGGGAAGCGGTAGCCCGACCCCAGCTTGAGGTTGGAGTTGGGGCAGTGCACACACGTAACGCCATGACTGCCTATAAGTTCCACTTCATGAGCCGAGAGGTGGAGGCAATGGGCGGCAATGAGGTTCTCGCCCATCGCGTCGAGCACCCCCAGACGGTCGAGCAGCTCCCACGGTCGGCAGCCGTGCTGCGCCATGCAGTCGGCCACCTCCTTCCGTGTCTCGCTCATGTGGATGTGCATCGGCAGCCCCAGTTCGCGGCATACCCGGGCGCAGCGCTGCAGCCCCCGGGGGCTGACGGTGTAGACCGAGTGGGGGGCTATGCTGTAGGCCACACGTCCGCTGCCGCCTGCCAGCATCCGCCTCACCTCGGCCTGCTCCAGCTCCTCGCCGTCGCCGAAGATGTTGAGCCCCAGCCGTGCCTGCAGACCGCTTTCCTCCACCGCCCGCGCCATGGCCGGCAGGCGGAAGTACATGTCGTTGAAATAGGTGGTGCCCGTGGCCAGCATCTCGCGGCAGGCCTTGAGCGTGCCTTCATATACGCTTTCGTCGGTCAGCCGCCGCTCGGCGGGCCAGATGTAGCGCTCCAGCCACACGTCGAGCGGCTGGTCGTCGCCCAGGCCGCGGAAAAGCACCATCGGCGAATGGGTGTGCATGTTGCGCAGGCCGGGAAAAACCGACAGCCCGCGGGCATCGATATATTCATCTGCCTGCGGGCCGTCGCCCGGGACGTCCACACTCTTTATCAAGCCACCCTCGATGCGTATGTCGGCAGGGGTGCCGCCGAGCAGGACATTGCCGAGGGTCATTGCACCAGTATCAGCAACTCGTTGTGCTGCCCCTTGACCACTCCGCCCCTGATGGCAAAAAGCTGCTCCTTGCCGTCGGGCGTAACAATCCGCACCTCGCCCTTGGCGAGCGAAGAGATAATCGGGGCGTGGTTTTCCAGCATCTCGAACTTGCCTCCGGTGCCGGGCAGCTGCACCAGCTTCACCTCACCCTCGAACAGGGTGGCGTCGGGTTTGGTTATCTTGATTTTCATTCGTTTTCCTTTGTCTCGGTTGCTCTTTCGGCCCGTGGCCGGGCCGAAAGGGGCGCTACTTGGTCTCGGCCAGAATCTTCTCGCCTTTCTCTATAGCCTCCTCAATGGTGCCCACCATCAGGAAGGCCTGCTCGGGCAGGTAGTCCACCTCGCCGTCAAGTATCATGTTGAACCCCTTGATGGTGTCCTCGATATTGACAAACTTGCCCTCCAGGCCGGTGAATGCCTCGGCCACGAAGAAGGGCTGCGAGAGGAAGCGCTGCACGCGGCGCGCGCGGCTCACCACCAGCTTGTCCTGCTCGCCCAGCTCCTCCATGCCGAGAATGGCTATGATGTCCTGCAGCTCGTTGTAGCGCTGCAGCATCTGCTTCACGCGCTGGGCGGTGTTGTAGTGCTCCTCGCCGACAATGTCGGGCGAGAGTATGCGCGAAGTGGAGTCGAGCGGGTCGACGGCAGGGTAGATGCCGAGCTCCGAGATTTTGCGCGAGAGCACCGTCTGGGCGTCGAGGTGAGCGAAGGTGGTGGCGGGGGCGGGGTCGGTCAGGTCGTCGGCCGGCACATAGACAGCCTGCACCGAGGTGATCGAACCCCTCTTGGTCGAGGTGATGCGCTCCTGCATCAGGCCCATCTCGGTGGCCAGCGTGGGCTGGTAGCCCACGGCCGAGGGCATGCGGCCCAGCAGGGCCGACACCTCCGAACCGGCCTGGGTGAAGCGGAAGATGTTGTCGATGAACAGCAGGATGTCGCGCCCGCCGGTCTTCTCGTCGCCGTCGCGGTAGTACTCGGCCAGCGTCAGTCCGGCCAATGCCACGCGGGCACGGGCGCCGGGCGTCTCGTTCATCTGGCCGAACACCATCGTGCACTTCGAGTCCTTCAAGGCCTCGCGGTCAATCTTGCCGAGGTCCCAGCTGCCTTCCTCCATGCTCTTCTTGAACTCGTCGCCGTATTTGATAACCCCGGCCTCGATCATCTCGCGCAGCAGGTCGTTGCCCTCGCGGGTGCGCTCGCCCACGCCGGCGAAGACCGAGAAGCCGTTGTGCTTCTTGGCGATGTTGTTGATCAGTTCCTTGATGAGCACCGTCTTGCCCACGCCGGCGCCGCCGAACAGGCCGATCTTGCCGCCCTTGAGGTAGGGTTCCAGCAGGTCGATGACCTTGATGCCGGTGAAGAGCACTTCCTGCGAGGTGGTCAGGTCTTCGAACTTGGGCGGTTCCCGGTGGATGGGAAGGGCGCCTTCGCGCTCCAGCTCCGGCATGCCGTCGATCGTTCCGCCGGTTACGTTCATCACGCGGCCGCGGATCTGCGCGCCGACGGGCATCGTGATGGTATTGTCGGTGCAGCGCACCCGCATGCCCCGGCGCAGACCGTCTGTGGAGTCCATCGCGACGGTTCGGACCGTATCTTCGCCCAGGTGCTGCTGGACTTCGATCGTGAGCGGGGTTCCGTCTTTCCGGAGGACCTGCAGGGCTTCGTGGATGGACGGAAGCCGCGTCTGCTGGTCTTCCGACAAGTTGAAATGGACATCGACCACAGGGCCGATGATTTGGGATATGCGTCCGGTTAATGTTGCCATCGTGGAGTGGATTCTCTCGTTTTTTGATTCAATCTACAAATATAGATATTTTCCGCCATCGATGCAAATTTGAATCCCCGGCACCAGTTTGAAGAATTTTTCCTAACTTAGTAGCCTCGTTTGACAACAAATAACTCAATAAATATTTACCACTATGGCAGTTTCCATTCTCGAC